>Ga0209331_1000431_pt1 | contig 15138 bp, 13 predicted proteins | sample JacPinW_OM3H0_M3_FD_187971 | JGI IMG/M metagenome (GOLD analysis project Ga0209331, IMG submission 187971) | Forest soil microbial communities from Algoma, Ontario, Canada - Jack Pine, Ontario site 1_JW_OM3H0_M3 (SPAdes) (version 2) | ecosystem: Environmental > Terrestrial > Soil > Boreal...
GCCAGTGATCGGGCGCGCTCCCATCCGCCCCGCGTCATCCCACTTCATCATTGCGCATAGGGTTCCGGCCGGGCAAGGTTCTTAAGCTATCGGGGATTCAAATTGCAGGAAGGCCTTTACAAAGTTGAATTGCACACCGTCCACATTCATCGGAAACTACACCCGCAAGGGCAGTGACATCCACGTCAAGATCTCGACCCAGCGGCATAATCCAGATCCTGGATTCAAGCCGCTGTTTGGAACCGACATGATCACGCTGACGCTGAAGGGAGCGCAGAACGGCGACATGGTCGACTTCGAAGGTACCGCACTGCAGGCGCCGGGCGTTGCCTTCAAGGCAGTGCTGACGCGGATCGGCGACTGATCAGAATTTCGGGATCTTCTCGGCGAACCCGTTATAGCAGGTCAGCCGCTCGTCTTCTTCCTGGGTGAAGTGGCAATCGGCGACGCCCTTCGCGGCCGGTGCCTTGGGATTTGGCTTGGGCGGGAAGATCGCATCGTAGCAATCCAGCCGGCCCTTCGTTCCATCGTCGATGTCAAGGCAGGCCTGCAACTTCTTGGCAACCGATTGATGCGCTCCAGCCGGCGCCGCACTCTTCGGCTTCACCTGGACCAGCGGCTTTCCCCCGACGGCCGGCGGGCTGCCCGACGCCGGCGGGGCACCTTGGGCGGGCGGGTTGGTTTGGGCAAAGGCTGTGGCGGAGTATAGGACCAGAACGAGTGGAAAAATTCTTCTCATATTGCCTCACTTTTGTATTCGCCCGTCGATGTAAGGCAACGCAAACTGCGAGTCGAGCCGCCTGGCGCGGAAAATTCCCGGCTTCCCGCAAAGGGGTGAACGTCTATGTCGATGAGGCCGCCGGCCGAGGCCTGGTCGCCGCTCACCTAGGGGGGAACGGCGAACAAATTCTTCACCGCGTCGGAGGCGATGGCGGCGGTCCAAGTCTCGCAGGGCCCTACTCGCGCCGGAAATCTCGTAAACTGCGGCGGCTTTTCCGAACCCACCGTCATCGCAACGATCCTGGTGCCGGTGGCGTCCTTGTCCAGCTCGTCGCCGAACACCAATCGCGCGCGCGTCTTGCTGTCGCAGAACAATTGCCACTCCAACTTCCGGAAGTCATCGCCGTTCTTCATCTGCGCGAATTTGCGGATGTAGGGACGTGGCGCTTTTTCCAGAGTCCATGCCGTCTCGACGAAATCCCTTGTATCAATCCGGAAGCGGTACAACTCCCGCCGCGTCAGCACATGCGCGCTTTCGTAGCTGACGGTATCGACAAGAGTGATGAGGTCACGGCTGATGCCCATCTCATCGATATACGACGATGCCAGGTGTTCGGCTTCGTTGTAGGCCTTAGCGACGGCTTCCTCCCGACGCTTCTCCGTCGCATTCAATCGGAATTCCATGACGACCTTCGGGCTATGGACGGCCATCACCGCGTCGGGAGCGACCTCGCGCGTAACCGCGCCGAACAGCAGGTAGCTGCACGAAGAGCTGCACGTCGCATCACGGGTAGCAATACTGGCGGCGACTTCGTCGTGCGCGGTCTTCATCAACGAGCAGGCGTCATCGGTCCGACTCCCCGGGCAGATATCGGCGAGCGTCCGTCCCACCCTGCCGATGGCTTTTCGGCCACGCAACAAGCGGCCGATCGCAAACGCCTGCCGCATTTCGCCGCCGGGCGAATGAAAATAGATCGGCCGCTGGGTATCCTTTTGCTCACGGAAGAAACGCTCGACCCGCGCGGCGGCACCGGCATCGATCTTCCCTTCGATCGCAATCCAGCGGTCACAGCCCATATGCGCCGCCGCCTCCGGATTAGGCGCAGCCCTCGCCAGAACCGTCAGCAGCAGTAGGCTGTGCCGCCAATATCGCAACAATGCAAAAGCAACCCAAAGCTTCAACCTACATCGGACCTGCGACCGATCCATGACTGCGGCAGCTGCGAAAAGCCGCCATCCGCGCCGACAGAGGCGGTATCGCCGGGATCGCATCGAGCGAACATTACCGTGCGTCACCAGTTCCCTTCCCGGCCGCCCTGCGCTAAAAGCCCTGCTCGTTCCCGCTTACCTGCGCTCGTTCGCAGGAGTGAGCTTCAGGAGATTGCCATGCCAGACAAGAATGCCCCCACGTCAGGATTCCAGTACAGCCTCTCGAATCTGAAACCGGTCGAGCCCGTGCACAAGATCGCCCTCACCTTTCCCGACGGCGCCAGGCGCGAATTCCCCAAAAGCACCACCGGCCTCGATATCGCCAAGGGCATCTCGCCCTCGCTCGCCAAGCGCACGGTGGCGATGGCGCTCGACGGCGAGGTCAGGGATCTCGCCGATCCAATCGAGCACGACGCAAAAATCGAATTCATCGGGCGCGACGATCCGCGCGCGCTGGAATTGATCCGGCACGATGCCGCGCATGTGCTCGCCGAAGCGGTGCAGTCGCTTTGGCCGGGCACGCAAGTGACGATCGGCCCCGTGATCGAGAACGGCTTCTATTACGATTTCTTCCGCAACGAGCCGTTCACGCCGGAGGATTTTGCGGGAATCGAAAAGAAGATGCGCGAGATCATTGCGCGTGACAAACCCTTCACCAAGGAAGTGTGGGACCGCGAAAAGACAAAACAGGTGTTCCGCGACAAGGGCGAGGCGTTCAAGGTCGAATTGGTCGACGCCATTCCCGGCGACGAGCCGATCAAGATCTATTTTCAGGGCGACTGGTTCGATCTCTGCCGCGGACCGCATATGACGTCGACCGGCAAGGTCGGCAACGCCTTCAAGTTGATGAAAGTCGCCGGCGCCTATTGGCGCGGTGATTCAAACAATCCGATGCTGACCCGCATCTACGGCACCGCGTTCGCCAAACAAGAAGACCTCGATGCATATCTCAAGCAAATCGAGGAAGCCGAGAAGCGCGACCATCGCAAGCTGGGTCGTGAGCTCGATCTGTTTCACTTCCAGGAAGAAGGTCCCGGCGTGGTGTTCTGGCACCCGAAGGGCTGGACCATCTTTCAGGCGCTGATCGCCTATATGCGCCGCCGGCTGACCGGCGATTACAGCGAAGTCAACGCGCCGCAGATCCTCGACAAGGTGTTGTGGGAGACCTCCGGCCATTGGGACTGGTACCGCGAGAACATGTTCGCGGCGCAATCGGCTGGTGATGAAGCCGAGGACAAGCGCTGGTTTGCGCTAAAGCCGATGAACTGTCCGGGCCATGTGCAGATTTTCAAACATGGCCTGAAGAGCTATCGCGACCTGCCGTTGCGTCTGGCCGAATTCGGCGTGGTGCATCGCTACGAGCCGTCGGGCGCGATGCACGGCTTGATGCGGGTGCGCGGTTTCACCCAGGACGATGCCCATGTGTTCTGTACCGAGCAGCAGCTCGCCGATGAGTGTCTCAAGATCAACGACCTGATCCTGTCGACCTATGCGGATTTCGGCTTCGAGGGCGAACTCACGGTCAAGCTATCGACCCGGCCGGAAAAACGCGTCGGCACCGACGAGATGTGGGATCATGCCGAACGCGTGATGGCGACGGTGCTGCAGGAGATCAAAGCGCAGGGCTCTAACCGCATCAAGACCGAGATCAATCCGGGCGAAGGCGCGTTCTACGGCCCGAAATTCGAATATGTGCTGCGCGATGCCATTGGCCGCGACTGGCAGTGCGGCACCACGCAGGTCGATTTCAATCTGCCGGAACGCTTCGGTGCGTTCTATATCGATGCCGACGGTTCGAAGAAGGTGCCTGTCATGGTACATCGCGCGATCTGCGGCTCGATGGAACGTTTCATCGGCATCCTGATCGAACATTATGCCGGCAATTTTCCGCTCTGGCTGGCACCCATCCAGGCCGTCGTCACCACCATCACCTCGGAGGGTGATGAGTACGCCAAGGTGGTCGCTGCCGCGGCACGGCGCGCGGGCCTGCGCGTCGAGATCGATTTGCGCAACGAGAAGATCAATTACAAGGTCCGCGAGCACTCGCTGGCGAAAATCCCGGCACTGCTCGTCGTCGGCAAGAAGGAGGCCGAGACTCACTCGGTTTCGATCCGCCGGCTCGGCAGCGAGGCGCAAAAGGTGATGCCGACGGACGAAGCGATCGCCGCGCTGGTCGAAGAGGCCACGCCGCCGGATGTGAAGCGGGAGAACGCCGCAGGGTAAACACCAGTGTCGTCCCGGCGAACGCCTGGCAAACGCCGGGACCCATAACCACCGATGCAAATTGTTGATAGGGTTGCGGCCCCAGCCTCGCGCAAGAAAGACATTGGTGGTGATGGGTCCCGGCTCGGCGTTCGCTGCGCTCACTGGGCCGGGACGACGACTAAGAATTTTTTGCCCCGACCCTCAATTCAGCCCTCACAATCGATCTAAACTGGCTACCGCTTACCGCGTTGCCCACCTATCTCCATGATAGGAAATTCGTAAATCAGCCATCGACGAAAGACACCCGATTGCCCGACGCCATCGACCTCCTGAAGATCCGCCGCTCGGTGAAACCGCGCGAGATGAGCGGGCCCGGCCCCTCACCGGCCGAGCTTGAAACCATTCTCACCATCGGCGCACGGGTGCCCGATCACGGCAAGCTGACGCCGTGGCGATTCATCGTGTTCGAGGGCGACGCGCGGGTCCGCGCCGGCGAGATCATCGCAAACGTGTTCGCGCGGAAAAATCCGAACGCCGCACCCGCCGATATCGAGGTCGAGAAGCGCCGGCTCACCGATGCGCCTTTGGTGATCGGCGTCGTCAGTTTCACCAAACCGCATCCAAAAGTGCCGCCGTGGGAGCAGGAACTATCCGCCGGCGCCAGCGCGATGAACATCGTCACCGCGGCGACCGCGCTCGGCTATGGCGCGTGCTGGCTGACCGGCTGGTTCGCGTTCGACCGCGACGTGCTCGACGGCCTCGGATTGAAAGCCGACGAAAAGCTCGCCGGTTTTATTCACATCGGCACGCCGTCGAAACCGAGCGAAGACCGCCCGCGGCCGCAACTGTCGGATATCGTGACGCGGTTTTGAATCGTTGCGTCACGCCGCCTGCGATGCGCGCTCGCCAAACCTGAACAGCAGCGCTTCGACCTCGGCGGCGGGTTTCGCCGCGCTGAACAGAAAGCCCTGCACTTCGTTGCAGCCTTCGGCGCGCAACCAGTCGAGCTGGTCCATGGTTTCCACGCCCTCGGCGGTCGTGGTGATGTTGAGGCTGCGGCCAAGGCCCGAGATCGCCCGCACGATCGCCACGCAATCGGATCGCTCTGCGAGATCCTTCACGAACGAGCGGTCGATCTTGATCTTGTCGAACGGAAAGCTACGGAGATAGCTCAGGCTGGAATATCCGGTGCCGAAATCGTCCATCGAAATGCTGATACCGAGTTCGCGCAATTGGTGCAGGATCGCAAGGTTCGCCTCGGTCTCGGCCAGAAACAGCGATTCGGTGATTTCAAGCTCGAGCCGCGTTGGCGACAATCCGGAATTTGCTAGCGCCGAGATCACGACCTGAACCAGGTTGCGGCTGCGAAACTGCACCGGCGACAGATTGACGGCGACCTTGATTTCCGCGGGCCATTTCACCGCCTCGCTGCACGCTTCCCGCAACACCCACTCGCCGAGCGGGGCGATCAGGCCGATATCCTCGGCAACGGGGATGAACTCCGCGGGCGAGATCATGCCCTTTTCGGGATGCCGCCAACGCAACAGCGACTCAAAGCCCGAGATCCGGTCGGCGGCGATGTCCACCAGCGGCTGATAGTGCAGCTCGAATTCGCCATTGCCAAACGCGCGGCGCAGGTCGACCTCCATGTCGCGGCGCTTTTGCGCCTGCCGGTCCATCTCGCGCTCGAAGAAGCGGTGAACGCCGCCGCCGTCCGACTTGGCGCGGTACAGCGCCATGTCGGCGTTGCGCATCAGTTCCTCGCTTGTCGCGCCGTCGCCGGGCGAAAGCGCAATGCCGATGCTGGCGCCGATGACGACCTCGATGCCGTCGATGTCATAGCCGGCGCTCAAGATCTGGATCAGCCTGGTCGCAAAGCCGCTCGCTTCCTTCGGCGAGACATCGGAAGCCAGGATGACCGCGAACTCGTCGCCGCCGAGGCGTGCTGCGAGATTGTTGCCGCGAACTTCCGAGCGCAGCCGGTCGGCGACCTGCTTCAGCAGTCGGTCGCCCATCGGATGGCCGAATGAATCGTTGACGTTCTTGAACAAATCGAGGTCAACGCACAACACCGCCACTCGCTTGTTCCCGGGCGCGGCCTGATCGAGCGCCTGTTTGAGACGGTCCTGATAGAGTTCGCGGTTCGCCAGATTGGTCAGGCCGTCGTGATGGGCCATGTGGGCGATCCGCGCCTCGGCCTGGCGTCGTTCGGTGATGTCGACGATGGCGACGAGATAGCCCTCGCGGCCCTCGAAAGAGACGCGTCGTCCATATGTCAGTACCTCGATCTCGCTGCCATCGGCCTTGAGATGCCGCCAGTGGCGGCCGGAATAGAAGGCATCGCCGATCTCCTTTAGCGCCTCGGCGTGGATTGCACACTCGTCCTCGGGCCAGATTTCCCGGAGCTCCATGCGCAGAAAGGTCTCGCGGCTGTAGCCATAGTGCTGCACCGCCGCGTCATTGACGCTCAGGAACCCGGTCGTCTCCGCGTCGAACACCCACATCGGCATCGGGTTGTTGTCGAACAGCAGGCGAAACGAAGCTTCGCGCCGCTTCAGCGCCGTCACGTCCGAAATCGTCAGCGCGAGAATGTCGCCGAATGCCGTGACGCTAAGCCGGAGGTTACGATCATCGCTGTCGATTTCGAACTGATCCCGGTTGCCGCTGTTGACGACGGCGAGCAAACGCCCGACGACCTCCGGCAGGCATAACAGATTTCCGCCGGCGCTGAGCCGGCGCCACAACAGGCCGCTCGGCGGCAGCTTGAGCAGCCGTGACGTGCCCTGATTGTGGTGGACGATCTGGAAGTCGAACGGCTGGCCGCTCAAATCGCGAATCGTCGCGAGCGACAGCACGCCTTCGTCGGTGGTCGAAAAAATCGCATCCAGCAGATTGTACCGCGAAGCTCGCTCGTTGACGTAAGTCCCGATCAGTGTCCCGCCCCAACGCGAGGACGTCGGCAGAGCCAGGATATCGTAGGTCTGAACCAACCCGTCGCGCACGCAATGCGCGGCGGCGAGATAGGGACGATTGGTTGCAACCGCGCAGGCCGCGGCCTCGCCGAGCGCGGTGGCGCAATCGGGCGGCAGTTCGCTCAAGGGAATGTCCCAGCGGTCGTCCTCCAGCCACTTCTGGACGTAGCGGCCGGTGCGCGACACTTCGAGCGCCTGGTCATTGTGCTTCAAGAGCACGATGTGGTCGGCCAGCTTGCCGAGACTGCCCAGCATGACGTCTTCATAGCGCGGCAGGCTCTCGCCGGGGCGGAGCGCGGCTTGCCATTTGCGGCGCAGCACCGGAACGTCATCGAACATCTCCGTGTTCAATTTCCCGGATGATTTCTTGGCCGCCATCATGGCATTCCCCGCAAACACAAACACTTAAGCCCCGCAGCATCCAATGCGGCGCGGCTTAATGCGTTGTAAAAATAGCAACGCGGTATCGCCAAACCGCCCATTATGACAGTTTTAAGTCGCTCGATGGTTAGCGTTCGTTAGGGACTATGACAGTCGAGGGAAGGGTTTGTTGCGCTAGTGCGCGACGACCTCGACTTCGCCGTCGACGCCGTTGACGACATTGAAGGGACGCTCGTAGACCTTGCCCTCGTTCTTGGCGATGGCGCGATATTCACCTTCCGACAGAACGACGCGGGGGAATGCGCCGATCGATTCCTTGATGACGTCGCCGCCCGGCGTGATCACCGACCACGCGGTGTTCGCCAATGCTTCGCCGCCCCGGTCGCTGACCAGTTTCAGCGTAATGACGGCGGCGCGATGAGTGATGATGACGTCGGTCAGCTTACCGGCCTGAACGCGAATATCTGAGCGCACCACCGAATTGGCAACGGAAGTGGCATCGCCGTAGTTGGAAATGATGTAGTAGGTGCCCTCCGGCAGCAGCACGACATCGCCGGCGGCGACGTTCGGCACCAGCGAAGCGCGCTCGCCAACATCAAACTGGCTGCCCTTGTAGATCGCGAACGAAATCTGGTTCTGCGGAATCTTCGAGGCGCCGACGCGGCCCTCGATCCGCAACCCCCCCGCCGGAAGCACGAAGGATTCGCGGTCGGTCTCCGACTTCAGCGTTACCGCCCGCACCGCACTGACGAGGCCAAGCGCGACATGGATGACATAGCTGCCCGGCGGCAGCACGATGTTGGGGGTCGCCCCGCGCTCCTCGCGGATCATCTTGAAGGTGCCGGTCTCGTCGGGACGGTCCGAAAACACCCGCCACACCAGCCCCGAGTTGATGACCGGCATGTCTTTGCCGAAACGCGCCGTCAACGACAACACGGCCTGGCCCGCCGTCGACACGCCGGGCGGCGGGGCCACCGGCGGCGCGACCGCGATGGAAGGTTGCGTCAACGGCGCCGGCAGGCTCGGGATCGACGCCGGACCGGAGGGCGGCGCAAGGTTCATGGCCGGCGCCGAAGGCTCCGGGACCGATACCGGAGGCACCGGCGGCCCGTGATCAGTGAACATCTGCGCCGAGGCCGGGGCCGGAATTGCAAAAGCGAGCAATGCCGCGAGCGCGAGCACGACCTTTAGGCGTTCGCCCCGCCCGGTTCGACCGATGCCATTACCCCCTGTCGTCGTCATGTCGCATGCTTTTCACCGAAAACGCGGCAAATTCAAGCCTCCCGGCCAGCCGGACCGGAACCGGCGGGAAGTCTTGGGTGTTATTTCCACCAGGCCGCGCTCCAGTCACAATCCCCGCCTAGCCCATCCTGACCCTCGGGATAAGCGGCATAAACCATGCTTGTGATCGATTCTAGCGGGGCCAAGCCGTCGCGCATAGTCTTGCGCGCAGGAGATCTTCGGTGCTGGATATTTTGATCGGACGCAGCCAAAACGGGCAAAACGGGACTGAAGGCCGCGACAAGGTCGGCCTCGGCAGCATCCGTCGGCCGGTGATCGGGCTGGCGCTGGGCGGCGGCGCCGCCCGTGGACTTGCCCATATCGGCATTGTCCGGACCCTGATTACCCATGGCATCGTTCCCAATGTGGTGGTCGGCACCTCGATTGGAGCGGTGGTCGGCGGCGCCTATGCGGCGGGTCATCTGGATACGCTTGAGCAATGGGCGCGCCGCCTGCAGCCGCGGAATATCCTCGGCTACCTCGATATCCGTCTCAACGGTTCTGGCCTGATCGGCGGCGACAAGTTGGCAGCGCAGCTCGAGGCCGCGATGGGCCCGATCCTGGTCGAGGAACTACCTATTAAATTTGCCACCGTGGCAACGGAAGTCCGCACCGGCCACGAGATCTGGCTGACCCATGGCCGTATGGTCGACGCGATGCGCGCCTCTTACGCGCTGCCCGGGATCTTCTCGCCGGTGCTCGTGGGCGACCGCTGGCTGGTTGACGGCGCGCTGGTCAACCCGGTGCCGGTGTCGGCGGCGCGTGCGCTCGGCGCGGAGATCGTGATCGCCGCCAACCTCTCGAGCGACGTGTTCACGCACTCCACGACGATCTATGCGCATGGCCCGTCGTCGGAAGCGCCGGAGGCCGTGATCGAAGCCACGCCGCCGAAGCGCGGGCTCGGAAAATTCTTTTCGCCCGAGCGCACCATGAAGCGCGAATTTTTCGGCAGCGGCGGACGGCCGGGCATCTCCTCCGTGATGGTCGATGCCTTCAACATCATGCAGGACCGCATCACCCGCGCCCGCCTCGCCGGCGATCCGCCCGACCTGTTGATCTCGCCCCGCGTCGGCCAAATCGGCTGGTTCGATTTCCATCGCGCCGACGATCTGATCGGCTTCGGCGCGCGCGCCGCCGAACGCGCCATCGACTCGATCCAGGAGGCGATCCACATTCTGGCGCCTGGTTCCGGCGCCTCCGGCAAGACGAGCACGGTAATCGACAAGGAGCCCTGAACGTCGCGGCGAGACCTCAATCAGGCGGTCTTGATGTAGTCGCGCAACGCTTCCTGCTCGGCCTCATATTCCCGGACCCGCCACTTGACGATGTCGCCGATCGAGATCAGGCCAACGACCCTGCCGTCCTCGACCACAGGCAAATGCCTGAATTTTCCCGACGTCATCATCTCCATGATCGCGCTGACGGTGTCGGACTGCTTGCAGCTGACGACCTTGCGCGTCATGACCGCGCTGACCGGCTCGTCGAGCACACTGGCGCCGCGTTCGCCGAGCACGCGCACGATGTCGCGCTCCGACAGGATGCCTTCGATGCGGCCTTGGCCCATCACCAGCACGGCACCGATCTTGCGTTCCCCCAGCATCTTGATCGCAGCGGCTAGCTTGGCGTCCGGCTCGACGCTCGTAATCTGATGGCCCTTGGTATCGAGAATTGCACGTACCGTCATTGTCGTCTCCTTGAAGCCGGTCGCGCCCGTTAAAGCGAAGCGCGATCCTTGTTCTTTTGAGTCTTCAATCAACAGTTCCGCGCCGATTTTGTTGCAGGCGCGTTCGGCAAGCACAGCCATTTAAGCACGTTTGCGGGCTTATGCCTTGCCTCTTAGCCGCGGCAATGATGATGGAAATCGCGCTGCGTCGCAAGCGACGATCAGCCGCTGTGCGACGCGTCGGAAGACGACGCATCCGCAGCATTTTTCACGGCGCGCGGTACTGGGTCGAACAGCGAAAACAACACCAAGCCCGCCAGGAAACCGCCGATATGCGCCTGCCAGGCGACGCTGGCGCCGTCGGCGCCGATCGCGATCGATCCGACGCCGAAGATGATGTTGACGCCGAACCAGATTGCGAGAAAAGCCAGCACGCGCGAATTGCGCAAAGCCCGCATCAGCGACAGCGCCGGCACCCGTGCTGCGGCGTCGGCGTCGCCGCGGTTAAACGACAGGAAGCTGCCCTTGACGAAGGCAAAGCGGATCGCAGCCGCCATGGTGCCGGACACCGACGCCGAGGCGCCGATCATCGGCGCCACCGCGTGCTCATGGGTGACGAGATGCGCCAGCGCGCCGGCGGCCGCCGTCACCGCCATGAACAGGAAGAACCGCATCGCGCCAAAGCGACGCGCCAGCGCGCTGCCGAACGGCAACAGCCAGAGCACGTTGAAACCGATATGGCTGAGATTGGCGTGCAGCAGCGAATAAGTGACAAACGTCCAGACCTTGGCGCCGGCGCCGCCGGGAAAATCGATCGCCAACAGCGTTGAATCGTAGCGTTTCGGAATGAATCCGAACACGTCGATGGTCCAGTTCTCGAGTTCCGGCGGCAGCAGCACGCGCAAGTGAATGAGCGCAAGCAGCAGCACATAGGCGGTAAGCGGGGCCGGCAGCGTCAGAAGCGGCTCGCGCGGGGCCTGCGGGGCGTCCTGCGGCAATTCTTCCGGGTATTGCGGTGGGGCTTCCAAGGGGTCGAAGGCCTTAAGGCAGCGGCTCTTGCGAGCGATTGCGCCCCAATAGGCGGCTTGGCGGTGCGGCGCAAGCACGGGATCGCCGCCAGAGCCGCGAATTGTCAAAGAAAAAGGGAGGGCTCTGAGAAAGCCCTCCCTCGTTTGTGCCGGTCGTTTTTCGCGCAGAGAGCCCAGGGCGACATCCCCACCCCTCCCCGCGCGATGACCAAACCTGTTTGACGCCACCTGTGTAACAACCTCACCGGCCCTTGGAGAAAACCGGCGAGCGCCTCCACTGCGCGGACATTAGCAGCCTTCCGCCGATCCCCAACCGCATAGTTAATTTAACGTTAACGGCACAAAGACGCCGCCAAACAAGCGGAAATCCATCCGCGGCATGGACGCTGCAGTGCCTCTCTTGCAAAACAAACCGGGGAATGCGCGTGCGCGAGAGCGGGACAGAACTGTCCCGCCGGCCCATTCGCCGGGGCAAGGTTGAGGTATGAAACATCCGTCAAACCGCGAGTTCTTTGCCTATTGGGACGAGAAGCGCGGCAGCGCGCGGGCACCCGACCGCAGCGACATCGAGCCCGCCGCGGTACGCGACCTGCTCGGCGACATTTTCGTGCTGTCTTACGATGCGGCCGCTGGCTATCCGTTTCGGGTCGCCGGCACGAGGGTTTGCGCGCTGCTTGGCTGCGATCTGAAGGATCGCAGTTTTTCCGCGCTGTTTGAGCCGCGGGGACGCCGCGAGATCGAAGACATCATCGCGGTGGTGGCGGAAGAAATGCAGGCCGCCGTCGCCGGCATCACCGCGACTTCAGAAGATGGTTCGCCGGCGCATCTGGAATTGCTGCTGCTGCCGTTCAACGCCCGCGCACACGCTCCGCTGAGCCTGACTGGACTATTGGCCCCGTTCGAGAGCGAGCCCAGGGTACTGCGGGATTTCAAACTGACCTCGTGGCGATATCTCGGCCACCCGCCGCAGCGCCTGGTCCCCCGCGCGTTGCGCAAGCTCAGGATAGCGCGCGGCTTCATGGTGTATGAAGGCCTGAGCTAGAACCTCTCCCCCGTCTGCAGTTCGAACGGCGGCGCGCCGGCGATCGCCGCGCCGATTGACACCGGCGTGCAGCGGCCTCAGGTTGCACGCCGAGTTCAAGTGGGACTGCGGCATTGCGCAATCGCTGGGGAATCCTCGCCGTCCTGTTCGTGGTTCGCGCCGCCATGGCGTTCCAATTCCAGAGCGTCGCCGCGGTTGCACCACTGCTTTCCCGCGAATTCGGTGTCAGCCTGGCCGATATCGGGGTTCTGATCGGACTGTATTTCGCACCCGGCGTCGCCTTGGCCATGCCCGGCGGCGCTATCGGGCAAAGGTTCGGAGACAAGACGACCGTGCTCGGAGCTCTGCTGTTGATGCTGGCGGGAAGCGTGGCCATGGCCTTCGCTGCCTCCTGGAGCGTCCAGATCGCCGGCCGGCTTGTTGCTGGTGTCGGTGGCGTGATCCTCAGCGTTCAGCTGACGAAGATGCTGACGGACTGGTTTGCGGGCAAGGAGATCGCGACCGCGATGGCGATCTTCGTCAATTCGTGGCCTGCGGGTGTCGCGATCTCGCTGCTGTTGATGCCCCTGATCGGCACACGCTATGGTGTCAGCGCCGTCCATCTGAGCGTTGCCGCCTTCAGCTTCTGTTGCATGGTGCTGCTCGCGATCGCGTACCGGTCGCCGGGCGATGCGGCGGCTTCAACAACAAGCTTGCGTCTAGATCGCAACGGCGCCGTCGCGATGATCGCGGCTGGCTTGATCTGGGGCTTGTTCAACGTCGGCTTCGCGGTGATCTTCTCATTCGGGCCTTCGATGCTGGTCGAACGTGGCTGGTCGATCGCAGCGGCAGGTTCAACGATCAGCATCGTCTTATGGCTGGCGGTGATTTCCGTTCCGCTGGGCGGCTTTATTGCAGATCGGACCAAACGACCTGAACTTGTTCTGGTCGCAAGCTGCATCGTGTTCGCGATCCTGATGACAGCGCTGCCGCGCAGCAGCGCGGTCGTTTTTATCGTGGTGGCGCTTGGTCTCATCAGCGGGCAGCCGGCGGGTCCGATCATGAGCCTGCCGGCGCGCGTGCTGCAGCCGGCGACGCGGGCGATCGGCATGGGTCTGTTCTTCACTGTGTTTTATGCCAGCATGATGCTCGGCCCGATCGTCGCTGGCGCCTGCGCCAAATGGGCCGGCAGCGCCGCTGCGGCGTTCGATTTCGGCGCCGCCGCGATCCTGGCGTGTCCGGTTTTGCTTTGGGGTTTCAATCGCGTTCCGCGGCTCATTCCCCGCCCAACGTGAGTGCCCACACTTCGTGCAACCGCCGCTAACGGCTCATTAACCTTGCTGGCCGTAGGGTCTAACGGCACCGAAAAAGCGGTTGTCGGGTGGCGACGATGGCGTTGGCGAACAAGAAATCGATTCTTCCGGCCGCCGAAGAACGACGGCGCTTTCAGCGCGTAAAGGTCCATCTGCTCGGCCGCTATATGCTGCCGGACCGGCGCGAATTTCCTTGTCAAATCATCAATATGTCGCCGGGTGGGCTGGCGCTGCTGGCGCCCGGCATCGGCAATGTCGGCGACCGCGTGATCGCCTATCTCGATCATATCGGCCGGGTCGAGGGCAAGATCACCCGCATCATCGACAACGGTTTTGCCATGACCGTGGGCGCGACCGCGCGCAAGCGCGACAAGCTCGCAGCGCAACTGACCTGGCTTGCCAACCGCGACATCCTCAACTTGCCGGAAGACCGGCGTCACGACCGTATCGTGCCGCGCAACCCGATTGCCCTGCTGACGCTCGAGGACGGCACCAAGATGACCTGCCGGGTTATCGACATGTCGCTGTCCGGCGCCGCGATCGCTGCGGAAAACCGCCCGCCCCTAAAATCCCTGGTCATGCTCGGCAAGGTCCAGTCCCGGGTGGTGCGAAACCTCGAAGAAGGTTTTGCACTCGAGTTCGTCCACCAGCAGAACTCCGACACCCTCGAAGACAGCGTTACCACCCGGTAAAGCCGCGCGCCCCGCATTTCGCGCTTTTTACGGCCTGAAGGAGGTGTCCGCTTTGCCGGATGCCGTACTTCACCCCTCCGGCACGCGCCCTCACTTCAGTTAACGCAGCCCAATTTTGCCGCCGCAACCGCTGGATTGACCGGCGGCGGGACCTTAACGCGTAAAATTTGAATCAGTTGCAGTCGTTTAAAATTCTAATCGAATTATACTCAAGTATAGATCGAATTAGCCCCAGTTTTTACTTGCCTTAGTTTCAAATGGACTTGGTGTACTTAGCGGCGGCGCAAAGCCTTTGTGCGAAACGTGGTCCCAACAAGAAACGGGGGCCACGATGTTTGGGTTCAGGGGGCAGAGAACGGGATTGGCGGTGATCGTCATCCTGGCGGGATTGAATGCGCCGGCGCGCGCCGGTGACGAACGAGCACTTTATGCCAGCCTTGGCGACACCACGCGTGCGCCGATCGGCTGGGTCGAATTCTGCGCCGAAAATCCCGGCGAATGCCGCGGCGGCGCGTCACAACCACGCGATGTCGTGATGTCGCAGACGGCATGGCGGGATTTGTTGCGGGTCAACCGCTGGGTCAACGAGACCGTCAAGCCGATGACCGACATGGATCATTGGGGCGTCATCGAGAAATGGTCGTTGCCGACGG
>Ga0209331_1000433_pt1 | contig 15109 bp, 14 predicted proteins | sample JacPinW_OM3H0_M3_FD_187971 | JGI IMG/M metagenome (GOLD analysis project Ga0209331, IMG submission 187971) | Forest soil microbial communities from Algoma, Ontario, Canada - Jack Pine, Ontario site 1_JW_OM3H0_M3 (SPAdes) (version 2) | ecosystem: Environmental > Terrestrial > Soil > Boreal...
GAGCCGCTGCTTGATGGTCGGCAATAGCGTCATGCCGCCCGCGAGCGGCGTGCTGTCGGTAACGCCGCTCAATAATGCCGACATATCAGAGAGACTATCCGGCCGGTGAAATGCAAATGATTTCATTGTTTCCTCCTATTCCGCGGCGCGCGGCATCACGGCGTTCTGAATGACGCGCCAAATCCGGTTCGGCGTCGCCGGCATGTCGACGTGCTGCACGCCAAGATGCGACAGCGCGTCGACCACGGCGTTGATGACGGCGGCGGGCGACCCGATGGTGCCGACCTCGCCGCAGCCCTTGACGCCCATCGGCGTGTGGGTGCAACGCGTGGAGTGGGTCTTGATCGTCATGTTCGGCAGATGATCGGCGCGCGGCATGGTGTAGTCCATGAACGAGCCTGACAGCAGCTGCCCCGAGACGTCGTCATAGACGGCGCTTTCATACAGCGCCTGGCCGACGCCCTGAACGATGCCACCATGCAACTGGCCTTCGACGATCATCGGATTGATGACGGTGCCGACATCGTCGACCGCGGTATATTTTTCCAGTGTCACGATTCCGGTCTCGGGATCGATCTCGACCTCGGCGATGTGACAGCCGCCGGGATAGGTAAAGTTGATCGGATCGTAATAGGCCTGCTCCTCGAGCCCAGGCTCGAGCACCTCCAGCGGATAATTGTGCGGAACATACGCCGCACCGGCGATTTCCTGAAAGGTCTTGCCGCGGTCGGTGCCTGCCACCGAGAACACCCCCGCCTCAAACTGAATGTCCTGCTCGCTCGCTTCGAGCAGATGCGCGGCGATCTTCTTGCCCTTTACCACAACCTTGTCGCTGGCTTTCGAAAGCGCGGCGCCGCCGACGACGAGCGAGCGCGAGCCATAGGTGCCCATGCCGAACTGCACGCGGTCGGTATCGCCGAATACGATATCGACGTTGTCGAAGGCAACGCCGAGTTTTTCGGACACGATCTGCGCGAACGTCGTCTCATGCCCCTGGCCGTGATTGTGGGTGCCGATCAGAACTGTCACCTGCCCGGTCGGATGCACGCGGACGGTGGCGCTTTCGTAGAGGCCGCCGCGGGCGCCGAGCCGACCCGCAAAGCGGGACGGCGCGAGGCCGCAGGCTTCGACATAGGTGGAAAAACCGAGACCGCGGAATTTGCCGTCGCGTTCGGAAGTTGCCTTGCGGGCGGCAAAGCCTGCGACATCTGCCGCAGTCAGCGCGCCTTCGAGGCATCCCATCGGATCGCCGGAATCATATTCAACCAGCACCGGCGTCTGGTACGGATAGGCTTCCTTCGGAATGATGTTGCGCCGGCGCAGCTCGACGCGATCGATCCCCATCTCTTTCGCTGCGACATCGACCAGCCGTTCGACCACGAAGGTCGCCTCGGGGCGGCCGGCACCGCGATAGGCGTCGACCGGCACCGTGTTGGTAAAGACGACCTTGACGTTGCAGTAGATCGCAGGCGTGGTGTAGACGCCGCTCAACAGCGGCCCGTAGAGATTGGTCGGGATATTGGGGCCGAAGGTCGAGAGATAACCGCCCATATTGGCCAAGGTCGCGACTTTCAGCGCCAGGAATTTGCCATTCTCGTCGAGCGCCAGCTCAGCCTCGGTGACGTGATCGCGGCCGTGGCGATCGGAGACAAATCCTTCCGAACGGTCCGCCACCCATTTTATCGGCCGCCCGACCCGTTTCGCCGCCCAGGTGATGACGGCTTCCTCGCCATAGTGGAATTGCTTGACGCCAAAGCCGCCGCCGACGTCGGGAGCCACCACACGCATCTTCTGCTCGGGAATCTTCAGCACCAGTGCGCTCATCAGAAACCGCACCACATGCGGGAACTGGCTGGTGGACCACAATGTGTAATGGCCGGTTCCGGCATTGTATTCGGCGATCGCGGCGCGCGGCTCCATCGGGTTGCCGATCAACCGATTGTTGACGAGCGAGAGGCGGGCAACATGCGCCGCCTTGCGCAAGGCGACCGCGACCGCGGCCTTGTCACCGAGCTCCCAGTCGCAGCACAGATTGTTCGGCACATCGTCGAACAATTGCGGCGCACCCGGGCGGACGGCTTCGAGCACGCCGACCACGGCCGGCAGCACCTCATAATCGATCACGACCGCTTCGGCCGCCGCGCGCGCCTGTTCCAGCGTATCGGCGACGACGAAAGCGACCATGTCGCCGACGAAGCGCACCTTGCCCTGCGCCAGCATCGGAAACGGCGGCTCCTTCATCGGCAGGCCGTCGGAACCATGGATACCCCAGCCGCAGGGCAGCGATCCCAAGCCGTCGGCTGCGACATCCTCGCCCGTCAGCACGGCCTCTACGCCCGGCAGCGCCAGCGCCGCCTTCTTGTCGATGCCGCGGATCACCGCATGGCCGTGTAGCGAACGGATGAACACGCCGAATGTCATATCGGCGCGCATGACGTCGGCAACGTAATTGCCGCGGCCGGTGAGAAAGCGGAAGTCTTCCTTGCGGCGCGGTGCAGCGCCAATTCCGATGACGTTCGACATCTCTATTCTCCGATCGCGGGTGCGTTCATGGCCGCCGCACCGGCCAGCACCGATGCCACGATGTTCTGATAACCTGTGCAGCGGCAGATATTGCCTTCCAGACCGTGGCGAACTTCCGCTTCGGTCGGCGCCGGATTTTTCGCCGCCAGCGCCACCGCAGTCATCACCATGCCGGGCGTGCAGAAGCCGCATTGCAGGCCGTGATTTTGATGAAACGCCTCCTGCATCGGATGCAGGCGATTTGAGCCAGTCGATGCCGCCAATCCCTCGATCGTCATCAGTGTGCCGCCATCGAGCATCGGCGCCAAAAGAGTGCAGCTTTTGACGGCCTCGCCGTTGAACAGGACGACGCACGCCCCGCACTGGCTGGTGTCGCATCCGACATGCGTTCCGGTCAGATTCAGCGTTTCGCGGAGCAAGTCCGCGACCAGCGTCGCGGGCTCGACATCGACTGTCCGGGTCCGGCCGTTAAGCGCAAAACTGATTATCATGGGTGACCTCCGGTACGGTGACTGAACTTCAGGCGAGAACGCGGGCGCGGCCCGCCGACCAGGTGGCGAGCAGCATATCGCCGATATTGAACGGATCGCGGAAAAACGTTCGCTCCGGAATGTAGGCGACAAAGTCTTCGTCGGGGATCGTATCGAGCATCACCTTGACGAACGATCCCTGATATTCGATCGCCAGCACCCGGCTCGGCAGCGCCGTCGCGCCGTCCTCAAGGCCTCCCGCATCCGCGCGTATCAATTCGATGTCATCGCGCCGAACCGCAAGATCAATGCGATCACCGACCTCGATGCGCGGATTCGGCTGCACCCCGATCTGGATCCCGCCGCGGTTCGGCTGCGAGATGACGAGATGGTCGTCGGCGACCTTTTCCACTTTGCCCGACAGCACATTCTGCCCGCCGAGGAATTGCGCGACATAGCGATCGCGCGGATGGGCATAGACGTCGCGCGCGGGGCCTGCCTGCTTGATCTTGCCCTTTTCCATCACGACGACAATGTCGGCCAGCGCAATAGCCTCGAGCTGGGTGTGGGTGACATGAACGAAGGTGATGCCGAGGTCGCGCTGCATGCGGCGCAATTCCTGCCGCATCTGTACACGAAGCTGTTCGTCCAATGCGGAAAGCGGTTCGTCGAGCAGCAGCACGCGCGGTTCGGTGATCGCCGCGCGCGCCAGCGCCACGCGCTGCTGCTGGCCGCCCGATAGGTTGGCCGGCAGCCGGTCCGCCAATTCCGTCAGCCGCACCTTTTCCATCATCTGATCGACGGCCTTGTAGCGTTCCGCCTTGGATTGCCCGCGCACCCGCAACGCGAACGCGATGTTGTCGCGGACCGAGAGATGCGGAAACAGCGCGTAGGACTGGAACATCATCGCCGTCCGCCGCTCGACCGGCGCTAGCCCCACGACGTTCTCGCCGCCGATGACGATTTCGCCGGCGGTCGGATCCTCGTGGCCCGCGATCATGCGCAGGATCGTCGTCTTGCCGCATCCGGAGGGGCCGAGAAAGCAGCAATAAGCCCCGTCCGGAATCTTCAAGTTCACGCCGTCGACCACATTGGTGACGCCGTCAAAGCTCTTGCAGAGCCCCGCCAGTTCGATATCGCCTTGGCCCGCGCGCATGAAACGATCCCTCAATGACTATTATTGGCGCGCACGCCGCGACGCTTGTTGATGAGAACGATGGCACCGATGCAGGCGCCGATGATCACGAACGAGACGACCGTCGTCACCGTGCCGAGCGCATAGAGCGAGGGCGAGGTCACATTCAGCGTCATGCTCCAGATCTCGAGCGGCAGCGTGTTGAGAGAACCGGCGGTCTGCAGCGTGCGGGCGAACTCGTCATAGGACAGCGTAAAGCCGAACAGCGCGACGGCGACGAGGCCCGGCGCGAGCACGGGGATGACGACGAGACGGATGGTTTGCCAGCGGCTGGCGCCGAGATCGCGCGCCGCTTCCTCCCAGGCGCCATTGAAGCGCGACATCACGGCGAACATGACAAGCACGCCGAACGGCAGCGTCCATGATAGCTGGGCGCCGAGCGCTGAGGTGTACCAGCTCGGGCTGATGCCGATCCATTGGAAAAACAGGCCGACACCCATGCCGAGCACCAGACCCGGCGCCACCAGGCTGCCGATCATCAGATAGAACACAAAGGTGTCGCCGAAAAACCTTCGCCGAAACGCCAGCCCCGCCATGAACGAAAACACCAACGTGATCACGGTCACCAGGACGGCGAGTTTGATCGATCGGTCGAACGAGCCCTGGACGTCGCCGGTACGCACCTGGGTGAAAAGGTCGACGAACCAATGCAGCGAGTGGCCCTTCATCGGGAATACCAGGCCGCCGCGGATATCCTGGAACGAAAGGATGTAGATGCAGATCATCGGCCCGTACAGCGCCGCCACGTAAAACGTGAAGATCGCCGCGAGCAAATAGAAGGTCCAGGGCCTGCGGTCGCTTCGCGCCACAACACCGCGTCGGGCCTTGGTCATGGAGACATCGAACCTTTCCAGCGCCACCGTCATTGTGCGATTTCCCGGCGCAGATCGACCGCGCGTAGGATCATGGAGATCACGATTGTCAGGATCAATGTCAGAAGCACGGCGCTTGCGGCCGCGATCGGATATTGCAGCACGCTGACATTTTCATAGAACGCGCTGACGACGGAAGCCGAGCTGCCGCCGGACATCACCTTGACGACAAAAAAGTCGCCCATCACGATCGAAATGACAAAAATCGAGCCGAGCGCGATGCCGCTTTTGGACAACGGAATGACGATGTAGCGCATGACGTCGAGGCGGCTGGCACCGGCGTCCAGCGCAGCCTCGACGATTCGCTTGTCGATACGGGCCAGCGAATTGAAGATCGGAACCACCATGAAGATCGTCAGTTGATGCACATAGGCGATCACCACCGCCAGACTTGAATACAGCAGCACCTCGATCGGTTCGCGGATGATGCCGGTCATAAGCAGCGAGGAGTTGACGAGCCCCTCCTTTCCAAGCAACGGAATCCAGGAGATCATCCGGATGATGTTCGAGGTCCAGAACGGCACGGTGCAGACCAGAAATAGCGAGATCGCGAGCAGCTGATTCTTGACGTGAAACACCAGGAAATACGCGACCGGGAATCCGATCAGCAGAGTGAACAGCCAGGTCAGGACGGTGAACTTCAACGTCGCGGCATAGAGATGAAAGGTCTGCTCCGAGGTGAGGATTTCGAGGTAGTTCGCCAGCGTGAAGGTCGGCAACAGCCCGCCAAAACCGTCGGTCTCGAAGAAGCTCGCCGCGAGCACCACCAGAATAGGCAGCAAGAAGAAGGGTACGAGGACCAGCATCAGTGGCGCCACGTAAAGCCATGCACTTAAGTTTCGCCGCAACATTCCGTATGGCCTAACCCAATCGCCTTGAGACTTTTCAAGAAGGAGAGCTGCCGATGCGTACGCCGCATCGGCAGCTTAAGGTTTTAAGGATCAAGCGACCTTGAAATCATTCCATCGCTTGTTCATGTAGGCGGCCTCGTCCATCAGGGTGTTCCAGCACGAGATGTTCTTGACCCGATCGAGGAAGGAGCCGCCGTCGCGCTTGGTGCCGGGCTTCTCCATCGGCACGCCGTAGGGATCGTTGATGATTTCGGGTGCCGGCTTGCCGTCGTACCAGAAGTCCCACTCCGCCGCGGTGAGGAATTTTTTGGCGGTCGAGGGCACCGGGCTGTAATAGCCGTAGCGTCCGACGAAGCCGCCTTGCCAGCCCGAGAGATACCAGTTGAGATATTCGTAAGCCGCATCGAGCTTCTTGCCCGACAGGTGCTTCATCAGGCCCATGCCGTTGCACCAGCCGCGATAGCCCTCCTTGCCGTTCTTGACGTTGACCGGCGCATAGACGCAAGGGATTTCCTTGACGCGAACGGCCGCCACCGCCGGCGACCACATCGACTGGATCACGACTTCACCCGCCGCCATCAGCTGCACCGACTGATCGAAGGTGGTCCAGGTGGCGCGGAACTGCCCCGCTTTCTTCAACTCGATCAGCTTGTTGCAGGTGAAGTCGATCTCCTCTTTGGTCATGTTGCCCTTGTTGCCGTACTTGATCAGGCCGGCACTTTCGAAGCACAAAGCGGCATCCATGATGCCGATGGCGGGAACGTCGAGGATCGCCGCCTTGCCCTTGAATTTAGGATCGATCAGGTCTTTCCACTCGGTGACCTCGTGGCCGACCAGGTCGGGGCGATAGCCGATCGAGTCGGCGTTGTAGACTTGCGGCAGGAAGGTCGCCCATTCGGTGACGCCGTCGTGCAGATCGGTCGCATTGGGCTTGGCGATATACATCGCCTCATAAGGCGAAATGCCCTGGCGCGGAATCTTGTGGCCGTCGATCTCGCCCTTGGTGAAGATCGGCAGGATGTTGTCGAATTCCTTGATCTTCTTGACTTCGATGCCCTGAATCACCGACCGTTTGGCGGCGAGCTTGGCCTGCCACCCTTCGAGATCGGCAATGTCGACCGAATCCGGCTGGCTGATGAAGCGGTTGATGGCGGCCGAAGTATCCAGATTCTGCATCGTCACTTTGAAACCGAGATCTTTCGCCGCCTGATCTCCGATCGCCTTCACCACCGAATAGGACACGCCGACATGCCGCAATTCGATGTCTTTTATCTCTTGCGCCCAGATCGTCGGAAAGCCCCTGACGGCGTCGGATCCGATCGCAGCGCCCGTTACCGCAGCGCCGGCCTTGAGTAGCGCGCGCCTGGAAAGCCCCTTTCGCTTCGCCGGTTTCTTTACAGAAGACGCGTCATTAGAAGCATTGTCATCATCCAACATAACTATCTCCGTTGCGTGTTGATGGACGGTCCGCGTCCAACCGGCGCGTTGTCACGACGTGTTGATGCTGAAGCGTAGCGGCGGAGATTTCGACTTGTAAAATCGGAAGTAGAAATGCGACCTATAAGGCGAGCTAATGGTTTCGCATTTGCTCAGCGCGAAGGCACGCCGAGCCAAAGTTTGGTCTTTACTTCCGGGAATGCGCCTTGCTCAGCAGGGATGCGTGAGACCGTTCAGAAACGGCTGGTCTTCGCTGACGATCGTCTTGAGGAAGTTTTTTACAGTCTTAATTCGGCTGAGACATTGGTGATCCTCGTGCACGGTGAGCCAGATCGAACGCGAGACGGTCGCCTCGGATGCCAACACCGGAACGAGGCGAGCGTCGTCGGCCGCACTGAATGACGGCAACAGCACAAGGCCCAGTCCGGCCGCGGCGGCGTTGTGTTGGGCGATCATGCTGGAGCTTTGAAAGACCACCCGGCTCGGCTTGAGCACATCATGCAGCCATCTCACCTCGGAGATGGCGACAAGATCGTCGATGTAGTCGACGAAATCATGGCGATCGAGATCTTGCAGGCAGGTCGGTGTGCCGCTGCGTTCGAGATAGGAGCGCGCGGCGTAAAGCCGTAGTTGAAAAGTCCCGATCGTTTCGGAAATCAGCCGCGGGCCTTTCATGGGCGCGAAGCTTAGCGAGATATCGGCTTCCCGCTTGGTGAGGTTGATGATGTGGCGCTCCGTCACCAACTCGACGCAGATTTCTGGAAACTCTTTGCGCAGCTTTGGCATACGGGGCGCGAGATAGAAGCTGCCGATGCCCTCCATCGTGGCAACGCGAACGTTGCCGGCCGGCACGCCCGCCAGTCCCGCCACATTCTCCTCGATCAGCAGCGCGTTGCTCTCGATGACCTCGGCGTAGTTGAAGAGCTTTTGACCGGCATCGGTCAGTGCAAACCCGTCTGCGCCGCGGTCGAACAGCTTGCAGTTAAGGCTTCTCTCCAGTTCGGCGACGCGGCGGCTGACCGTCGTATGATCGGCGCGGAGTTTCCTGGCGGCGGGAACGAGGCGCCCCTGCCGCGCCAGCTCGAGGAAAAAGACAAGATCGCTCCAATCGAAGCCGGAAAGGCTCATTTACCCCCAACTTTAAAAGCTCATCTGCGACCGAAACGCGGTCGGGAGCGAACGCTCGCTTCTCAGCATCTAGCATATATTTACGCGTCCAGCAGATGTACTTTTGGGTCGGAAGCCGTCGAAGGGTCGGCGACCCCAGCTTGAAGCGCCTCCCCGTAAAGGTCCCGCTTCTCGCTTCGGCTATCGTCGCGGAAAACGATCGGCCGGTTCGCCTCCCGGTTGACCTCGAGCTTAAAAATGTCGAAGCGATTGTAGTAACCCACCACGTCGTGAAATTGCTTGGGCTCGACGCAATCGGCGAGATCGATATCGCAGTAAAGTAGCGTCTCCTCGCCGGAAACCACCGGGCTTACGGGCAAGCCGGATGGGCCGATCACGACCGAGATGGCTTGTGGCGTATTATCGATCAGTTCAAGGGCCGAGGAGCCAAGCACGGCCTCAAGTTTCGCACGCATGGTATCGTCCACCGATGCCGAGGCCACGATATTGAAGGCCTTTGCCTCGAACGAGTGGGCGCCCGCCCGGATCCGAATGGCCTGCTCGATGTCGTAACCTCCCGCTTCCTTGGACGGTCGGGTCGGCCAGATCGGCGGATAGGTCGAGATGTGGATCTGCTCGCCTTGCGCCATCAAGCTGTAGCGGGCGAGAGGGTTGGTGTTTTCGCCGCAAATCAGCATGCCGATCCGTCCGATCGAAGTCTCGACGACGCGCAGACCAGCCCCGTCTCCGCTCGACCACACCAACTTCTCATAATAGGTCGGAACCAGCTTGCGATGATGATTGAGCAGCGACCCGTCTTTGCCGATCAGCACGTTCGAATTCCAAATGCACCCGACGCTCGCTCTCGTTCCCTCGTTGAACCCCAGCGAGACGCATATATCGTTGCGGCGTGCAGCGTCCCTCAACCGCGCGATCTCAGGCCCGGTGATTTCGATGGCGCAAGAGGCGAGCGACTTGAACAGTTCGTGGGTCAGGATCGGCGCCGCGATCGCCGCCCAGATCGGAAACGCCGGCACGAAAGCCTCGCGGAAGACGATCAGCTGCGCTCCGGCTTGCGCGGCCTCGGCGATCAGCGCGCATGCCTTGCCGACCGTTCGCTCGGTGTCGAGAAATACCGGGGCGACGTGGGCTGCCGCAACTTTTACCTTTGGGTAGCGGTGAATCATCGAGCGTGCTGCTTTCTGGATCGGGATGGAGGGAAGCGGTCCGGATTATTCTGCCGCCTGCGGCAGGTTCGCCCGCGGCGCGCCGAACAGAATCCGGTTGCGCATCTCGTCGAACCGGTCGTCGGCGGCCGTCTCAGACGTGAACAATGAGACCACCACGGCTATGCCGAACGACAGCGGCATGGCGATGATCGCAGGATTGCGCAACGGCACGAACCACCAGTTGGTCTCGATCTCCTTGAGCGCCTTGCCCAACAGGTCTACCTGCACGGTCGGCGATAACAGGATCAGGACCAGCGAGACGATCGTGCCGGTCAGAATGCTCGCGACTGCCGCTGGCGTCGTGAAGCGTCGCCAGAAAATCGCAAGCACGAGTGCGGGAAAGTTCGCGGCGCAGGCAATCGAGAACGCGAGGCCCGCCATGAAGGCTACGTTTTGCCCCTCGAACAGCACGCCCAAGACGATGGCGAACAGGGCGATGAGCACGGTCGCACCCCGCGCGACCAACAGCTGCTCGGATTCCGGGCAGTTGCCGTTTCGCACCACGCTGGCCCAGATGTCGTGACTAAGCGTCGCGACGCCGGAAAGGGTCAGGCCCGCAACGACCGCGAGCATGGTGGCGAATGCCACCGCGCAGATGAAGCCGAAGAATGCATTTCCCCCCACCGCCAATGCCAGAAGCGGCGCCGCCATATTGCCGCCGCCGCCCGCCTTGGCGACGGCCTCGGGGCCGACCATCACCATGGCGCCGAAACCGATGATGAAGACGAAGAGATGAAAGATCCCGATGATGCCGGTGGCGTGCAGGATCGACATCCGGGCCTCCTTCACATCCCGCACCGTATAGACCCTCATCAGGATGTGCGGCATCGCCGCGGTGCCGAACATGAGGCCGAGACCAAGCGATATCGCGTCCCACTGACCGGAGACGACCCGCGATCCCGGTTGCAGAACTTTTGTCCCGTATTTTTCCGCTGCCGCTGCAAAAAGCCGGAGTGGGTTCAGCTCAAAATGCAGAAGCACGAGCAGCGCCAGCAGCGCGCCGCCCGCCATCAACAGCCCGGCCTTGATGATCTGCACCCAGGTGGTCGCGAGCATGCCGCCGAACAGGACGTAGACCAGCATCACGGCGCCGACCAGGATGACGGACCACACATAGGGCAAGCCGAACAGCAGTTTGATCAGCGATCCCGTCGCCACCATCTGTGCGATCAGGTAGAACAGGATCACCGCGAGCGTCCCGACGGCGGCGGCCATGCGAACCGGACGCTGTGTCAGGCGATAGGCGACCACATCGGCGAAGGTGAATGTGCCGACGTTGCGCAGCGGCTCCACGATCAGGAACATCACGATCGGCCAGCCGACCAGCCATCCGATCGAGTAGATCATTCCATCGAAGCCGTTGGATGTCACGATGCCGGCGATGCCGAGCAGCGCGGCGGCGCTTAGAAAATCCCCCGCCAGCGCCCAGCCGTTTTGCCAGGCCGTGATCTGGCCGCCCGCGGCAAAGAAATGCTCGGTCGATTTGGTCCGCCTGGCGGCCCAGTATGTGATGACGAGCGTAAGCGCCATGAAGATAAAGAAGAAGCTGATGGCGAGCGCGTTGTTTCCCTGCGGCATGATCGCCCCCTTTAGCGATTGAGCGATTTGACGCCGGGGTCGTACACCCGGTTGGCCCACAGGGCGTAGATCAGGCAAAGCACGAACGAGCTGACGATGACGGCCGGTCCGAGAATGATGCAGTAGGAAAGCCCGGGGACGAGGATCGTACCCAGCCAAGGCTTGTCGAACGCAAAAAGACCCATGAAACCGAAATAGATCACGATCATCAGGGCACTGAGAATCAGCGCGACGCGAAGGCGCCGGTTGGCGAGATCGACGGCGCCCCGGTTGGATCGAAATTCTTTAGCAGTCATTTTGCCCCCTCTTTCCCCAGCGAATCGGACCTTCCAGCCTGCCGGGCCGGATGAACACTGTGAATCTTCAAGAGTGCCCTTGCGGTTTTTCGATATGGCCCTCCGCGGCGTCTACCGGCTGCAGCGAAAGAACGACGATGGCTGTTGTGGATTCAACGCGCGTCCTCAATCGCCAGCGCAAGACGACTCGAGATCCAGCTTATGGAGGAAGAACAGGATGCGTATTGGGTTCGGGCGCGTGCTCCGCGGCCGCCTCGTCCGGCAGCTTGTCGCCATGCACGTCAAGCGGCGGCCCGATCCAGAGTGGATTGACAAGATGATCCCGGCGCGGATTGGCGGTGTTGGGATGGACCAGAATACTCAAGCTGCCATGGTTGAGCATCAGCCACGGCACCAGCGTGGAAAACAGCTCCGCGGCAAAGGCCACCTGAAACATGGCCTGATCATGCGGCCCGACTTTCGCGTCATGCCAGCGTCCGAGCGTGACGGCAAAACGTTCGCCGATCCATGCACGCAAGCGCTCGGCCTCGGCGCGCGTTGTGGCCGGATCGTAATAGACATGAGCGTGGTAGCTTGCGATCTCGCTGGTCGATCGCGGAACGGGGCCCTCTGGCAAAATGGCGACCTCCCCTTCATCCCTAAATTGTAAAGCACCCGTTTCCGTAGTACAAATATTAGATGCTCGTCATCTCGATAGCTTTCTTGCTGATCCTCGCGGCTTCCCTCTGCTTCGCCCAGCCCACGCAGAATATCGCGGCCAACGCCGGCGGCATGGCGGCTCCGGTCACCACCGTGATCAGCCAGGCGCCGCTGCTGGCAGAACTCGATCCGTCGCCGGGGCGACAGCCTATGCCGACGATGTGCCGAGAGCAGAAATCCACATCCTGGATGCGGGACATTTCGCACTCGACGAAGCGACTGACGAGATCGCGTTGCTCGTCCGCGACTTCCTCGAACGTCTGGATCACCAAGGAGGATAAGGGATACAGCTTCCGACTTCCGGGCGATGTCCGCTTTGCGCCGATAGTTGAAAAAGTCTTTTTGGCTGACGGGCGAAAATTTTTAGGACCGCTGATGCGTTTCGCACGCGGCGACGTGAGGGACCGCATCGTTTCACACAAGAACAGTCGGCGACCTTCGTATCGGCGCTGAGGAGCGTTGCAGCGATCGAGACGGCTAAGAATCAACTTTCGCGAGATTTTCGGTGCGGTTCGATTCTCGACTTTTTCAACAGTATCCGCCATAAGCGGTCATCAACGTCCTTTTAGGTCAAGTCTCACCATGTGAAGGCCTGAGTGTCGGCGAAAACCCCGTGGTCATCAACCCTCGCACGGTCGTTAAGTCGTACTGGTCAGAAGCAGCGGTGGGCTGGACAGATAAAGCGGGCACTGCCGCTCGATCGCGGCTGCTACACGAAGCACTTTTTCGTCTTCCCCAAGCCGACCGATAATTTGCGCGCCGACCGGCAAGCCATCGCGCGTAAAACCGATCGGCACCGAGGCGGCCGGCTGTCCGGTCATATTCCAGGGATAGGTGTAAGGGCACCACCGCCAGTCTTCATCCGCAAAACCTTGCGGCACGTCACGCTCGATGCCGTAGGGCGGGATCGGCATGACGGGACCGATCAAGAGGTCGAAACGATTGAAGAACGATCTGGCCGCGACTGATAGAGCCATTCGCTGCTCGATCGCTTTGAGATAGGCCGAGACCGATACGTCCCTTCCCGCCGCGGCCACGCTCCGAAGCAACGGGTCGATGAGGGATCGCCTATCGCTCGGCGCGGCGTCGACCGTCGCCATGCAGGATGTCGACCAGAAGATAGCGAATGGCTCGAACGGGTCGATCGGCCAAACCGGATCCTCCTCGAAAATCTCCGCGCCAGCGTCCGCGGCGAAGACCGCTGCCCGCGCTACCAGCCGGTCGACCTCCGCATTCTGCAAAGGCGACGTGCATCCCAGACGGGACGAAACCGCGATCCTAAGTCCACGAAGATTCGCATCAGTAAGATTTGCCGGCATGGAAAACGGGATCGGCCACGCAAAGGGATCGCGCGGTTCAGGTCGGCTCATCACATCAAGCATGAGGGCCGCATCCTGGACCGTTCGCGCCATCGGTCCGACGACCGAAAGCGGCATATCGATGTCGGGCGGGAATGCCGGCACCCGACCGAAACTTGGTTTGAGACCAAAAACGTTGGTCGATGACGCGGGGATACGGATCGAGCCGGCACCATCGCTGCCGACAGCAAGCGGCCCAAATCCAAGCGCAAGTGCTGCCGACGCTCCGCCGGACGAGCCGCCCGGCGTCTTGGTGAGATCATAGGGATTGGCCGTCACGCCGTGTACCGGGCTTCTGGTCACGACCTTGCACCCCACCTCCGGGGTCGCCGTCTTGGCCAGGAACACGACGCCGGCCTCGCGAAGGCGCGCAACGCATGGAGAGTCTTCCGTGACAGGCGTGCGCGGATCACGCGTCCGCGATCCGCGTCGCAATGGCATTCCCGCGACCGCCGATAGATCCTTGATCGTCGCGGGAATACCGTCGAGCGGCGATAGCGGTTGTTGCGCCCGATATCGCGCTTCCGCCGCGCTGGCCATCGCCAGCGTGAACTGTCGATCAGAATGAACGACCGCGTTGACGAGAGGGTTGAGCTTGTCGATCCTGTCGAGGAGCGACATCGCAACCTCAACTGGAGAGAGCTTTCGGAGGCGGAAAGCGTCCGCCAGTGCGGTCGCATCCATGAAGGCAAGATCATCGCCCTGCACGGCACACGTGCCGCTGCTATGCACCGTCTCTGCGGCACCCTCCGCCATCAGTAGAGCTCGAAATATTCGTTGGTCTCGGCCTGCGGAATTTCGTCCCTTAGTCTGGAGGCCTCCTGTCGCTTCATCGCGAGATAGACGCGGACGAATTCGTCGCCAAGCATCTCGCGCAGCGCCATGTCCGACTCAAACGCGTCGAGCGCATCATAGATCTCGGTTGGAAGCTTGGCGTATCTTGGATCATCCTCCTTCGGCCCCGACCCCGCCGGGATCAGTTCGCGCTCATGCTTCAATCCCAGAAGGCCGGCTCCGATTGTAGTCGCCGCCACCAGATAAGGATTGGAGAGCGCCGACGGGACGCGGACTTCCATATGCGTCGCCTGATCCTTGCTCGCCTTGATTCTCACGCTCGCGGACCGATCCTGAATCCCCCATGAAACATTCGATGGAGCGTAAGTATGGGGCCGAATGCGGCGGTAGCAGTTCGGCGTCGGATTCCAGACCGCCATTGTTGCTGGCATATGGTCCAGCACGCCTTGAATGAAGCTTTTGAAGGTTCCGGAAAGCCCATTCTCATCATCGCGATCCAGGAACGCGTTGGCTCCCGATTCATCCAGCAAGGAGATGTGAAAGTGCGAGCAACTCCCGGACAATCCCTGGTAGGGCTTGGTCATGAAGGTCGCGAGCAGACCGATGTCCGGGCGATCCCGTCTTGCCAGCTGCGCTGCCCGAAATGAACAATTGCTGTTTGCGCCACGAGACGAAACCTCTGACCGTCGGTGAATCCTT
>Ga0209331_1000434_pt1 | contig 15057 bp, 16 predicted proteins | sample JacPinW_OM3H0_M3_FD_187971 | JGI IMG/M metagenome (GOLD analysis project Ga0209331, IMG submission 187971) | Forest soil microbial communities from Algoma, Ontario, Canada - Jack Pine, Ontario site 1_JW_OM3H0_M3 (SPAdes) (version 2) | ecosystem: Environmental > Terrestrial > Soil > Boreal...
ATCGTGCTCTGGGGAAAGCTGCAATTGGAAGAGCTGACGAAAAAGTCCGCCTCGACCGACGAGCCTGGTGGCCCCGAGCAAAGCCTGCTGGTGGATTATCTCGGTGATGTGCAGCAATCGCGCCAGCTGGGATTGCCCGTCTTTCGTCTGGCCGGCGGCGCCGGTTTCCTGTGGTCCGCTTCCGATCGAAACGGACGGGGTCATCTGCGCTTCCTGGCTGCCGATCCTGCCGTGCTTGCCGGCACGAAAAATCTGCCATCTCCCACCACGGAGCGCGCGCCCGCTTCGGCGCAGGAAATTACCGAGCCGGCGGCAAAGGGTCGCGCGCATGTCGCCGCAGCCACGAGGGACGGGGCTGCCCCCGCAGCGGAAAGGGAAGGCACCGCGTCCATTCGGGCAAAGGACCTGCGCGCATTCATGGCCCCGCAACAGCCGGTGCTGCTGTCGGGTGGGGCGGCCAACCAGGACGTTACCTATTCCAATGACAGCTCACGCGTATCTATCGCGCAGAAGACCCGACCCGACGCTGACCGTGCCAGAATCATGGATGCCGAACGACTGGCGGGAGAGGAGCGGGAAAAAGCGCGGCTTGCATGGGCTCGCGTCGAGGCGGAAAGGGTCGCGGACGCGAGAACGCGCCTGACATGGACCGTCGTCGCAGCATTCTTCATCCTCAGCGCCATCATCGTGCTTCTGCAGATGCTCAAGCGCCGGGAAGAAAAGGCAGCGTTGCCCGCGGCGGGTACTGAAACTGCAAAGGGAGATGCTGCGAGCGCCCCCGGTTGGGGCCGGCGCGCACGTGCTCAGTCTGCGGCGGCGCTGATGAAGCTGCGCGTGACCTTCGGATCCAACGCAACGCTCGCAGCCCAAGGACAGGGCTGAAACAGAGCCTCCCACCCGGCGCCCGGCTGGAACGGATTGAACCTGAGCGCCTCGCTCTGCTACCAAAGAGCTGAGCACCACCGGCACGCGTTCAGGCCGGCGTGGTTCCTTTTGGCCAACAAGATCACGATCGGCGGGTGTCCACCTTCACCTCGCCGCTGTCGGCACCAAAACATGGCGGCATCTGATTTCTAGCCGCACCGGGACAAGGAGCGAGCCATGAAATACGTGAATGTGTTGTTTTGCAGCCTGTCCCTCTTTCTGAGCATCGGAGCCGCGCGGGCGGAGGATCCGACCGTGGAAGAGATGGTTTGTGCCCTTAATCCGCAATGCGGCATGCCGTTCGCCGATCGGCGGGTTCGCGGCATAACGGCCACGACCCAAGTTGTGCGTCCTCCTGCATCGTTCGACGTCACGTTGAATTTTCCCTTCAATTCAGCGGAAATTACTGCGGACTCGCGGGAGAAGCTCGCTCGCGTGGCCACGGCCTTGACCGACCCCAGCACCATCAAGCTCGGGATCATCGTTAGCGGCCACACGGATGCCCAGGGCTCTGCCGAGTATAACCAACTGCTTTCCGAGCGGCGCGCTCAGGCGGTGCGGCAATTCCTGATCTCTGAACACGGCATCGATCCCAAGCGTCTTGCCGCGAAGGGTTATGGCAAATCGCAGCTTCTGCTGCCGTCGGACCCTAACAACGAGCTCAATCGTCGGGTTCAGTTCCAGAATCGGAACTACGCTACGGCATCGGTTCCTGCGGCTGGCGCTCCTGGCCCAGCTGCCCCCCCGACGACGGTCACTCCTGCTGCGGCCGCCCCCGCGACCAGGCCGACCGCGCCGACGGTCCAGCCTGGAGTACCCGCCCCCACCAGTTCCGCCGGTCAGGGCGAAGGCCTTTGAGATAGCGCTCGGTTACTGGGCATCTCTCGGTTTGCAGGGGCGGGTTTGAAACCCGCCCCTACGCGATCACGCGTACGCGGATTCTGTGACTGCGGAGGGGGAGCATTGCGGGCACCCCAAAAAAAAGCGTTACGTTTTTTGGGACCCCGATTTGCCCTCTTTCAGCATGCGGAGGCGGGCATTCCCGGGCAGCGCGTTCGGACGGCCGTTGTGTGTAGCGCTCCACACAAAGCGCAATTTTGTGATGGCCGTCACATCGCAAGGCAACGAAGCTCTCTACGATGGTCGCCATCGGAAACGCGTCACTCGGCGAAGCCCGGAGACCACCATGACCAAGCGTCCCATTTCACTTCCAACCCGCTCCTCCAAGGCTTACACGCCGCGGACCGCCGCAAAATGCGCGTACCTGCTGCTCTGCAGCCTTTCCCTGGCAATCAGCACGGCACCAGCGTTCGCAGAGGAGCTGAGCCACGATGAAATGGTCTGCGCGCTCGATCCGGAATGCAGCATGCCGTTCTTTGATCGCCGGTTGCGCGGCATCACCACGACGGCCAGCGTGCGCACTCCCGGCTCGTTCGACCGCACCATCAACTTTGAATTCAACTCGGTCGAGTTGACGGCACAGGCACGCAGCGAGCTCGACAAGGTTGCGGCGGCGCTCAAGGACCCGAGCATCGCGAAATATCCCATCATCATCGCCGGCCATACCGACGGTGTTGGAGGCGCCGAATACAATCAGCGACTGTCGGGGCGGCGGGCCGAGTCCGCGCGGCAATACCTGATCGCGCAGCATGGGATCGATCCGCACCGGCTCACCGCCAAGGGTTATGGCAAGTCCAGGCTCTTGCTGCCGAACGACCCCGCCAGTGAGCTCAATCGCCGGGTCCAGTTCCAGAACCCCAATTTTCATACGGCCGCAGCCGCTGCGCCGGCGCCGCGTCCCGTGGCCTCAAGCCCTGCGCCGGCGGCGGGACCGGTACAACCCACACCGACGCCGCAGGCCGACGGTCTGTGAGGGCGACCAGAACTAAAGCCGAATTCCCCTTCAGGCTGGAGATCAGTTCACACGGGCTGATCACCGACGCTTTTGCCGACATGGCGGCATAGTGCCATGGCCCCGCGAGTTAACTAAAATCCCCCGCGTTTCCTCGTCGGAAGCGAGAACCAGGAGCTGCCTATGCCCACGTCACGCGTATCCCCGCTCGACACTATCGCCGCGGAATCGGTGTCACCGTCCCGCCTTGCGCGGACAGGCGCATGCCTGCTTTTTTGCAGTCTTGTTTTCTGCAGTCTTGCACTCGGCCCGACGCCGGCGCCAGCGGAAGAGCTCACGGTCGAGCAGATGATCTGTGCCCTAGATCCGCAATGCGGTAAGCCGTTCGAGGATGTAAGATTGCGCGGCGTGACTGCGAGCCCGAGCATGCACACCCCCGGCTCGTTCGACCGCACCGTGAACTTTGCCTTCAATTCCGCGGAGCTGACCGCGGACGCACACAAGGAGCTCAATGCGGTCGCGGAAGCGCTGAACAGTTCCAATCTCAGCAAGCTCGACATTGTCATCGCCGGACACACCGATGGAGTGGGCAATGACGACTACAATCAGGCGCTTTCACAAAAGCGAGCCGACGCCGCGCGGCAATATCTCATCACCCAAAACGGGATTGATGGCAAACGGCTGACGGCAAAAGGCTACGGTAAGTCGCAACTGTTGTTGCCGGCGGATCCGACCAATGAGCTCAACCGCCGCGTTCAGTTCATCAATCCGAACTACAATATCTCATCGGCGCCCGGTGCATCTTCGCCGACGCCAAGGCCCGCGAGTTCAAGCGACGGGCTGTAAAATCGCGGAATCTGCGCGGAGGGCAGGGCTATCGCCTATGGGCTGTCGTCCCGGCCAAGCGAGCCCGCCTCAACCGGGTTCGGCCGGCTGCCGGCTCACTGACCCAGCGTGCGCGCGATGCGGAAGCCCGTATTCGAGGCGCGGTTGCTGGTCTTGCGGTTGTCGCGGTAGGCGGCGCGCAGGATTTTCGCGACGGTGTTCCAGGCACCGCCGCGGCGGACATGGACGTCGCATTTTCCGGCAACTCTCATCCAGTCGTCGGACGGCCCATACTGATAGGTCTCGTTCCAGCAGTCCTCGACCCATTCCATGGCGTTGCCATGCACCTGATAAAGGCCCCAGGGATTGGGCTTGAACATGTCGGCCGGCACGGTCTTCTCGCGATATTCGCCCTTGGAGCTGTCGCCATAAGTCGATCTGCCGTCGTAGTTGGCCTCATCGGTCGAGATTGCCGGCCCCCACCAGAACGGGGTGTTGGTGCCGGCGCGTGCTGCATATTCCCACTCCGACTCGCTGAGCAGACGATAGAGCTTCCCGGTCTTTTTGGAGAGCCAGGCTACATACGCCTTGGCATCATCCCAATCGATGCAGACGGCGGGGTGCTTGCCGTCCTGCTCAAATCCCGGATTGCGGAACGACCGCCCCGACCGCTCTTCCACTTTTCCGTCTTCGAGGGTGAAGCATCGGTCTTCGCCCGCGTAGCTCGTCTCGTTCACGAACTTTTCGAATTCTTCCCGCATGACCTTGAGCTTGCTCACGGCGAAGCGCCGCGGAATCTTTACGCGGTGCTGGGGACCCTCATTGCTGCTGCGCTCGGCCTCGTCCTCCGGAGAGCCCATCATGTACTCTCCTTCAGGCATCACCAGCATCTCGGGACAGGCGACGCATTCTCTGAAATGATCATTGGGCATGAGCGCAATTTCGCTCTGATGCCGCAGCGGAGTGTTGTCCGAAATCGGCTGCGACTTTTCCGGCTCTGACGGCTGTTGCACGCTGGCTTGCTGCGCGCCGGCGCCAGTCTGCTGCAGGCCGAAATAGAACTGTTCGACGAGAGATGAGGCGACCCAGGGAGTCTGCTCGTTGCTGGAGGCCCGGTAGATGCCCATCTTCAGATGATTGAACACGTCCTCCGCCGTCACGTTCGCGGCTCCAGCCATGTTCGCGGCGCGGATCTCCTTGGTCAATTCGCTGACGAAGATGCTGTTGGTGCCGGCCCGGTCGGTGACCAGCTTGCCCGGAACGGACGAATACATCGCGAGGGTATTTTCAGGTGCATCTATTCCGGCCAGCCCTTCCGGAGCGGGGCGGAAGCGGCCCTCCCAATGATTCCTGCGCGCCGCATCGATGATGAGAATCTTCACGCGCGCGCCTTTGCGATGCATTTCGGCGAGCACGGAATCGATCCTGATGCCATCCTTTCTGATGTCGGACAGGCTCCAGGCATCTGCATTGAGCGGCATCAGATAACTCTGCCGGTCAACCTGCATGCCGTAACCGCTGAAATAGAACAGCGCATCCACTCCGGCGCCGATCCTGTTGGTGAAGCCGTCGATCGCATTGCGCATGTCGGCTTTCCCGACATTGGTCTTGAGATCGACCTCGAATCCACTACGGCGCAGCTCGTCGGCAAGGCTGCGAGCGTCGGCGATCGTGGTGGAAAGGGGGGTCCGGGCGCCGGGGTAGGCTGCGTTGCCGATAACCAGCGCAATGCGCGCCGGCTTTTGCTGCGACCATGCAGGGGAAGTCAGAGCGACCGATAAAGCGGCAAGGCACACCCAAAGCAGAGGTCGCATCGTAATTCTGTTCCCTCGGAGCCGCGCAGGCACTCACGGCTTGTCTTCGCAACAATCCACCTGCTTCGCAAGTTTTCTACGAAGGGTAAATGAGCTCCCATTGCGCCCCAGCTTTATGCCATTGTAGACCATGTCGGCGCTTTCGGACAACGCCCGAGGTCGCAGAACACTGAGTCGTGAGCATGTTTTCGGCGAGCAATGCCCGCCCCTAGGAGACAAGTCGGCCTGCAAAGCCCGGGAGCGTACCCGCCGTCAGTCCGATCAGAAACGCGGCCGCTGCGACAAAGTGCGGCAATGATGCTGCACCGGCGCGCGTGCCTCGCATTGGTATTGCTCTTGTGCATTGCCTGTGCGCCCGGCCGAAGCGCTGCCACAGACGACCGCTTCCAACAGGCCGTCGATTATGTCTTCACCGGCCGGCCGGATCCTGTCGATGGCCCGCAAATCGTCGATCGCAAGGCATGTGTCGTGCTGGTGCCTGAGCCCAAATTCAATCGCTATGCCAGGTACCATTTGAGCCGCTTCAAGATGGATACCGCTCGCATCAGCAAGAAATATGCAGGATCGCAGACGCTCTATGAGCTGGAAGTCGAAGGCGACGACGTGGTTTTCGAATATCTCAAGCCGGACAAGGTCACGGTCGATTACGGATTCCGCTCCGCGCACATCTCTCTGCCCGGGGATCCCGAGCAGACGGAAAAGGCGCTGGCGCTGATCTTCTCGCAATACTGCAAGCGGGAAAAACCGAGCACCCCGTTCTGAATCTGGCTCGCGACCAGCGGCTGACTCGACCCGCCGTTCGGGTTGCGCTCAGGGCTGCTTGCGGCAGTCCGTCACGGCTGGGCAACGACATGAAAGAACGTACCGGTGACATTTGCGCGGCGTGCGCCGGCGGGGCCAAGCGGGCGCCCTTGTCCGTCGGCGAGATCGCACAACGGATCATCATGTCCGCTCGCGATCAGGGTCGCGTAGTGAAACTCATGGCCGCGCATGACGCTCCCCGCCGCTCCGATCATGCTGTCGCAGCGCAGTCGTGCCTCGCGATAGCCCAGCGCGAGCCTGCGTTGCGCAAAGCTCGTCGCATGACCGAGCAGGCCTGTCATGCCATGGCGAACCCCGGCCGCGTCTTCAAGCGCCTCGCCGAGTACCATGTAGCCTCCGCATTCCCCGTGGACGGGGCGCGTTCGTGCAAATTGCGCCAGTCCCGCGCGGAAATACTGCGCGCCCGCCAGCACGCTTGCGTGCAGTTCCGGATAGCCGCCCGGAAGCCAGCAGCAGTCGCAACTCTCGGGCGGAGGTTCGTCGGCGAGCGGCGAGAACGGCACGATCTCGGCGCCTGCCCGGCGCCAGCAGTCCAGGATATGAGGATAGCAGAACGTGAAAGCGGCATCGGAAGCAAGCGCAATCCGCTGACCGGGCGGCCGCAGCGGCGCCGCCTCGGGCGCATCGGGTAGGAGGATATCGGCGGTGGCGGCCATCACCGCGTCGAGGTCGAGGTAGCGCTGCGCTACTTTCACTATTTGGTCGAGCCGGGCGGCAAAGTCCGCCTGCTCGCAGGCTTGGACCAGCCCGAGATGACGCTCCGGCAGAGTGAGGCACTCCTCGCGCAGCACGGCACCGAGCACCGGGATGCCCACGGACGCGATCGCATCGCTGATCAGCAAGCGGTGGCGTTCGCTGCCGATGCGATTGAGAATCACGCCTGCGATCCGGACTGCGGGATCGTGCGAGGCGAACCCGCGCAGCACGGCGGCTGCCGATTGCGACTGCCCGGACACATCCATGACCAACAGCACTGGAAGACCGAAGCGCGTTGCGAGATCGGCGGTCGATCCGCAACGCCCAGGCGCTCCCGGCACGCCATCGAATAGTCCCAGCACGCCTTCGATCAGGACCACATCGGCGTTGCGTGCGGCTTCACCCAACAGCGCATCGACAAGGGCCGGCGGCATGGCCCAGCTGTCCAGGTTGAAACCGGGCCTGCCTGCTGCGGCCGCGTGGAATGCAAGATCGATGTAATCCGGGCCTGCCTTCGCCACCCGCACGGCATGCCCGCGGCGCGACAGCGCAGCGGCTAACCCAAGGGTGATCGCAGTCTTGCCGGAACCGGACCGGGGAGCTGCAACGATAAGGCCGCGCGCGGTCATGGCTTGCGATCCGGCGCCGCCGCCAGGAGGCGTTCGCGCATCTTCACGATGTCTCCTACAACAACAATCGCCGGCGACTCCAGTGCTTGTTGCCGCGCCTCCGCGGCGATGCGCGCGAGTGTCGACACGACAATCCGCTCTGCTCCGGTGGTTGCCGCACTGATCGCCGCCGCTGGAGTGTTGGGATGCCGTCCCGCGCCGATCAACGCCTGACTGATACGTTCGAGATTGTGCATGACCATGTAGAGCACGATGGGCTCGCCGGTGCGCGCGAGCGGACCCCAGTCGTAGCTATCGTCCTCACCGCCATGGCCGGCCGCCAGAATGATGGCCCGATTGACCTGCCGCAGCGTCGCTGGGATCGAAGCTGCCGCGAGCGCGGCCAGCCCGGAGGTGACACCCGGGATGATCCGGAACGGGACGCCGGCGGCGGCGAGCGCCATCGCTTCCTCGCCGCCACGTCCGAAGATGCAGGGATCCCCGCCCTTGAGGCGCAATACCCGGCGTCCCTCTTTGGCGAGCTCGATCAGACGCTTCGAGATGTCGGCCTGCACCGCCGACGGTCTGCCCCCCCGCTTGCCGGCAAATTCAAGTCTCGCCCGCGGTCCGGCGAGCGCCAGCACCCGCTTGTCGACGAGGGCGTCATGCACGATGACATCCGCATGGCCCAGACCGGCCAGCGCATAGAGCGTCAGCAGTCCGGGATCGCCCGGGCCGGCGCCGGCGAGCCATACGTGTCCTGCCGGCAGCACCGGCATGCCGCCGCGCGGCTCAGCGAGCGCGCTCCAGTCATCCATGGAGACACGTTCCGGAGTGACCGCACCGCTGCGGCACACTATAGCCAGCATCATGAGTTCGAAGCACCGGCCGCTTCGACGTGGCTGGACCACAGGGGCCTGCGCGACGGCGGCGACCAAAGCCGCCTATACGGCACTGCTGACGGGCGAGTTTCTCGATCCAGTCGAGGTGATTCTGCCGCGCGGCGAGCGCACGGCTTTCGCGCTTGCGGTTAGCAGCCGGGAGGAAGATGCAGCGACGGCTGGGGTGATCAAGGATGCGGGTGACGATCCCGACGTCACTCACGGCGCGTTGGTGCTTGCCACAGTGCGGCTCGGCGTGCCCGGCACCGGAGTGACGTTCCGCGCGGGAGAAGGGGTGGGAACGGTGACCCGTCCCGGCCTGCCGATTCCGCCGGGAGAGCCTGCGATTAATCCCGTGCCGCGGCAAATGATGCGGGGCGCCATAGCGGAGATCGCCGCGGCGGCAAATGGCAGTGGCGATGCGGAGATCGAAATTGCGATCCCCGGCGGGGACGCGTTGGCTGCGAGGACTCTCAACTCGCGGCTCGGGATTGTGGGGGGATTGTCGATCCTCGGCACCACTGGAATCGTTATTCCTTATTCCTGTTCCTCCTGGATCCACTCCATCCGCAGCGGCATCGACGTAGCGCGTGCCCTTGGCCACAGCCACATCGCCGGATCGACTGGCGCAACCTCCGAAGCAGCCATCCGGAAGCTGTACAATCTCCCTGAGACCGCTCTGATCGACATGGGCGACTTCGTTGGAGGAATGCTCAAATACCTGCGCAAGCAGCCGGTGCCGAGGGTCACCATCGCCGGCGGTGTCGCCAAGATGGCGAAGCTTGCCCAGGGCCTGCTCGATCTCCATTCGAAGCGCGGTGCGGTCGATCTCCTCTGGCTCGCTGGTGCCGCCGAGGCGGCGGGCGCCTCGCCGGCGTTGCGCGAACGCATGCTGGCATCGAACACCGCGGCGGAAGCCTTCGCGCATGCGCAAGCCGAAGGCGTAGCGCTCGGGGATGAGGTCGCCCGCGCCGCGCAAGCTACCGCGACAAGCGTCGTCGAGGGACGCGGCATCGAGATCGAGGTCGCGGTATTCGATCGCGAAGGCCGGCTCTTGGGACACGCACCCCTCGCGCCTGCTCACGCGCCCTCTCCTGCGCGGAAGCGTCGTTGATATCCCGCGTCATAGAGCGCGCTCTCGCGAAAATTTTCCGCGGCAAGCGCACGCCCTACCAGCACGAGCGCGGTGCGCTCGATCGGTGCCGCCGTAACGCTCGCGCAAATATCGCCGAGGGTGCCCCGCAGGACACGCTCGTCAGGCCAGCTCGCGCGCACGACGACCGCAGCAGGACAATCGGCGCCGTAGAACGGGGTCAACTCCGCGACGATCTTATCGAGGGCAGAGATCGCGAGATGAATGGCGAGGGTTGCTCTGGTGGTCGCGAAGGAGGCGAGCTGCTCGGCCTGTGGCATACGCGAGGCCCGGCCCGGCATGCGCGTGAGCACCACGCTTTGCGCAACTTCGGGGACCGTCAGCTCGCAACCGAGCGCTGCCGCGGCCGACGCAAACGCCGGAACGCCAGGGGTGAGCGTATAAGGAATGGCGCGTCGCCTGAGCCGGCGCAGTTGCTCCGCCAGCGCACTGTAGACCGACAGGTCGCCGGAATGCAGTCGGGCGACGTCGAGGCCCGCGGCGTGTGCCGCAACGAACTCGGCTTCGATCTGATCGAGATTCATGGGCGCGGTATCCACGATGCGCGCGCCGGCGGGACAATGGGTCAGCAGTTGGGGCGATACGATCGATCCGGCGTAGAGGCATACCGGACAGCGGGCGAGGAGGTCGCGCCCGCGAATGGTGATAAGGTCGGGCGCGCCTGGGCCCGCCCCGATGAAATGCACGGTCATGGGCGCTTCCCCGGCACGTCGCAGGCTTCGGCAAGGGCGCAGGTGACCGAGCCGATGGCAATGCGCGAAACTAAAAGCCGCGCCGTCGGACCGGCCGCGGCGAGCGCAGCTGTTTCGGCGAGCGAGGGCACGCCGAGGAGCGCGAGCACCCTCTCGGACTTGGTGCGCGTGCCAGAGGCGGCGTCTTCCAGATCGCGTTGCGGCACGGGGAGAAGGGGCACTCCCAGCCCCGACGCCGCCCCGGCTATCCCAGCTTCCGTGCTCTTCGCCACCGATGTTGCAATGGCGGCGAGGGCGTCGGCGGGAACGCCGCAATGGGCGAGCGCTGCGCGGATGGCGGCTTGCACATCAGCGGTCGCAGCGCCCCTGCGGCAGCCAACGCCTGCGACGATCACGTCTTCACCCATACCCATTGCATGACGGGCATGGCCGGCCGCCAGCCGGTCTTGCTCCCGAGCGGCCCGGCATGCGCAACGGCAATCTGGATGAGCTCGCCGCCGAGGCTTGTCCGCCGTTCCAAGATCAGGGTTTCGGTTTCGAGCGTCACAGCATTGACGACGAGGCGCCCACCCGAACGAAGCGCGAGGACGCAACGATCGAGGACGCCAGGATCGCTCGCTCCGCCGCCGATAAAGATGGCATCAGGCGGCGCGAGGGTTTCGAGCGCAGCAGGCGCTGCGGCTTCGATGACAACCAGCCCGGGCACGCCGAATGCAGCAGCGTTGCGCTTGATGCGGGTAGCGCGCTCTGCGTCTCGCTCGACGGCAATCGCGCGCATTGATGCGTCGGCGAGCATCCATTCGATCGCGACCGAGCCTGCGCCCGCGCCGATGTCCCATAACAGCTCCCCGCGCCGGGGCGCGAGCGAAGAAAGCGTAATCGCCCGGATCTCGCGCTTGGTAATCTGCCCGTCATGCTCGAACAATGCGTCGCTCAACCCGGAGGCACGTGCGATGACTCGCGCAGCGGGCTGCGCCGCCACCTCGATGGCGACAACGTTGAGATCATCGATGCAATCGAGATCGAACTGCGCGGCGCTCGTGCTTCGCACGCGCTCACGCGGCCCGCCGAGTGCCTCCAGTACTGTGAGGCGGGAGGCTCCAAATCCGGCGCTCGTAAGCCGGCGCGCGAGCGCGGCAGGCGCCTGGCCACCGGAGGTAAGCGCGAGCACACGGGCACCCGGCTGCAAATGCGGTCGCACGAGGTCCAGCGCACGTGCATGCAGCGAGAGCTGCGCGGTGTTCGCCAATGCCCAGCCCAGCCTGGCCGCAGCGAGGCTGAAGGCGGAGGGCGCAGGCAGCGCCTGTACCTCCCGTGGATCCACATGGCGTGCCAGCAAGGAGCCGATGCCGTACAGATAAGGATCGCCCGAGGCGAGCACGCAGACGGCGCGTCCGCGATGCTCCAGCACTTCCTTTACGGCGCCTTCGAATGGGCTGGGCCATGGCCGCGCCGAGCCGCGAATGAGCGGTGCCGCGAGCGCGAGGTGGCGTCTGCCGCCAAAGACAATCTCCGCCCGTTGCACGAGCTCGCGTGCCGCGGTGCTCAACCCGTCGATGCCGTCTTCGCCGATGCCGACAATGGACAGCCAACGAAATGATGCGGCAATCTCGCCTGCGCTTGGATGAATCAGGAGATCAGCTTCGGCCATGCGGCGGATCCTGATACTCGGCGGCACTGCGGAAGCACGGCGCCTCGCAGCCGAACTCGCCGGTCGGGCCAATCTTTATGTGACCCTGTCGCTTGCGGGGCGTACCGCATCGCCCGCGCCGCAGCCTGTCCCGGTACGGGTCGGCGGCTTCGGCGGTGCGGAGGGACTTGCCCATTACCTCGCTTCCGAGCGGATCGACGCGCTGATCGATGCAACCCATCCATATGCCGCCACGATCTCCGCCAATGCGGCATACGCGACACAGCAGGCGCGCACTCCCATGCTGGCGCTGCGTCGGCTGCCGTGGGCTGCGACTGCAGGTGACCATTGGATCGACGTGCCGGACGTCGTGACGGCAGTGCGGGCCCTTGGAAGCGAGCCGCGCCGGGTGTTCCTTGCACTCGGCCGCAAGGAGCTCGCTCCATTCGTCGGCGCGCCCCAGCACCATTATCTCGTGCGCAGTGTGGACCCCGTCGATCCGCCGCTTGCTGTCCCGCATGCGGCGTATCTCACCGCACGTGGCCCTTTTGACGAGGCGGACGAACGCGCACTCCTCGAGCGCAATGGAATCGCCATCATCGTTGCCAAGAACAGCGGGGGCAGCGCGACATACGGGAAGATTGCGGCGGCGAGGGAGCTTGCCCTTCCAGTGATCATGCTGCGCCGGCCGTCGCTGCCGGAGGCACCGACGGTCTCGACCGTCGAGGAAGCCTGCGCTTGGCTTGCTCATACCCTGACGCTCTCAACCGCCCGCGGTGTGTAGACGAGAGGCGAGCGCCCCGGCCGGGCGATGAGCCGCGTTTCCGAAGAGCCCACGATGATGAGAGTTGCCATATCGGCCGTGTTCGGGTCGGCCGCGGCAAGCGTGGTGATCGCGACCTTCTCGTCTGCGCGACCGACAGCACGGCCGAACACGACTGGTGTCGACGCGCCGAGCCGACGGCGGAGCTCCTCGAAGGCGGCAGCGAGTTGCCAATCGCGCGCGCGGGAGATCGGGTTGTAGATCGCGATCACAAAACCGGCATCGGCCGCTGCCGCGAGCCGGCGCAAGATCAAGTCCCAAGGCTTGAGATTGTCGGAGAGCGAGAGCGCGCAGAAGTCGTGGCCGAGGGGGGCGCCCACGCGCGCGGAGACGGCGAGCATGGCCGTGATCCCGGGGACGACCGCGACGTCCAAGGTGCGCCATGCTTCTGGGCCCTTTTCGATCTCCGCGCACGCGGCAGCCGCCATGGCAAACACACCGGGATCACCACCCGAGACAAGGGCGACGCGGGCGCCTTGCGCCGCATGGCGCAGGGCGGCGGCCGCCCGCGCGGCTTCTTCGCGGTTCTCGGAGGGATAGCGCGCTTGGCCAGGTCGGGAAGGAACGCGATCGAGGTAGGGCCCATACCCGTACAGCGCGTGGGCTTGTGCGAAGGCCTGGTCCGCCTCGGGCGTGAGCCAGCGCGCATCTCCCGGGCCAAGACCGACGACGGAAAGATGCCCGCTCACACCCGTTCCTCCCAGCCGGGCACCAGGACCATCGAAAGATACGGCGCCTCGTCGTCCATCTTGGCGGTAAGCCGCATCGAGGCTGCGCTCGCTGTGGTGCCGCGTTCGACATAAATGGCGCGATCGAGCCTACCGGCGCGACGAAGAGCCCGGCGCACCTTCGGCAAATTGCGCCCGAGCTTCATGATGACCGCGCAGTTTGCGTCCTCAAGGCGACGCTCGAGCTCATTCTCCGAGAGCGTTCCCGGCAGCACGGTGAACACATCGTTTCCCTGAGCGATCGGGGTGGCGACGGCCGACCAGCAACCGGACATTCCCGTGACTCCGGCCACAACCTCCGTGGGATAGCGCGCGGCCAGCCGCACATGCAGATGCATGTAGGATCCATAGAACAGAGGATCGCCCTCGCAGATCACGGCGACCCTGTGGCCAGCGTCTAGGTGGGCAGCCACCGTGGCGGCGGAGTCATCGTAAAACGTCCGCATCCTGTCGCAATAATCCCGCGTGTTGCGCGGAATCTCCGTCGTGACCGGATATCGGAAAGTCAGCTCGGTCATATCGGGACGGATATGGTCGACAATTGTCGCGCGTGCGTTGCTCGCGTTGCCAGCTTTGGCAAAATGCGCAATCACCTCGACTTCCTTCAGCACGCGTATGGCTTTGAGGGTCAGCAGCTCGGGATCACCGGGGCCGACACCCACGCCAATAAGTGTCCCGCCTTCGCTCACAGCCCGGGTCTCGCGAGTGCGTTGATGGCCGCCGCCGTCATGGCACTGCCACCGATGCGGCCGCGCACGGTAAGGTACGGCACGGCGAGCGGATTGGCGGCGAGAGCCTGCTTCGATTCCGCCGCCCCAACGAAGCCGACCGGAATGCCCACGACTGCAGCCGGTTGGGGAGCGCCGCGCTCGAGCAGTTCCAAAAAATGAAAAAGGGCCGTGGGCGCATTCCCAATCGCCACCACCGAGCCTTCCAGCTGTTCAGCCCACAATTCGACTGCCGCGGCGGAGCGGGTTGTGCCGAGCTTTGCCGCCAGCGCGGGCACAGCAGCGTCACGCAGCCTGCATGTCACCGCGTTCTGTGCCGGCAGTCGTGCCCGTGAGATACCGTGGGCCACCATTTCGGAGTCGCACAAAATCGGCGCGCCCCGAGCGAGAGCATTGCGGGCAGACGCGACCAAAGGGCCGCCGAATGCGATCCGGTCCGCGATTTCGACCATCCCGCAGGCGTGGATCATGCGGATCGCGATTTCCGTTTCTTCCAGCGAGAAGCGAGAGAGGTCGGCTTCAGCGCAGATAATCGCAAACGAGCGCTCGTAGATCGCGTTTCCATCACGCAGATAGAGCTGCGGCTCACGCATCCGCCGCTTCCTTGGTTTTGGAAAACATGTGTTCGATCTCGGCGACGATATGGGCGGGATCAACGTGAGAGCTTGGCACCGCGCGGGCCGAGCCGGCATGGACGATACCGCAGCCCCGCTCCGTCCCGACCACGGTCAGCGCGGCTGCTCCCGGATGGGCACAGCCCTTGGCGCAGCCCGAGATGTGAATCAATTGCGCGGCGCAGGGGGGAGACTCCATATCTCCCCCTGTAAGGGGGAGGTCGACAGCATTTGCTTCGCTTCGAAGCAAATGCTGTCGGGTGGGGG
>Ga0209331_1000436_pt1 | contig 15037 bp, 14 predicted proteins | sample JacPinW_OM3H0_M3_FD_187971 | JGI IMG/M metagenome (GOLD analysis project Ga0209331, IMG submission 187971) | Forest soil microbial communities from Algoma, Ontario, Canada - Jack Pine, Ontario site 1_JW_OM3H0_M3 (SPAdes) (version 2) | ecosystem: Environmental > Terrestrial > Soil > Boreal...
CGTCGTCATGTTCCCCAGCGACCACCGCCTTGCCGCGCATGACGCCGTCGAGCTGCGAGAGATCGTGGGCGAAACATTCATCATACCGTCGCAGACGGCCCCGACCTCGCGCATTGTGATCGAGGACTACCTGAAGCGGTCCGGCCTGGATATCACTCCGGATCACGAAGTGGACAACATTACCCATGCGGTGTCCATGATCGCGTCAACCGGCGCCGTAGCGCTGCTGCCCGTCTACCCAAATAATCTTCTTCCTTGGTCCGTGACCACCCGTCCGATCCGAGGAGATGCCCCAACGGTCGACTTGGTTGTCGGCTATCACAAGGCGAACACATCGCCGATACTGAAAACGTTTCTGTCCAGAATTGATGACTTGATCGTCCGGATATCCGGCAAGGCTCGCCGGATGAGCGGCCCGGGATCGGCCGCTGCGCCGCGATGAAGGGAGCGCAGACTGTGACAGCGCGGCCTGCTCCTCTGACACCCAGAGCGTTAGTCGCCAAACGGATCCGGCATATGTACATCACTGCGAACGCACCCGGCGCACGAATTCGGCAAGTGCGTGGCCGATCTCATCGGGGCTATCCTCTTGGAGGAAATGGCGTCCTCTCACCGTTACTTCGGTTTGGTTCGGCCAGGCACGGCAAAGTTCTCGCTGCCGGCCAACCAGTATCGAACCTGGATCTGCATTGATGAAGAGCTTTGGCATATCGGCTTCGGCGAGCCAAGCGGCATAATCTTCGACCACCTTCGTGACATCGGCGGGTTGGCCCTCGATCGGAATCATTCGCGGCCACGTAAGCGTGGGCCTGCGGTCTTCACCTGGTCTAGCGAAGGGCCTGTGGTAAGCAGCCATTTCCGCGTCACTGAGCGCGCGTATGATCGAGCTCGGCAGCACCCGTTCAACGAACATATTCTTTTCCAGAATCATCTCTTCGCCGCTTTCGGATCGGAAACCTTGAAACACACGTTGCGCATTCTCCGGCCAGTCGGCCCAAGTGAGTGGCGTGACGATCGCTTCCATGTACGCGATACCCTGCACGCGGCCGCGATTCTGCTTGGACCAATCGAAGCCCATCGCCGAGCCCCAGTCATGGAGCACCATGATGACCTTGTCGCCCAAGCCGATCTGGTCCCACAGCGCAAACAGATAGTCGCGTTGTTCGGCATATGTGTAACGCTCGGGACCGGAACTCTCGAGCTTGTCGGATTCGCCCATGCCAATCAAATCGCAAGCAATCAGCCGACCCAGCCCTTCGCAGTAGGGCATGATATTGCGCCATAGATACGAGGAGGTTGGGTTACCGTGTTGGAAAACGATTGCATCGCCGCTGCCGTGCTCGATATAGGCCATCGTATTGCCTTTGATGCTGGCGAATGTCTTTTCCCGATAGGGCTTTGCAGAGATCGGCATCAAGGCTCCCGACTCCGGTGCTGTTCAGGTCGATCGTCTTTACCCGGAATTAGCGGTGTGACCGCCGTCGACATTGAGGATATGGCCGGTGATGAATGAAGCTTCGTCGGACGCGACGAAGATGATCGCGTTGGCAAGCTCCTCCGAAAGGCCGAGGCGACCCATCGGAACCCCCGTCACCAGAGCCGCCTTGTTCTCCGGCGTGCCCGTAAAACGGGTCAACATGCCAGTGTCCGTTGGACCAGGCGCCACGCCATTCACACGGATTCCCGACTTGGCGATCTCGAGGGCCACCGACTTGGTGATGCCTTCGACGGCGTGCTTGCTGCCGACATAGACGGAGGCCCCCGCCGCACCCTCGTGCCCGTAGGTCGAGGAGATATTGATAATGCTACCGCTGCCCTGTCCTTGCATGACGCGCACTTCGTGCTTCATGCTCAGGATCACGCCGAGAACATTCGTGTCGAACGTCGCGGCATAGCTTTCCGCGGTCTGGTCCGTGATCGGGCCAACCTGGCCTTCGGTGCCGGCATTGTTCACCGCGACATCGAGACGGCCAAACCGTGCGACGGTCTTGTCGACCAGAGCGCGGACGTCATTCTCCTTGCGGACGTCGGCATTGATGAACTCGGCCTCCGAACCGAAAGAGCGCAGCTCCTTAACGAGCGCCTTGCCGGCCTCATCACGCCGACCGGCAACGACCTTCGCGCCCTTCTTGGCGAAGGCGACGGCGGCGGCGCGACCGATGCCGCTCAATGCGCCAGTGATCAAGACTACTGGGTTGCTCATTTGTAATCCTCGCAATTTGCTGCCCTACCGGCAGAGCAGGGAAGCGGGCCCCTCTGGCCGCGGCTTGGAGACTGAGGCCAGTCGCAGGTGTGCTTTCGTTGAAAGCCATGTAAGGCCCTCTAGCGTCTGCGAAAAAGACTTTGTAAGTTGAGGTGCATGCCTTGCAGATATGGAAGGCGCTATGGAGCTACGGCACCTTCGCTATTTCATCGCGGTCGCCGAGGAGGGCAGCCTGACGCTCGCGGCCGAGAAACGCCTGCACACGGCGCAGCCTTCCCTCAGTCGCCAAATCCGGGATCTCGAATATGAGGTCGGCGTCCAGCTTATGAGCCGCAGCGTGCACGGCATTGAATTGACCGCCGCCGGACGGGCCTTTCTCGACCATGCGCGGCTGGCGCTCACGCAGGCCGAGGCTGGCGCAGAGGCAGCACGGCGAGCTGCCCAGCCTATCAAGCCGACTTTCGCCATGGGCTTCCTGACCGGACAGGAGGTCGATTGGCTGCCTCATGCCACAAGCATCCTCCGAGACGAATTGCTCAATATTGAAATCAGAGTTTCGAGCGACCATTCGGCATCGCTCGCAGACGAACTCCAGCGCGGAAAGCTTGATATCGCTTTCCTCCGCCGAGAACAAAAAGCCGATCTCGAATACAAATTAGTGGCGAAAGAACCGCTCGTCGTGATCCTGCCGAGCGATCATCCGCTCGCCGAGCGCGAGACCATCGATCCGCACGATCTTGTAGGTGAAACATTTATCGGGATATCAAACACGCCGTTGCCGCGCGTGCTGCGAGCTGTGGTCATCGATTATCTGAAGCAGTCTGGAATAGAGATCGTGCCGCATCTTGAGATCGATAATTTCGCAATGGCCATTTCTCTGGTAGCGTCGACGCGTGGTGTGGCTCTGCTGCCGGTCTCTGCAGAGAATTTCTTGAAGTGGTCAGTCACCAGCCGTCCCCTGAAAGGCGAGGCGCCGACCATCGATTTAGTGGTCGGATATCATAAGGCGAACACGTCCCCGATCGTGAGGACATTCCTCTCCAGAATTGATGACTTGACCGCCCGGATATCCAGCAAGGCTCGTCGAATGAGTGGACCGGGACCGGCCGCCGCGCCGCGATGACGGGAATGCAGGCTGTGGCGGCGGCGCCTGCTCCTCCGGCACCCAGATCGTTAGCCGCCAAACGGATCGGGCGCATGTCCTCAACCTCGCCCGTGGATTGTTTCTGGATTACCCCGGAAGCAACGCAATTCAATCAATAGTGGCGTCGCGATTAGCCAAATGCATCACGACGTACCGGAGCGCTCGATTGCGTGGCGGTGCAATTGGCTGCGGTACTGACCGGGGGAAACGTCGAACCAGCGCCTGCAGGCGCGAAAGAAACTGCTCTGATCGGCGAAGCCGAGCAGATAGGCCGCCTGCGCCAGCGACAGATTGAGACGGCCGAGATACTGCTCGGCCAGCTCGCGGCGCGTACCGTCCAGGAGTTGGACGAACGACGTGTCTTCTTCTTCGAGGCGCCGCTGCAGCGTGCGCTCGCTCATGCAGAGCTTGCAGGCGACCTCGTCGCGCCGCGGCTCCCCGTCCGGGAGGTGACGGATGATTATTTCCCGCGCTCGGTAGCTGGTGTGGACATGGTCGAATTGCCGCAGGTATTCGCCGGCGAATCGCTCGTGCAGCTCTGCAAGCACCGGGTTTGATGTCGGCAGCGGTAGGACCATGTCGGCGCCGGCGAACAGCAGGCTGCTGCGCGGCGCGTCGAACAACACCGGGCAACGGAAGCCTGCGCGGTAGGGGGCAGCATTCGCGGGCGCGGGGTAGGGCAGCTCGACCGCCAGCGGATGGATCTCGCGCCCGGTGATCCAGCGGCAGAAGCCGATCACGGTGACGAAAATGAACTCGATGCGTTGCCGCGGCACCGGGCGATCGCCGCCAAAGAGAACGAAGGTTACCCGATAGCCGGCGTGTTCTTCGGTCGTGGTCATCGTCAGCGCGTCGCTGAGGATGAGCAGGTATCGGATCAGGCGCTCGAAAGCGCTGCGGAGGTCCGCGCACGACATCATGGCGTAGCCGACCACGTCGAAGCTCGCGGGCCGCGCGACGTGGTGCTGCGCGAGGCCGATCGCCGGATTGCCGGATCGCTCGGCGGCAAGCTCCCACAAGCGACTGATCTTTTCGGTGGGCAGGCGCGCTCCCGGCGCGTCCAGCGACGCAGGGTCGATTCCGGCGGCGACGAGCAATGCGCGCGCGTCCAGGCCCTCGGCGGCAAGCAGCTCGGCAATGCCCTTCACCCAGGTGGCGGCTGTAGTCCGTTTAGTCACCTTCGCCCCTCCCGCGGCGCCGGTTGGCATTGTCTGGCCAATAGATTGGCCGCGTGGGTCACTGACTCGCAGCGGCGCAGAGTCTAGCGTTCTTGCTCGTAGAGGCTGCTGCAACCCTGAAAACAGGTCCGCGGCCTTCTGCCCAGACTTGAGGGAGGAACATGCCATGGAAGCGCAGCCCTCGCCAGCGGGCTCTCCAGGAGCCATCACCAGCGCGCTCGGCGAGCGCAAGCAGGACAAGGCGCGACGCACCAGGTCAAAGGGCTCGACCACCGATGCGCTGCGTCGCTCCGTGGACGGGGATTTCTACAAGATCGCGGAGCTGGTCGGCCCGGCGGACCAGGATCTCCTGCGCCAGGTGCGCGCGTTCGCGGAAGAGAAGATAGCGCCTATCATCAATCAGTACGGGTTTGGGGCGTTCGTGTAGAGCACCGGAGGGAGATGAGATGTCGAGCAAGCACTGGCTCGCCGCCTATGGCGCACGCATTCCGGCCGAGATCAATCCGCATGCCCATCGCTCCGTGCTGGACATGCTGGAGGGCGCCATGCAGCGCTTCGCTGACAGGCCTGCGTTTCGCTGTTTCGGCCGAACGCTGACCTATGCCGACACCGATCGGCTCTCGCGCGAGTTCGCGGCCTATCTGCAAGGCAGGCTCGGCGTGAAGAAGGGCGATCGCATCGCCGTGATGCTTCCCAACATCCCGGCCTTCGCGCTCGCCATGCTGGGCGTCGTCCGCGCGGGTGCTGTCCAGGTGAATGTGAACCCGCTCTACACGCCGCGCGAGCTCGAGTATCAGCTCAATGACGCCGGCGTCGAGATCATCATCATCTTCAGCGGCGTCTCCCCAGCCCTCGCTGAGATCATCGGCAAGACTGCGGTCAAGCAGGTCATCAGTGTCGGCCTGGGCGACGGGACCGGTGCGACGCTTGCGAGCCCACCGGTGGACGCACGCCTGGCCAACGTCGTCGCGTTCTCCGACGCTCTCATTCAGGGCGCGGATCTCGCCCTCACGCCAGTGGCGTTGTGCGCCGACGACCTGCTCTTCCTGCAATACACAGGCGGGACCACCGGGGTTTCGAAAGGTGCCGCGCTGTCGCACGGCAACCTTGTGGCCAATACCGAGCAGTGCAAGGCGTTTATTCCGGATGCATTGCGCCCCGGGCAGGAAGTCGTGGTCACGGCGCTGCCGCTCTATCACATCTTTGCGCTGATGGTGAATTTCATCACCTTTTTCTCCATCGGCGCCGAGAACTGGTTGGTTCCCAATCCGCGCGATATCGAGAGCTTCTGCGACACTCTTAAGAAGTCGCGCCTCACCGTTTTCACGGGCGTCAATACGCTGTTTGGCGCGATGGCAATGCACCCCAGCATCAAGGAAGTAGACTTCACCAGTCTGCGTGTGACCATCGGCGGGGGCGCCACAGTCTTGCCCACGACCTCGCAGAAGTGGAAAGCGCTGACCGGAAAACACATCCTGGAAGGCTACGGACTCTCGGAAACGTCCCCGATCCTCACCCTCAATCCAATGACGGCGACCTCCTTCTCGGGGACGGTGGGTCTGCCTTTCCCATCGACGGATATCAAGCTGCTCGATGTCGATGACATGGAAGTACCGCTCGGCCAGCCGGGCGAGATCTGCGCCAAGGGCCCACAAGTGATGAAGGGCTACTGGCAGAAGCCGGAGGCCAATGCGGCGGCATTCACTGCCGACGGCTATTTCCGCACCGGCGACATCGGCGTCTTCGATGATAACGGCTTCCTCAAGATCGTCGATCGCAAGAAGGACATGATCATCGTCTCCGGCTTCAACGTCTACCCGAACGAAGTCGAGGCAGTCGCCGCGGCCTGCGCCGGCGTTGCCGAATGCGCCTGCGTCGGCAAGCCGGACGAGAAGACCGGCGAGGCCGTGAGGCTGTTCGTGGCCAAGGCGGCGGGCGCCACGCTCACCGAAGATGACGTGATCGCGCATTGCCGGCGGAAGCTCACTGCCTACAAGGTGCCGAAGGAGGTGCGCTTCCTCGACGCGTTGTCCAAGTCGAACGTGGGCAAGATCCTGCGCAAGGATCTCCGCGCTCTCCCGTGAGATGCGAGACGAGCACCATGCCAATCCCCAACTACACCATGACGACCGCTCCGCAGTTCGTTGGCCGCGAGCTGGGGGTGTCGAATTGGGTGAGCGTAGACCAGGACCGCATAGATCAGTTTGCGGCGTGCACCGGCGATCGGCAGTGGATCCACGTCGATGTCGAGCGCGCCAAACGGGAAAGCCCGTTTGGCGGACCGGTCGCGCATGGCTACCTCACCCTGTCGCTTGTCGCTGCCATGGTGACGGAGCTCGGCGCGATTCCTCCGGATGCCGCGACCGGGCTCAACTACGGCCTGAACAAGGTCCGATTCATTGCACCCGTGAGGGCGGGCGCACGCGTGCGCATGCGCGCGTGCCTCGCCTCGGCCGAGCCGCAGAGCGGCGGACGGATGCTCCTCACGCTGCAAGGCACGCTGGAGATCGAAGGCGAGGCAAAGCCCGCCCTGGTCGCCGAGCTGTTGTGCATGCTCATTGGCAAAAGCGACGCTTCGTCATGAGGGCTTCCCCTGCCATGGCAGATGAAATCCGTGACGCCGGGTCTTCGAGTGATGAGGTGTTGGAACAGGCAGCGCAGCACACGCTCGCGGCCAATCCGCTGGTCGGGGTGCGCGGCTGTGACATTCTCGATTCTGCACGCGCACTGCTCGGTCACATGATGAGTAAGCCCGGCATAGCGGCACAACAATATCTATCGTTCCTTGGTGAGCTCGGCCGCATCGTGACCGGAGCCTCCGAGCTTGCGCCGGACGCGAAGGACAAGCGTTTTGCCGATCCCGCTTGGAAGGAGAGCGGTGCCTACCGCGCGCTCGCGCAGTGCTATCTTGCCTGGGGGCGCTCGCTCAATCGCTTCGTGGAAGAGGCGTCGATGGACAAGCGGGACGCAGCGCGCGCGCGGTTCATTGCTTCGCTCTTCATCGACGCGATGTCGCCGACCAACTCGTTCGCGGGCAATCCCGCGGCCATGAAGAAGCTCATCAAGACCTCTGGCGCAAGCCTTGTGCACGGCCTGCAAAACTTTCTTGGCGATCTCGCGCGAAACGGTGGCCTGCCGGCACAGGTCGACGCGCGCAAGTTCGACGTGGGCAAGAACCTGGCGACAACTCCGGGCTCAGTGATCTATCGCGATGCGGTCATGGAGCTGATCCAGTACCGGCCTCTGGGACCTGAGGTGCACAAGCGGCCGCTCCTGATCGCTCCGCCGCAGATCAACAAATTTTACGTCTTCGATCTGGTGCCTGAAAAAAGCATTATTCGATTCGCCCTGGACGGCGATCTGCAGACCTTCGCCATCAGCTGGAAGAACCCGACTGCCGCCGAGAGCCAGTTCGGGCTCGACACCTATGTCGGGGCGATGGAGCAAGCCGTGGACGTCATCCGTGATGTGACGCGCAGCGCAGACGTCAACATCTGGGGCTCGTGCTCCGGCGGCATCGTCACGTCGGCCTTCCTCGCGAACCTTGCTGCGCGCGGCGAAGCCAAGGTTCACAGCGCCACCGTGGCGGTGTGCGTGCTCGACATGGCGGTAGCGCAAAATACGACGGCCGGCGTGTTCGTTACGCCGGAATCGATCGTAGCCGCCAAGAGTGCCTCGCGCCTCGCGGGCGTTGTCGAAGGACAGGAAATGGCACGCATGTTCGCCTGGATGCGGCCGAACGACTTGATCTGGAACTATTGGGTGAACAACTACCTGCTCGGAAACGCGCCGCCCGCGTTTGATGTGCTCTACTGGAACAACGACACGACGCGGCTCCCGGCGCAGCTGCATGCCGACTTCCTCGATCTCATCGGTTCCAATCCGTACGTCAATGCCGGGCGCCTGAAGGTGCGCGGCATCCCGCTCGATATGCGCGGTATCGAGCTGGACACTTATGTCATTGCCGGCGTGACCGATCACATCACGCCATGGCAAGGCTGCTACAGCACGGCGAAGCTCTACGGAGAGCGCAGCACCTTCGTGCTCGCCAATAGCGGCCATATCCAGAGTCTGCTCAATCCGCCCGGCAATCCCAAGGCGTTCTTTTGGAGCGGCGCGACGCGCCAGCCCGGGCCGGAGGCGTGGCTGGAGCGGGCGGCAAAGCACAGCGGAAGCTGGTGGCCGCACTGGCTGGACTGGATCAAGGCGCGCTCGGCCGAGATCACCCCGGCGCCGGCCGGGCTTGGCGGCGAGGAATACCCGCTGCTTGATGCGGCGCCCGGCCGATACGTGATGGAGAAATAGGTGGAAATCAGCCTGCTCGAGGTGGGCGGGCAGGTGCTGCGCGTCGGAATTCGGCGCGGCGAGAGGGCGCGCCCGCCGCTGCTTCTCTTTAATGGCATCGGCGCGAGCATCGAATCGATCGCACCCTTTCTCGACGCGCTGGACGGTCCCGAGACGATCAGTTTCGATGTGCCGGGCGTCGGCGGCTCGCCCGCGCCGTGGCTCCCTTACCGTCCATGGGTGCTGGTCCGGCTCAGCGCCCGGTTGCTCGAGCAGTTGGGATACGAGCAGGTGGATGTGCTGGGCGTCTCCTGGGGCGGGGCACTCGCGCAGCAATTCGCGTTTCAGCAGGCGAAGCGCTGCCGGCGGCTCGTCCTTGCGGCCACTTCGCCGGGACACCTGATGGTCCCCGGCAAGCTTACGGCGCTGTTAAAGATGGCGACGCCACGGCGCTACAAGGACCCCTCCTACATGAACAAGGTCGCCGGGGAAATTTATGGAGGAGCCTTGCGCAAGTCGCCCGAGCTGGTGCGCGATCATCTTCGTCATGTCAGCTGGTCGAGCGACTACGGCTACTATCTGCAGCTCATCGCCGGGGTCGGCTGGAGCAGCCTGCCCTGGCTCACCTTACTTTCGCAGCCGACGCTCGTGATCGCAGGAACCGACGATCCGATCGTGCCGGTTGCGAACGGCCGTATCCTGGCCACGCTCATTCCGGATGCGCGGCTCGTAACCATCGACGACGGCCATCTGTTTCTCGTGACCAGCGCCGAGAAGTCCGCAGAAATCATTTCGGAATTCCTGAGCTAGAGCAAAGCGATGCGTATCATCATGCTTGGAACCGGGGCGGCGCTGCCCGATCCTGACCGCTGCCACACCGCGATCCTGCTCACGCTTGGTAACGGCCGGCACTTCCTGCTCGATTGCGGGCATGGCGCGACACGGCAGATGGTGCGCGTCAACGTGAACCCGGCCGATGTCGCGCATCTGTTCCTCACCCATTTGCACCATGATCACGTCTGCGAGCTTCCGTTCTTCGTGATCTCGAGCTGGATCCTCGGCCGGGTCGGCGCGCTTGATATCCGCGGCCCCAGGGGTACGTGCGCGCTCTCGCGCCACCTGTTCGAAGGAGGCGCCTTCGATGCCGACATTCGCGCGCGCTCCCGTTATCCGGTGCGGCAAGCCAACATCGAAGCCGTGCGTCCCAAGGTCACGGAATATGAGGCCGGCGTCATCTTCCACGACAGCGACATCAGAGTGGTTGCGGACCAGGTCGATCACATACCGCCCGAAGTTTCGCCATGCTTCGGTCTGCGCATCGAGGCCGAAGGCAAGATCGTGACCTTCAGCGGCGATACGGCGCCGTGTGAGGGCATCATGCGGCTCGCGCGGGACGCGGACCTGCTCATCCACGAATGCACATTCACGGAAGCCTTTATCGAGCATCGCCGGCAATCCAAGGTTGGCACCTTCGCGCACACCAGTCCGAGCGACCTCGGCCGGCTCGCAGTGGAATGCCGCGTCAAGCACCTGATCGCCACCCACATCGGCCATGTCGATTCGCTTAGTCCCGTGCTCAAGCGCGCTGCGGAAAAACATCTCCCCGTCGAGCTGATGGGCCCGCATCAGATCGATGCGTTCGTGCAGGACATTCGCCACAGCTATCAGGGGCCGTTGCAAATCGCTCATGACCTGATGAGAATCGACCTGTAACGCAAGATCCTCGTGGTCGGGAGCGTCATGTCCGCGATAAATCGCCGAACCTTCGTGCTCACGAGCGCGGCGCTCGTTGCCGGTGCGCAGTACCCGATGGCTGCGGAGTTTCCGCAACGCCCGATTAGCATCGTGGTGCCTTACGCGGCAGGCGGGGCAGGCGACACCATCATGCGGCTGCTCTCCCCGACGATGGAGCACCACCTCGGTCAGCCGCTGGTGATCGACGCACGTCCCGGCGGCGGCGGCACCATCGGAGCGCAAGCGGTGGCCAAGGCCGCGCCGGACGGGTACACGCTCTTGCTCGGCGCAACCAACAACTTCGTTTTGAATCAGTTCATGTTTCCCAAGGTCCATTTCAACCCGTTCGCCGCGTTCACGCTGATCACGAAGGTGGCCGACATTCCGTCCGTGCTCTACGCCAATCCCGCCGTGCCGGCGAAGACGCTCGGCGAATTCGTCGCCTACGCCAAAGTCAACCCGGGCAAGCTCAGCTACGCATCGCCGAGCGTGGGCACGACCCCGCACCTTGCGGTCGAGCGGCTCAAGCAGCTGACGGGGATCGAGCTCATCCATGTTCCTTATCGCGGCGCACCGCCGGCAATGCAGGCGGTACTCGCGAACGAAGTGCAACTCTATCTTGCCGGCTGGGGCGTCGGCAGAAGCTACGTCGAGGCTGGACGTGTCCGTGCCCTGGCGGTCGCCAGCAAGGAGCGCGTGGCAAACGTGCCGCTTCCAACCGCGAGCGAAAGCGGCGTGCCAGGCTATGTGGCCTCCAATTGGTGGGGACTTGCCGCCCCGCAAGGCACGCCGCAGCCCGCGCTGGACAAGATCTACCAGGCCGTATCGGCAGCGCTAGCGGACAAGGACGTGCAGCAGCGGCTCGAGGAACTTGGATTCACGGCGAGCGGAGAACCGCCGGAGCAATTTTTGCAGTACGCAAAAGCTGAAGCCCAGGTGTGGGAGGAAACAATCAGCCGCGGCCAGCTTGCGGTGGAGTAAACCCACACCCCGAGCGCGTTAGTCCAGCTTGATCTTCGCCGCTCGGATCACCTTCGCCCACTGTTCGGTTTGCTCGACAACAAACCTGTCGAGATCGGCAGGCGAGCTCGCAAACACCGTGGCCGCCAGCTCGGCGATCCGCGCAGCGATCTTGCGATCCGCAAGCCCTGCATTAATCTCCTTGTTGAGCTTATCGATGATCTCGACCGGCGTAATCCTGGGAGCTGCGATCCCAATCCACGCGCTGGCCTCGAAGCCCGGCTGAAACTCGCTGAGCGCGGGAATGTGCGGGAGCGCCGGCGCGCGCGCTGCCCCGGTGACCGCAAGCGCCCGCAGTTGCCCCGCCCTGATGTACTCGATTGACGAGGGCAGGTTGTCCATTGCGGCGTTGACTTGGCCCCCGAGCAGATCGGTGACCATGGGCGCGGAGCCGCGATACGGCACGTGCAGCATTTGGATCCCGGCCTTCGCCTTGAACAGTTCGCCGGCCACGTGCGAGACGGTGCCGGATCCGAAAGAGGCCAGGCTGATTTTGCCGGCATTGGCCTTGGCGTAGGCAATCAGCTCCGGGACGGAAGTGACGGGGACGGAAGGGTTCACCTCCAGGACGAGAGGCGAGCGGTGAATGCCGGCGACCATCGCGATATCGCGAATAAAGTTGAAACTGAGCTTGGTATAGAGCGCCGGATTGATCGTGTTGGTCGACACGGCGGCAAGTAGCGTATAGCCGTCGGGCGCTGCATGGGCGACCGCCTCTGTCGCGATGTTGGTCGCGGCGCCAGGCCGGTTCTCCACGATGAAAGGTTGACCGAGCCGGTCCGACAGCCATTGCCCGATCAGGCGAGCAGCAATGTCGGTGGGTCCGCCGGGAGCAAACCCGACAAGGATGGACACCTGATGTGCGGGATAGGCCTGCGCCCACGCTCTGCGCGACCTGCCGGGCAGGGCGGCAGCCATAGCTGAGAGCTGCAGGAATTTGCGGCGGGGAAGCTTCATCTGAGGCTCCCTATCAAATCGCTACATTATCGCTTGAGCAGATCCAGGATCGCCGCGGCGAACCGGCCGGGAGCTTCTTGCGGCGGGTTGTGCCCCACGTTCTCGAAGACTCGTCGTTCATAATAGCCGGTAAAGAACCGCTGATGTCCTTCTGATTTGTCCGCGGGGTTGACGTCGTCGACGGCACCGTGAATGACCATGCTCGGAACGGTGATCTTGGGCAGGGCTGCCAGTCGCGCCTCGATCGCGGCGTAGCGCGGATCGCCGGGCGCATTACGCATCCGGTGGCGATAAGAGTGGATCACCACGTCCACGAAATCGTCGTTCTCGAACGATGCAGCAGTCCGGCGATAGGTCTCCTCGTCGAACTCCCACGTCGGCGACCAGAGCTTCCATAAGAGCCGCCCAAGCTCGGCCCGATTTTGCGCGAGGCCTCTGCGCCCGCGCTCGGTCTGAAAATAATATTGATACCAGAACCGTCGCTCTTGCTCCGGCTCGACGGGTTTTTTGGAGCCGGCAATATCCTGGATCTGATAGCCGGCGCAGGTGACGAGCGCGCGCACGCGCTCGGGCCACAAGGCGGAAACGACGCAGGCCGCGCGCGCGCCCCAGTCGAAACCCGCCAACACCGCCTGTCGAATGTTGAGCGCGTCAAGGAGCTCCAGGAGATCCTGTCCCATGGCGGCCTGCTCGCCGGAGCGCGGCGTGTCGGGCGACAGGAAGCGTGTTCCGCCATAGCCGCGCACAAACGGAACCACAGTGCGGTAACCCGCGGCATTGATGATGGGCACAACCTCATCGAACGCCCGCGGGTCATAGGGATATCCGTGCAACAACACGACAGGCAGTGCCTCGGCGGGCCCGTCTTGCTCGTAGGCGATGTCCAGGACAGCGGTTCGAACGTGAGCTGATTGCGGCAAGATGCTCTTCCGTGTGTTACGGATCTCAACCTACACGATCTGAAACTCCAGCGCATCGGCATGTAGGGGCGGGTTTGAAACCCGCCCCGCACGCGACCACGCGCGCAGGAGATTCTTTGACTGCGTAGGGGCGAGGCATTGCCTCGCCCTCTTTCAGCATGCGGCGACGGCTGGAGGGCGACCCAATGGGTCGCCCCTACGAAGGGGATCTCTCGGTTTGTAGAGGCGGCTTTGAAACCCGCCTCTACGGGTCAGAGCCCGCAAATTCGCGCTTGCTAAACTTGCTCGGGGTCCGCAGGGTAAGCGTCTGAAATGAAGCGCCATTTGAGCACGCAAGAGCAGGGGAAATGAACAGGCTGTCCAATTCGCCCTACACGCCCGACCTGCGCGGGTTCATCGCGTATCTCGAGGCGGAGCATCCCGAGCAAGTCATTCGCGTGAGCAAGCAGGTCGATCCGAAGTTCGGGGTCTCGGGCATCCTTGAACGGCTGGAGCGGGACGGCCGCTTCCCGCTGGTCATCTTCGACAACGTGAAGGGCTCGAAGATTCCGCTGGTCGCCAACATGCATGCGAGCTTCGAGCGCTTGCGGCTGGGCCTCGGCATGGAGAGAGGCGGAGTAAAGGAGTTCGTCGCCGAGTGCGCCGCGCGCCACGCCAACCCCATTGATCCGGTGAAGGTCGACACCGGGCCGGTCCACGAAGTCACATCGATCGGCGACGAGGTCGATGTCGGCAAGCTGCCGATCTGCACCTATCACGAGAAGGATGCCGGAAGATATATCACGGCCGGCCTTGCAGTGATGCGCGATCCGGAGACCGGCATCAACAATGTCGGCATCTACCGTCACATGGTGCACGAAAAGAACCTGCTGGGGGTGCAACTCTCCGAGACGTCCGACGGCAACATCATCTGGAAGAAATACGAGAAGCGGGGACTTGCCTGTCCCATGGCGATCGTGATCGGCCACCATCCGGCCTTTTTCATCGGCTCACTGTGCTTCTCGACCCTCGACACCGATGAGATTCGGATCGCAGGGGGCATGCTGCAGCGCGCTGTGCCACTGGTGAAGTGCAGGACGATCCCGCTCGATGTTCCGGCCGATGCGGAAATCGTGCTCGAATGCGAAATCCGCCCGCTTGAGCGGCGGACGGAAGCGCCGTTTGGCGAGTTTCCCGGCACCTATGGCCCGCAACGGATGAATCCGGTGCTGGAAATCAAGGCCATCACGCACCGGCGCGATCCGCTCTATCAGAATGCCTTTGTCGGCCACTCCGACAACTTGTTGCTGTCGGGGTTGATGCGAACGAGCTTCATCGAGAACGCCGTCAGGATCGCATGCCCGACGGTGCGCGCGGTCGCCGTGCCGCGCTCCGGGCGCTACCGCTTCAACTGCTATGTCGCAATCGAAAGGATGCATGAAGGCGAAGCGAAGCTTGCCGCAATGGCGGCGTTCGTGGCGGATCCCTTTCTCAAGTTCGTCGTGGTGGTCGACCATGACGTCGATATCGAGCAGGACAGCGACGTGCTGCGTGCCATCGCAACGCGGGTGCGCGCAGACCACGACATCTTCATGATTCCCTACGCTAAAGGCTCGCC
>Ga0209331_1000437_pt1 | contig 14993 bp, 10 predicted proteins | sample JacPinW_OM3H0_M3_FD_187971 | JGI IMG/M metagenome (GOLD analysis project Ga0209331, IMG submission 187971) | Forest soil microbial communities from Algoma, Ontario, Canada - Jack Pine, Ontario site 1_JW_OM3H0_M3 (SPAdes) (version 2) | ecosystem: Environmental > Terrestrial > Soil > Boreal...
TGGCGCCTTCATCGATATCGAGCGCCACTTCGCGCAAGGCCTCGTCGCCGTTTGCGCAATCCATCTGGTAAGAGCGGCGATCGCCAAATTGCGGCGGACTCTCAGCAGCTTCACGAAAAGGTCCGTAAAAGACAGAGGCGAACTTGGCCGCGTAACTTATGATGCCGGTTTGATCGAAACCGTTCGCATCAAGCGCTTCGCGAATCGCGCCGATGCGGCCGTCCATCATGTCGCTCGGCGCCACCATGTCAGCCCCAGATTCGGCGTGAGAAAGCGCCGTTCGAACCAAAAGATCGACACTCTCATCATTCAGCACGTGAAAATGATCACCGTCGACTCGCGTCACGCCGCAATGCCCGTGGCTCATATATTCGCACAAACAAACGTCGGTAATCACGACCAGATCGGGACATTTGCTTTTGACCGCGCGCAACGATTTCTGGACCACGCCGTCTGGCGCATACGCGCCAGATGCCTTCTCGTCTTTTTCAGTCGGAATGCCGAAAAGCAAAACGGCCTGCAACCCCAGATCGTGCGCGCGTCGAGCTTCATCGGCGATTTCCTTCGGTGAGAATTGAAACACACCCGGCATGCTCTCGATCGCTCGGCGACGGTCGATCTTTTCGCTGACGAAAAGCGGCAACACGAAATCGTGTGCAGTGAGGTTGGTTTCCCGGACGAGATTTCGTAATGCCGGGGAACGGCGCAAACGACGGGGGCGCTGGACCAATTTCCTCACAATCCGAGGCTACGCATTCAGGGAACCCGTCGCAAGCTCGCCCCGGACGAGTGCAGCCGCTAACCGACTTGACGCGGCGCTGCGTTAACATTAGCGCGTTGCCTGGACGCAATCCTGATTTAATGACTCGCGCACACGATTACTTGTTGATCGACGTCAGTAATTCGTTCACCAAACTCGCTTTTGCTTCGCGGAAAAGAGTTGCTCGACCTACTCGAATCGAAACGGCACGACTAACGAGCAGGTTTATTCGGTCTTTCGTAAAGCAACGCAAGATCGACAAGTTCATCGTCTCATCAGTCGTGCCGAAAAAAAACAGTGAGGTCAGGAAAGCGGCTGGAAAAACACAAATGCTTTGGTTAGGCCCGGCAAAGAAACTTGGCGTCGGCATAGATTATCCGGCTCCGAAAGCAATCGGAGCAGATCGGCTGGCCAATGCGGCCGCTGTCACCGCGCTTTATGGATGGCCATCCGTCGTCGTCGATTTCGGAACTGCCGTTACATTCGACATTATTTCAGCACAGAAAAAATATATCGGCGGAGTAATCGCACCGGGTCTCGAAGCGATGACCAATTTCCTTTATCAACGGACGGCGTTGTTACCAAAGCTTTCGTTACGAGAACCGCGCCGGGCGGTTGGAAGATCGACAATCGAGGCCATGCGCTCGGGTGCGATCTTCGGTTATCGCGGTTTAGTACGTCAAATTCTTGCCCAGATCAAAGCCGAACGATTCCGGGGCCGCCGAGTCAGAGTGGTGGCGACAGGCGGTTATGCGCATTTGATTGCCTCCCGGTTGCCCGAAGTTGACGCCATCCATCCTAATCTCACTTTGGAAGGCCTTCGCATTGTCGGAAATCTAAATCCTTAGAGTTCACGGCCTTCCAAGGATGGTTTTCGTAAGTGCAGATTGTCGATCTTACGCCGGAAAGGCCAATTTCCCGCTAGGAACCAGTCATTTTCGGGCCTGATTCCTGCTCGGCCACAAAGTCAGATTTGCATCTAACGCCGATAAATTTTAGACTTGTCATCGGTCGCCTTGAAAGGTTGTAATGATAGCGCGCATGAAGATCCGTAAAATTGCGGCGATCACTGTCTTGGTTCTCAGTTCCTTCGCGGCCAATAACGTCGCCCCGTCGAAGTCAGAACTCGAGGCAATGTACGACAAGGCTTTTCGAGAATTCGACTCGAGCAATTATACGGAAGCACTGAAAGATCTTGATGCTATTGACGCGAGGCAGCCCGACCTGGCGGAATCGCAAAATCTCCGCGGTGTAATCCTGATGCGCGAAGGCATTTACGACAAAGCGGAAACCGCGTTGCAGGAAGCCCTGCGGATCGATCCGAAGTTCTGGAACGCACGATTCAATCTCGCGGAGATTCCTTTCCTGCAGAAAAATTGGGCCGAGGCGCGCAGTCGCTTTCAGGAATTGCTCTCGAACAATGTGTCCGAATTACAAGGCGAGGCCGCGCAGCTTATTCAGTACAAAATTCTCCTGACCTATTTGCTGGAAGGGAAGGAGAACATGGTCGATTCGATTCTGGCCAAGTTTGAACTTTCTCCTGATACGCCGGCGGTTCATTACGCGAACGCTGCCATTGCGCTGCAGCACAAAAACGGCAAGGAAGCGAAGGACTGGATGGTTGCGGCCGAGAAAAATTTCTCGCCCCAGCTAAACAAGCTTTTTGCCGAATCGTTGTACGAAGTCGGCTGGTTGGAAAAACAGGCGGGACAGGCGCGCGCGGCACTCGAGCTAACGACACCAGCGGAACGTGCCGCCAAGAACAAGGCCTTTGCGCGTTCCCGTTTCGAACAGGGGCAACAGGCTTTCCAGCAACGCGATCTTGCGACGGCGCGCAAATTTATCGACGAAGCTGATGGGGCCGAGCCTAATCAAACGGCGACCGTGAATCTTCGCGGTGAGATTTTGATGGAGCAGAAGGAATTCGACGAGGCCGAGGCGGCTTTTAAGAAAGCGTTGAAGATCGATCCGAAATTCCGCCAGGCCCAATACAACCTCGCGCAAATTCCATTCAAGAAAAAAGATTACGCAAAGGCACGTGATCGGTTCGAAGCACTCTTTGCCCAAACGCCCGGTGGCGACAAAAATCAGGGAGCGCAGCTGCTTAAGTTCAAAATTTACATGACGCTGTTGCTCGAGGGCAGAGATAGTCGCGCCCAAAAAATGATGGAGCAATTCCAGTTCACGGGCGACACGCCGGCTTTGTATTACGCGCAAGCGGCCTGGGAATTTAAACATAACAATCCGAACAAGGCGACGGACTGGATTACTTCAGCGAAGAAGATTTATTCGCCAGCCCTGAACGGCGTCTTTGCCGACGCGTTTTACGATTTGGGATGGATGGAGAGCCCAGCGCTTGCCGGTTCTCCTGCTCCAGCTTCGCAGGCCGCGGCGGTCATGTCCGCGCAGATAGAACCAAGTCCTGCGATTGAACCGAGCCCGATTCCCGGCGCTAGCGTTGCCTCAAGTAAGCCGGCAGCAGCTCCGGTGATTGTTGGGATGGAGGCGACCACGTCGCAAGCGAGTGAATCGCCCGCCGCGATTGCAGCAGCGCCCGTTACTGCTTCGCGTGGCTTGATCGCCGCCGGTACTCCGGCCAGGCCCGAAGACGTTCCGGCTCGAGCCGTGCCTACACTTTCTCCGACCGTGGAAACTACAGTTGCGGAATCGTCTCCGGCGCAATCAGTCGTTACGACAACTGCCGCGACCGAAACCGAGAAATCAGCGACGGATCGAACAGTCAGTGCACCGCCTGCTGCGGCGGCTACTCCAGCAACCGTCCTGGCGCCTGCGCGCGTTGGCGATTGGTCGCGGCCCTCGCTGAGCGAAAGATTAGAACGCTGGATTGATTTCAGAAGCTTCCTTGTCGTCGCGCTGGTCTTGACCGGTATCGTTTTGCTGGCCTGGGTTATTATTCCGGAAGTGCGGCGCCGCATCGGCGGTATTCCGGTTTATCGTCGCATCGCTCCGGTTACGGGACCGGTCGTAGTGCCAAGCGGCCATGGAGCAGCGGGAGAACACACTGCACGCACGCAATTAACCGGCGGCCCGCGCCAAATCTCGTTGCAGTTAAAGGCCTCAGAACCATCGCTTCGACGTACGGTCCGTCCCGTGGGTAAACCCGCGCATGTGTCGGAGCCGATATCGACAGCTATGCCAGTGGCGGAGCCAGTTGCGGCACAAACGGCCGTTCATCGCGCGCCCGAACGTGAATTTGAATTCGCTCCTTTGGGCGAAACGATGTTCGAGTCTTCGGTTGGACCAGTCTTTGAGCAAGGCTCGGCCATGCCGGTTGATTTCATGCCCGAGAGCAAAGTCTCATTGCCGAGCGAACCCGAAATTGTTGATTCATTACCGAGCGCGCCCGAAATTACTGAGATGCCCGCGCCAGTGGAATGGACGCCGGAAATTTCGGAACCAGCTCCAGTGGTGAGCGAGCAAGTCATCGAACCTCGGATGGAAGTTGAGGCCGCTGCCGCTCCAATCACCGAACCGGAACCAATTGGCCAAGGCCAACCAATTCCCTACCAAATGCCGGTCGAGCTCGTCGATCAACCTGTCTCAGAAATCCCGCAGCCACGGGTCGAACAGAAGCCTCCACCACTGCCAGCGGAGATCGCTATCGACGCGCCAATCGCCGAAATCGGTGCCCTACGTCAAACAGTTGAAACGCCCGCGTTCGTACCCGAAGTTGTATCCACCGAGCCCTCAATTCAATCAACCACACCCGTAACCATGCCTGAACCCGTCCAAATACCAACCGCTCCAGTAATCCGAACTCCAGCTACAGGGGGCGCACCGCAACCAGCCAGCACCATGCTCACCGCAGTGCAGCTTACGTTCTCCTTTGAGATCGCCTCGATGCAACTCACGCCGACTTTCAAGATGGGCGCGTTGCAATTGCGGCCCAGCTCAAAGGTCGTCACCATGCGCCTCGCTCCTGCGCAACAGCCGCAGCCGGCGATGAATTTGCAAGTGACGTTCGAGATCTCAAAGATCCAGCCCAGCGGCGGCGGACTTGGCACGGTGCGACTCACTCCATCGCAACAGCAAAGGCCGACAGTTAGTGGGTCGCCTTCGTTTACCGTTGCCGGATTGCAGCTCGTGTCGAACTTCGAAGCGGCGCCTGTCCAGCTCACGCCTTCTCAGCAAGCGGCCGTACTTGTCACCGGCTCGTTCCAGATTGCGACTGTTGAATTCTCGCCCTCGTTTGAGATTGCATCGATTGTTCTGAACGCCGCCTCCAAGCAGGTTTCCGTGCAATTGCCCGGGGCCGTAAGCGCTGAAGGCGCACCATTATTCGATATCGCGAACCTCCAGCTGGGTGCCAGCGGTGATGTCGGAATGATGCAGCTCAATCTTCTCGGTCACGGGCCGAGGCGGGCTTAAGAGCGCGTAAGATCGACAATTGTTCCGGCGCCTACCACGCTCCTGCGGCGCGGTGTGTTTACCGGCGACTGGTTTTCTTTGTCCAACTGCTGCGATTTAATGAGCGCAGCTGCTTTGGAAGAAATTCTCCGTCGCGCCTGATCAGTTTGCCGTCGAAGCAGATTTCCCCGCCACCGTATTCCGGTCGCTGAATGCTCACCATGTCCCAGTGGACCTGGCTGCGGTTTCCGTTGTCCGCTTCCTCATAAGCCTGGCCAGGAGTGAAATGAAACGAGCCCGCGATCTTTTCGTCGAAAAGAATGTCCCGCATCGGCTGTAAAATTCGCGGATTGAATGCGAGCGAGAACTCGCCGATATAGCGTGCTCCCGCGTCGGAATCGAGGATATCGTTCAGCTTCTTCGGCTCGTTGCTCGTCGCCTCGACAATCTTTCCGCGACGGAAATCGAGTCGAATTCCGTCGAAGCTCGTCCCCTGATAAATCGTAGGGGCATTGAAACTGACGTGTCCCTCCACCGAGTCTTTCACCGGAGCGGTAAAAACCTCGCCATCGGGAATATTGCGGTCGCCGCCGCAAATAACCGCAGGAATTCCCTTGATGCTAAACCGCAGATCGGTTCCTGGTCCCTTTATCTCTACGCGATCGGTTCGTTCGAGCAGAGATTTCAATGCCTTCATCCCCGGTTGCAACCGGCGATAATCCAAAGTGCAGACGTCGAAATAAAAATCTTCGAATGCTTCGGTGCTCGTTCCAGCGAGTTGCGCCATGGAGGGTGTGGGCCAGCGTAACACGACCCATTTTGTCTTTTTTACTCGCTGGTCGATCACCGGACGCATTTTTTTGGTTAGCAGCTTCATCTGCTCGACCGGCACATCCGACAATTCGGTAACGTTGTTGCTGCCGCGAAGCGCGATGTAGGCATCCATCTTTTTCATTCGCGCGAGTTCATGAGCGGATGCGAGATTGAGTTGGCGCTCGGTTGCATCAAGGGCCAGGGCGCGATTCACCTGCACGCGCTGTATCTGAACAAAAGCCATGCCGCCTGCTTTTCGCACCGCTCGAAGCAGTGCGATTGTCATTTCGTCGGGCACGTCGAATGACTCGATCAACACCTTTTCGTTGCGCTTAAGTCGGATCGAATATTCGACGAGAAGTTTGGCAAGCTGGTCGAAACGGGCGTCGTGCATAGAGCGTTATGATTCCACTCCTCGCTCGAGATGCAAACCGCGCACTCGCGCCTGTACTATGCTGGCGCCACGCGTTCAAGCTTCGCTGCGTAGGCGCCGTCAAAATCGTCTTCGAAAGGACGGCAATACTTTTGTTCGATCAACCGCCAGTACGGAGCTTCCACCAACAACTGTTGCACAGCCTGCTCGTTCTCTTCCGGCTCGAGACTGCATGTGCTGTAAACAAGAGTGCCGCCAGGCTTGAGCAATCGCGTCGCGGCCCGCACGATCTCGAGTTGCTGGCTTCGGATCTCAGCTACACTATTCGGTCGTAAGCGCCATCTTACGTCGACCCGGCGACGCATCACCCCGGTGTTCGTGCACGGCACATCAATCAAGATGCGATCAAACGGCGCGAACGATTCTATTTCCTTTGGAACTCGTGCTCGCGTCCAGTCGTGGCGATGGACCTGGGCGATTCCAATTCCCAATCGAGCAATGTTTTCTTCCAGCACGGCGATGCGTCGCGCTTCGCGATCGCAGGCGACGATCACGCCGCGATTGTGCATCAATTCCGCGAGATGACTTGTCTTTCCACCGGGAGCAGCGCAGGCGTCGAGAACTTTTTCTCCAGGCTGCGGATCCAATAGACGGCCGGCGATCGTGGTGCTGGGATCCTGGATATAATAATGACCGCGCCGCAGGGCTTCCGTTGTGAAATCGGACACTTCCACAAAAGCGGGATTGCGCAGTAGCAGTTGCGAATCCGGATACCGCTTCGTGAATTGTTCGGAATCGAGCTTTAATCGGTTGATTCGCGCGTAAATTGGCGGCGGTTGGTTGTTCCACGCGCACAACGCTGCCATGGCCTTGCCTCCAAAATTCCTTTGCCAGCGCGAGAGGAGAAACTCGGGATGAGACATTCGCACGGATAATGGCTGGCCAGCCGCGCGTGTTCGCAGCTCATCCCGCGCGCGCACGGCCGTGCGCAACGCTCCATTAATAAATCCACGAAGTTTCGCCGGCGCTAGTTCGACAGACTCATTCACCGCGGCGTGTTCGGGAGTTCCAAGCAACATGAGTTGATACAATCCCAGGCGCAGAATGTCGCGAAGATCGAGATCGACATGTTTGGCGCGAAGGCAGCCGATCCAGAAATCGAGGAGCGTGAGGTTGCGTAATACCCCGTAGAAAAGTTCAAGCGCGAAAGCGCGGTCGGATTGGGTCAACTTCGCTTTCGCCAAAACTTCCGAGACGACAAAGTCCGCTCGGATTTCGTAGTCCTGCCATGTCTGCAGAGCGGCCAGCGCAGCTTCACGCGCAGAGGTTTGCGCCACGAAATTTAACGGGGCGCAACCGTCGCGCGCCCGATTGAGTGATAGTGAAAGCCAAGTTGGGCCATCGTTTCCGGATCAAACAAATTTCGGCCATCGAAAACGATCGGCGTAGTCATTTTCTGCTTCACAATCGCTAGATCGACATTGGCAAATTCGCTCCATTCGGTGGCGATGATGAGCGCTTCCGCCCCATCAATCGCCTCCAAAGCAGAGGAGGCGAGTTTTGCCTCCGCGATTGCCTTCACCTCGCGCGCTTTAGGCATGCCTTTGGGATCATACGCCACGACATGCGCGCCTTCGCGCAACATATCGGCCACGAGGTCGATCGCGACCGACGAACGAATATCGTCGGTGTCCGGCTTAAAGGTCAGTCCCCAAACGGCGATTTTCTTTTCGCGCAAGACCCAGAGCGTTTCCCGGATCGTCTTGAGAAAGCGCTCCTTTTGCTCAGCGTTAAGGCGCTGGACTTCTTTGAGCAAATTGAACGGCACGCCTAACTGTTCGCTGATGGTAATGAAAGCGGCGATGTCTTTGGGGAAGCATGATCCGCCGTATCCAATGCCGGCGTTCAGAAATGAGCGACCGATTCTACGGTCCATCCCAATGCCATCGGCCACCTTTTCGACATCGGCGCCGCTTGCCTCGCATATCGCGGAGACGGCGTTGATATAGGAAATTTTCAAGGCGAGAAACGAATTGGCCGCATGTTTGATCAATTCGGCGCTGTTAATATCAGTGACGAGAATCGGCGCCATGAATGGTTCATAGACCTTTTTCATTAGATCGACGGCATGCTCACTTTGGGCGCCGATCACAATTCGATCCGGATGCATCAAGTCGCCGACCGCGCATCCTTCACGCAGAAATTCGGGATTGCTTACGACATCGAACTTCGCGCCGTGGCGATTGTAGCGTTTTATCGACTCCGCGACCTTCTCCCCGGTTTTTACCGGCACAGTGCTCTTGTCCACGATCACACGATAACTCGTAAGAACGCCGGCGATCTCGCGCGCGACTTTCTCGATGTAGCTAAGATCGACATCTCCATTCGGTTGCTGCGGCGTAGGCACGGCGATGAAGACGATCTGTGAATTATCGACCGCTTCCTTAATGCTTCCGCTAAAACGCAACCGATGCGCCGAGACATTGCGGTGAATCACTTCTTCGAGACCCGGTTCGTAGATCGGAATTTTTCCGGCCTTTAGTGCTTCGACCTTGGCCGCGTCGTTATCGACACAGATCACGTTGTGGCCCACGTCGGCAAAGCAAGCGCCCGTCACGAGCCCGACATAGCCCGAACCGATGATCGATAAATCCATGTTAAATTAGAAATCGCGCAGCTTAGCTACGGATCGACAACCAATACGCGAGACGGGTAGATCGCAAGTTAGGAGAAGTGCGGCTCATTGGCCGGAGGCGGGGGCCACCCCCGTAGTTGAAGATTGGCTCGAACTTGTACTTCCAGGATCGAAGTTGAGATCGAATCCGAGTTTTGGAAAGGCCTTGAGCGTAAACGTGAGTAACACGCCGTATTCTTTTTTGTCACCGTTGTCGCGAACGACCGCGCCGAGCGAGGCGACCCAGCTGGTGAGATCTCGGTAAACCGAGTAGCGTTGCTGCTCCAGAACTCCCGTGGCCGCTTCGTATTGCTCCTGCAGGCCGACACCCCAGTTATCATTCAGACGATAATATCCGCCTACGACAAATAGGCTGCTGTGGGGGAAGAAGGGGTTGGTATTCAAATATCGGTGGCCCGCGCTGACCTCAAGACTCGCCGCGGGTTGAAAAACGATATTCGTGTTCACCTCCGTGAAACCTTTATCAAAAGCCGGCACCTGCGAATTGACGATGAGCGACGCCCACGGCAGCGGCGTGAATCGCAGTTTGTTGAACAAATTCGAGTAGGGCGTGCGATCGTACGGATTCTCGAAGTTAACATCGGCGTAGGTTTCCAAATCCAGCCAGCTCACAGTGAGATCGTCGCGGCGCGTTTGCAGTCGATTGCGAACTCCCAGACGCCATACGGTCCAGCGATCGATGGAATCGATCGAAGTGAATTGTGGGAAATCGATCGGCCGAAGCTGCGTGGAAGGTTCGAAGCGATCGAATTGCAGGATGCTTTTCGGATCGGGACCGAGATCTGATACCCACGAGAAATTCGTGAACGGCTGGATGACGTGGCGAAGGCCATCCAAACCAAGCGCCCGGCTTTGCGCGTCTTCCCATTCTCGCGACATCTTGAAGGAAGCTTCGACGCCGGCATTAAAAACGGTGCGAAAGGTGTCCCCACCTTTTGCCAACGGTTCTTCCAGCGTGGGATCCGCAAGAAGAAAATCGGGAACGAGTGGATTTTCACTCACGTCGAAGATGGTTTTCCCGAGGTCGCGCGTCTGGCTGTAATAAGTTTCGCGAAATCCACCACGTGGAACTACGGAGAGCCATCCGAAATAAGTGTTTGGATAGAGAAGCTGATGGAAAGTATCGGCGCGGATGGCGCCATAGTTTTGAAAATCGGAGTCGTTGTCGAATTGGCGGCGCAGATTAGCAAATCCGGTTTCGCTTTCGTAAAAGATTGGCCCACCGAACAAAGCGTGCCGCTTGATGTCCAGGACGACTTCCGGCATGCGCTCGGTTTGTTCGAAAAACTGGTTCGCCTGAAAGCGCGAGATCACAGTCAAGGTGTAAAACGGATTTGTTTTTGCGACGGCAACAACGTCATCGGGAACAGGGTCGAGGCGGAAGTCTGTATGGTAAAAATCCTGCATCACGAATTCGTCACTTAGCTTCGTAACATCGACAATTCCGTAGATATCCTTGGTGAACTCCGTCCGGTCTTCGAGCGTAACCCGGTACCGTCCCGTCGAAACCAGACCACGCCGCAGATCGGTCTGGTTCAATAGCGGGTTTTGATCCTGGAGATAGTATGTTTTGAGATTGGCCCAACTGTTCTTGTCTTTGCCGTACTCGATATTCGAGTCGAAGCCCACCGCCACACCGCGCCGGCCGCGATAGTCGAGGCGAAGGCGGCCTTTGATATTCTCCGTGATCGGAAACGTCACCTGCGTCAAAATCGACGGGCCCCAGGAGCTCAGGTACGCTGGCGAAATCGAAAAACTAAAAGCGTCGTTGAGCGATTGGTAGACGTAGGGCCACCAGAAAATTGGGACGTTGCGCACGTAAAACGTAACGTTCTGGAAAACAACGTGGTCGTTCTCATAAACGCGCACCGTCCGGGCGCGAAGATAAAAATCCGGGGTCGGCGAATCGTGAGTGGTGAAATTCCCGTTTTGCACGAGATACGCGTTTTCCGAAAGCGACGACACGTTTGTGCCGGTCACAAAATATGGAAAATACGCAGTCTGCATCTCACCAGACTTGATCTGTTTGGTATCGATATTATAAATCGCGCGCTCGCCCACGTACATATTGACGTCGCGATAAATGCGCACATGGCCCTCCACTAAAACTTCATGGGTGCGCGAATTATACTGTGCGAAGTCAGCGTAAATATCGGTATCCCCAATGTGAATCGCCACATTGTCGCGCGCTGTCGCCAGTCCGTTCTCGTAGTTTGTTTGGCCAGAGGAAGTGATTTCCACCGGCTGGTCTCGCGGTGTGCTGATCGCGCCCCGAACAATGCCAGCCGCGCAAAAAAGGGTTACGACGAACCAAAGCGGCTTTCGCATGGCGGACGCCGAACGTACTTTAGAGGCCCTGGCTTGCAAAGGTAAAACGGGTTCGCAGCTCCCCCGGAGAGCCTATCTTGGCGAGCCTTAGATCGACAATCGAATTCCCGCGACTTGTTGGTTTAATCCACAACTCGTGACCAGCGCACGCCGGGACTCGACTGCGCTGCCAGGAGAACCGGGGACTCGGTCCGGACTGGTGTGGAGAAGAGGTGGGAGGCGACCCGTGCGCAACGCTTGCGCCGCGACGATCACCTGCCATGGGCCGCTCGCTCCGACGCTTTCGCCCAGTGCTGGTTTTACCGAGTAAACGGAAGCTTTCGGCAGGACTTTCCCAATCGCCTGCCTTTCCACTTCGTCGATAAATGTGCCGTTCGCGCTTGCGACGACGATTTCCATTTCCGGCGCCGCAAGCTCAGTGACAATGCGCTGCAGAGATTTACTCGCCTTTTGTCGCCCAAAATAATATTCGCCGGGATGTGTCATGTCGATTTTGACTGCTCCTTCGCGTCCTAGCAAAATCGCGCCTGCGCCTTCGCCTAGAATCATTCCTTTCGCCGGCCGGTGGAACGGTTCGATTGGCGGGGCGGAACGGAGCAGACGCCATCTCCGATAAGCGTCGCACAACAGCCAATCGGCTTCTTCGGCGCCCACGACCAGGCAGTAATCGAGCTCCCGGTTGGTCATCAAGTCTTCTGCCATTCTGATGGCGAGGAGTCCGACGGCGCCGTCACCTACCAAAGTGTAGCTGACGCCGGTTATGCCGAGGATGGCGGCCAGGTGGCTCGCGGGCGCATTAAAAACCGTTTCTGGAAACAGAAGCGGGCTCGCTGCGTCGGCACCCGAGACGACGATGTCGTGATAAAATCGCTTTGTGTAAATCACGCCGCCATTTGAAATAGCGAACACCAGCGCGGTCCTTTTCATGTCGATCTTGCGATTGCCTGCCGCGCCGTAGCCTTGGCGAAGGCGGGTCGATCTTGCGTCATCGAGCGCTGCTAAACCTGCCGCTGCGGCAAAACGCGAAATTGCGCTGGCCCGGCGCAACCGCGGATGTGGCGGAAGACCCGCCAGAGCATCAGGCGAAACGCGAAATACAGGGTATTTGTTTTCCGATATCGAATCGGAAATCGTTTCGACGCTCGCTTCTTCGCCCCGAAGCAAGCGTTCCCAAACCGGAGCGACACCGCTGCCAAGCGGCGTGACCCAACCCATGCCCGCGATGTGGAGGCTCATTCGCGGAACCGTTGAAAAACGATGGAAGCGTTAGTTCCGCCGAAACCAAACGAATTTGAAATAATCGTCTGGATCGCGGCCGGTCGCGCTTCGTTCGCGACGATGTTTAGATCGACATTCTCATCTGGAGTTCGAAAGTTGATGTTCGCCGGAAGAAACTGGTGCTGGAGCGCCAGAAGGCAGAAGACGGCTTCGATGGCGCCGGCCGCCCCTAACGAATGGCCCATCATCGCCTTGGTCGAACTTACCGGAACAGATTTGCCAAATAGCTCAGAGATTGCCTTGCCTTCGGCGGCATCGTTAAAAACCGTCGCTGTGCCATGGGCGTTGATGTAGTCCACTTCTTCCGGCGCGATTTTTGCACTGTGCAAAGCTCCTTGCATCGCGTCGCGCGGACCTGCTCCAGAAGGATTTGGTTGTGTCAGATGATGATTATCGGTCGAAATTCCGTAGCCTGTGATTTCCGCGATGATGTTGGCATTTCGATGTTGGGCAGAGTCTAAATTCTCCAACGCAATTACAGCCGCGCCTTCGCCGATCACCATACCGTTGCGTCCCCGGTCAAACGGACGACACTTTTCGGGTGTTGAGGCCTCCAGCGAATCGAACCCGACAAACACCAATTCCGAGAGCGCATCATAACCGCCGGTGAGGACGCGGTCGTAGCGCCGTGATCGCACCGATTCGAAAGCATGCCCGATTGCATTCGTGCCCGACGCGCAAGCATTCGCAATGATGTGGCAGGGGACGGATATCTCGGCTTGTGCGAGAGCATCTGCCACTGGTTTTTGGGGCGGGTAATTCGCAATCCATCGCGGCGTTCGCCGTAACGCGCCATGTCGCTGTAGAGTGCGATAGTAATCTTCGCCAAAGGACATCCCGCCGCTGGTTGTGCCAATCACGGCCAAGTCCGGCTTAAATTGTCGATCTTCCGCCAGAGCTTCTGAAAGGGCAGACACCATCATCTGCGAAGCGCGATGCAAACGTCGGCTGCGTATGCCATTTGAAGTTTGCCTAATAAGGCCTTCATCCGGCACTTGACCGGCTGTTTTGCATCGACAGCGGTCGACGGAGAACCGGGTAACCGGCGTAACGCAGTCCCGGCCTGCCAGCAGCGCCTCCAGCGTCTCAATTAGCCCGAAACCGAGGGGACTGACGATACCGGCGCCGACGACTGCGACACGGGCGGGCAGTGTTTTTACGTCTATTGCAGTAGATGTCTGCATCTCGCGGTTTTTGACGCTCAATTCTTGGTTGCTTTCTCTGGCGAAACCTTTACTAATGAGCCCCAAACGAAAACGGAAGCTCGGAAGTTGGTGGATTGTCAGTTGAGTTTATTCAGTGGCGATTTGAAATCCGATAAGCGGGAACAATCCTAGCGGCGTTTTCAAAATAAACTCAATGGGAACTAAACTATACGTTGGAAATCTTTCCTTCAACACGACGGAAAACGAACTGCAGGAGCTTTTTTCACAGGCCGGCGCGGTCCAGGAAGTGATGCTCATGCAAGATAAATTCACTGGCAAATCGCGCGGCTTCGCCTTTGTCACGATGGGGTCCGAGCAGGACGCCCAGAATGCGATCTCGAAGCTGAACGGTCAAACCGTCGAAGGGCGGCCCTTGACGGTCAATGAAGCGCGTCCGCGCGAAGCCCGTCCGCCGGGGGGCGGTGGCGGTGGCGGACGTGGTTATGGCGGTGGTGGTGGCGGCTATGGTGGTGGGGGCGGTGGTCGCCGGGATGGCGGCGGACGTCGCGGCCAATAATAATCTTTGCCCAGAAAGCGGTCGCTCCGGCGACCGCTTTTTGTTTTCCAGGCACTCCCGCGAATTTTCAATTTCGCCACGGCTGTGATGCCGGTCTTATTCGAAGTATCTTTACAGTTCAATCACCTGTAGGAGGCTCCGCAATATTATGGCTAACGATCAAGACGCACAGAAAAAGGAAGATCAGGATATCCAAATCCCGTCTATCTCTAGAGAAACCGCCGGCGCTGTGGCTGGCGCGACGCTGGGTAGTATTGCTGGCCCAATCGGCACCGTCGTCGGCGGTGTGGTCGGGGCCATTGCTGCCAAGTCGGGCACGGTGAAGAAAGCGGTCAGAAAAACGGTAAGGAAAACCAAAGCCGCGGCTAAGCGCTCCTCCTCGCCGAGATCTCGTGGGAAAAAGGCGTCGCGCAAGAAAAGTGTTAAGAAGCGATCGTCTGCTCGCTCCAAAGCGAAAAAGTCGCGAGGAAGTAAAGTTCGCGGTCGGAAAAGATCGACATCTTCCCGCGCTCGAGGCAAGAAGCGGCGATAACGCATAGAAGTGGGCAGGGCTGGATTCGAACCAGCGAAGGCGTAAGCCAGCGGATTTACAGTCCGCCCCGTTTGGCCACTTCGGTACCTACCCGCCAGTGAGCGTTAATATAGGCTCGTGCCCA
>Ga0209331_1000440_pt1 | contig 14974 bp, 15 predicted proteins | sample JacPinW_OM3H0_M3_FD_187971 | JGI IMG/M metagenome (GOLD analysis project Ga0209331, IMG submission 187971) | Forest soil microbial communities from Algoma, Ontario, Canada - Jack Pine, Ontario site 1_JW_OM3H0_M3 (SPAdes) (version 2) | ecosystem: Environmental > Terrestrial > Soil > Boreal...
GTGAAATCCGACAGCGGCTCGGAGTTCATGGCTACGACCGGACCAAAGCTTCTGAGCAAAGGCTTGTGGGCGTGCTGCCGACAAAATACAAACACAGCCGCTAGCCCATTGGCGCGATAGCTAAAATCCCTCGCCGGGGGCATGATGCCGCCGACAATCCGGGAACCCCACATTGCCGCCCAAAACCATCGAAGAGCCCGCGCGCCAGGTGTCGCTCTACGGCGAATATGAAGTCGCCGTGCTCGGCGGCGGACCCGCGGGTATCGCTGCCGCCGTGGCCGCGGCGCGGGCGGGCCGCCGCACGTTGCTGATCGAGCGCTACGGTTTTCTCGGCGGCATGGGCACCGCGGCAGGCGTGACGAATTTTTGCGGGCTGCATGCCAATGTTTTTGGCGAGATGCACCGGGTGGTGCAGGGCATCGCGTCGGAGTTGCTGGCGCGCCTCGATCATCTCGATGGGCTCAATGCGCCCCATCTGATCCTGGGAAAGATCCTGGCGCAGGCCTATGACACCGCGGCTTACAAGATCGCGGCCGACGATCTGCTCGCCGCTCACAAGGTCGACATTCTCTTTCATGCGCTCGGCGCCGGCGTCGTGATGCATGGCGAGCGCCGCATCAACGCGCTGATGGTCGAGACCAAGGCCGGCCGGCGGGCGGTGCGCGCCGACATTTTTATTGATTGCTCCGGCGATGGCGATCTCGCGGCTTGGGCCGGAGCGCGCTATGAGGTCGGCGATAATGCCGGCAGCATGCTGTACCCTTCGATGATGTTTCGTTTGAACGGCATCGATCCGGAAAAGGCCGGCGAAGCCTGGCGGACGATTCCGGCGCTGATGGAAAAGGCGGAAGCTGCCGGCACGCATCATTTCCCGCGCAAGGCCGCGATCGTGCGGCCGCAGCGATCGCCAATCGAATGGCGGGTGAATTTTACCCAACTGACGCGCGCGGACGGTACCGCGATCAATGGCCTCGATCCGGATGATCTCACGCGTGGCGAGATCGATGGCCGCCGGCAGGCGGTGCAGGCGTTCGAGTTTTTGCGCACCGTGCCGGGGTTTGAAAAATCCTACATCGTCGACCTGCCGCCACAGCTCGGCATTCGCGAAACGAGGCGCGTGATCGGCGGCTACATGCTGTCGGGCGAGGACGTGCTTGGCTGCGCGTCGTTTGCGGATTCGATCGGCGTCAATGGCTGGCCGATGGAATCCCATGTCGCCGGAGATGTGATCTTCAAATTCCCGCCGATCCCGGAATCGCGCGGGTTCAACGAGTTGCCCTATCGGATGCTTGTTCCCGAAGGCATCGACAATCTGCTGGTGGCCGGGCGCTGCGCCTCGATGACCCATGACGGCCAGTCGGCCGCGCGCGTCTCCGGCGCCTGTTTTGCGATGGGGGAAGCCGCGGGGACGGCGGCGGCGCTGGCGCTCGGGGGCAACACAATTCCGCGCGATATTGAGGTCGAAAATTTGCAACGACAGTTGAAACAGCAGGGCGCGTTCATCGGGCAGGATCAGGCGATCCCCGAAGGGCTGTAGAGTAAAGATTCGTGAATTTGAAATCGTTCCGCTTGCTCGGTGCACCTCTCCCACAAGGGGAGAGGGAGCTCACCGCCGTTGCCGCAATATCAATGCTTCAATTGGTCATAAGATAAGGAGAAAACCGGATGATGAGGGTTGCGCGGCTCGCAGTGGCGGGCCTGCTGGTGATCGCGGCGAGCGGGATCGCGCGGGCTGAGGATCTTATCAAAGCAAAGGTCGGCGTGCTGCGGCTGTCGTCATCTGCGCCGGTGTTCATCGCGCAGGACAAGGGCTATTTTCACGAGGCCGGGCTCGATATCGACCTAAAGTTCTTCGACGCCGCGCAGCCGATCGCGGTCGCGACCACCTCGGGCGATATCGATTTCGGGATCACAGCGTTTACCGCCGGGCTCTATAATCTCGCCGGCAAGGGCACCCTGAAAGTGATCGGCGGCATGAGCCGCGAGAAAGCGGGATATCCGTTGATCGGCTATTTCGCCAGCAATAACGCCTATGCCGCGGGCTTGAAGACGCCAAAAGATCTCGCCGGCAAGCGCGTGGCGGTGACGCAAGTCGGCTCCAGCTTCCACTATTCGCTGGGCTTGCTCGCCGATAAATACGGCTTCAAGCTCAGCGAGATAAAAGTGCTGCCGCTGCAGTCGCTGTCGAATGCGGCGGCCGCGCTGAAGGGCGAGACCGTCGATGCCGCGCTGCTGCCTGTCTCGACCGCGCGCAAACTGATGGACGATGGCGGGGCAAAACTGCTCGGCTGGGTCGGTGACGAAACGCCGTGGCAATTGGGCGCGGTGTTCGCCTCGCCGAAGACATTGAATAACAAGCCGCTGGTGACAAAGCTCCTGGCGGCACTCGTGCGTGCCGACCGCGAATATCACGACGTGATCCTGGCTTCGGTCACAGATGGCAAGGCGCCGATCAACGAAGTGACAAAACCGCTGTTGGAAATCATCGCGAAATACACCAATTTGCCAGTCGAGCAGGTGGTCGGCAACTGCGCCTATATCGACCCCGATGGCAGGCTCGACGTGAAAAATGTCAGCAACCAGATCGACTGGCTGCAGACGCAGGGTTTTGTCGACAAGGGATTTGATGTCGACGCGATCATCGCCAAGGACTATGTGAAGCCGGATTGATGCTGGTATTAATTGAAGCCGTCATTCCGGGGAGATGCGAAGCATCTAACTACGATGTGCAATTGCACATCGGAGAATCTCGAGATTCCGGGTATGGTGCCAACGCACCCTCCCGGAATGACGCCTGGGACACCAGATGGACCTGATCGCCGACCATATCAGCCATCGTTTTGGCGCGCTCGAGGTGCTCGACGGCGTGTCGTTCACGGTCGGCGCCGGCGAGGTGGTGGCGATCGTCGGGCCCTCGGGCTGCGGCAAGAGCACGCTGCTCTCGATCCTGGGCGGGCTGCTGCGGCCGAGCGCGGGGTCAGCCGAACTGCGCGGCGCGCCGCCGCCGGACAGCCTCAACCCGCTGACGTTTGTATTCCAGGATTTTGCGCTATTGCCCTGGTGTACGGTCGAAGAAAATGTCGAATTTCCGCTTCTCCACGCCGCTCTCGCTGTGAGCGAATGCCGCGCGGTAGTAGAGGACGCCTTGCGCCGCACGTCGCTCTCGGATTTCCGCACCACCTATCCAAAACAATTGTCCGGCGGCATGCGCCAGCGCGTCGGAATTGCCCGCGCGCTCGCGGTACGGCCCGCGATACTCTTGATGGACGAGCCGCTGTCGGCGCTGGATTCGCAAACCCGCGAATTGCTGATGGAAGATTTTGTCGGTTTGCTCGCCGATGGCGCGATGGGCGCGGTCTATGTCACGCACAATCTCGAGGAAGCGGTTCGTTTGGCGGATCGCATTGTCGTGCTGTCGCGGCGGCCCGGCCGCGTCCGCGAGGTCGTCGCCATTCCCATGACGCGCGGCGAACGCGGCGATATCCGTGCCCGCGAAAAACTGGTTTCGCTGCAGAGCGAATTGTGGTCGCTGATCCGCGAAGAAGCGATCGATGCCGAGCGCGAGGTCCAGCATGCTTGACCGCGCGCAAACACCAAAAGCCTCCAAGCCGGGCGATCTCGAAACCGCGCCGCGGCCGGTCACCTTTCGTGGTGCCGGATTTGCACCGAAGGCCGGCCGCTATTCCGGCTGGATCGCGCTGGTGCTCGCGATCGGGCTCTGGCAATTGGCCGGCAGCGCAGGTCTCGTCAATCCGCTGTTCCTGCCGACACCGATTTCGATCGCGCGCGCGATCTGGCAGCTCGCGATCTCGGGCGCGCTCTGGCATCATTTGTCCTATTCGATCATGCGGATCGGAACGGGTTGGATTTTGGGAACAATCGCCGGCGTCATTGTCGGTTTTGCCATCGGGCTTTCGAGTCTCGCGCGCGGCGTCGGCATCACCTTCATCTCGGCGTTGTTCCCGATCCCGAAGATCGCGTTGCTGCCGCTATTGATCCTGTGGCTCGGGATTGGCGAGCAGCCGAAGATCGCGACCATCGCGCTGGGCGTGTTTTTTTCCACCGCGATCTCGGTCTATGGCGGCGTCGACAATGTGCCGCGCAATCTGATCCGGATGGCACAGAGCTTTAATGTGCCGTTTCACGCCATCGTGCGCCGGGTGATCTGGCCGGGCGCGCTGCCCTCGATCCTCTCCGGTTTTCGTATCACCGCCTCGGTCGCGCTGCTGCTCGTGGTGAGCGCCGAGATGATCGGCGCCGAATACGGCATCGGCGCTTTTGTGCTGCAGGCGGGAAATCTGATGCAGACCGATCAGCTGCTCGCGGGCGTGGTTATTCTGTCGTTGTTTGGGCTGGCGGTGGGCAAGCTGATCAGCTTGCTGGAAGCGCGCTTGCTGCACTGGCGCTAATCGTCGTCCCGGCCTTGAGCCGGGACCCATACCGCGTGATCTACCGATAAGGCAGAGTGGTCGACACCTTTCGCAAAACGAAGCCCTGTGGTTATGGGTCCCGGCTCAAGGCCGGGACGACCGCGCCTCACGCATTGCCGCGATCTTCCCGGAACAGATCGAGCTTCTGCTGCACCGGACGATCCGAAAAGCTGAACAGCACCGAATCCTCATTCGCCTCGTGGGTGACCCATTGCCAGCTCGGCACCACGAACAGGTCGCGCGGACCCCAGTCAAAACTCTGTTCGCCGATCCGGGAACGGCCACGGCCTTCGATCGCCGCGAACACGGTGGCATCGGTCGAGCGATAGCGCGCGGTCTTGAATCCCTTTGGCAATAGCTGGATGAAGGTGCCGATGGTCGGCATCGCGAAATCGCCGGTTTCGGGATTGGAGAATTTCAGTTTCAAGCCGTGGCAGGCGTCCCATTCGTTGCGCTGCTTTGCTTGTTCCAGCGCCTCGCGCGTATAGGCGTAGGGATAGTTGAAAATCGGCGAGGTTTTTGACGTACGCTTCTCATCGACGGGCAGCAAATTATGGCCATAGCGCGCAAAACTGTCGCCGGCAGGACGGCTGATTTTTTGCTGATCCTCGTTCGAGCCTTCCGCGAAGGATGCATCGAAGAACTGCACCATCGGAATATCGAGCCCATCGAGCCAGAACATCGGCTCCGAGGTCTCGTTGGCGTGATCGTGCCAGGTCATCGACGGCGTGATGACAAAATCGCCGGGCGCCATCGCCGTGCGCTCGCCATCGACAGCCGTCGTCGAGCCCTTGCCTTCGAGGACAAAACGCAGCGCCGACTGGCTGTGCCGGTGCGCCGGCGCGACGTCGCCCGGGATCACCATCTGCACGCCGGCAAACAACGAGGTCGTGATCTTTGATTGCCCGCGCAGCCCCGGGTTTTCCAAAACCAGCACCCGCCGCTCGGCTTCCTTGGCGGTGATCAATCTGCCCGCTTCGGTCATGTAGTCGCGGATGGCGTCGAATTTCCAAAGATGCGGCCGGCAGGCGCTCCTCGGCTCAGGGGTGATCAGATCGCCCATCACGTTCCAGAGCGCTGAAAGGTTTTCGCCGTCGATCTTCTTGTAAAACGCCTCGCGTTCCGGCGTCTTCTGTACGGCTTCCATGGCGGCCTCCCGTCGTTCTTGTTGCTTCTCGAGATTGACAGCATACTTACAATGTGGCTAGCGTCAACCAAGCAAACCATAAAATTGAGGGGAGGCTGCCATGAAGCTGCACGGCTATTTCCGCAGCAGCGCGTCCTACCGGGTCAGAATCGCGTTGAATCTAAAGGGGCTCGGCGCGGAGCACCTGCCGCACCATCTTCGCAAGGGCGAACAATGCGCGCCCGCCTATCTGGCAATCAACCCGCAAGGGCTGGTTCCAACATTGGAAAATGACGCGGGTGCGGTGCTCACCCAATCGCTCGCCATCATCGAATGGCTCGACGAAACCCACCCCGAACCGCCGCTGCTGCCAAAAGATCCGCTGCGCCGCGCAAAAGTCCGCGCCTTTGCGATGGCGCTCGCCTGCGATACCCACCCGGTGCAAAATCTAAAGGTGCTGGCGCGGTTGCGGCAACTCGGGCTGCCTGAGGAACAGGTGACGGGTTGGGCGGCTTGGGCCAACCGCGAGGGTCTCGGCCCCTGCGAAACGCTGATCGCCGACGAGGTGGGTCCGTTCTGCTTCGGCACGGAGCCGACCATGGCCGACCTTTGCCTGGTGCCGCAGTTGGCCAATGCGCGGCGTTTCGGGGTCGATCTCGCAGCGTTCCCACGCCTCTTGAAGGCTGAGGCGGCGGCGAAAGCGCTCAAGGCGTTCGCGGATGCAGCCCCGGAGCGGCAGGGCGATGCAGAACAATAAAACCCCGCCGGTGACGATGGATGCGGTCTACACCGCGCCCGGCTATCTGTTCCGGCGGATGCAGCAGATCGCGGTTTCGATCTTCGTCGAGGAGTGCAGGGATCACGATTTGACGCCGGTGCAATTCGCAAGCCTGGTTGCGATCCACACCCATCCCGGCATCGATGCGACGCGGCTTTCCGCGGTGATCGCGTTCGACCGTTCGACACTCGGCAACGTGATCGAACGGCTGGAGACAAAACGTTACGTCGAGCGCAAGCCCTCGCGCGAGGACAAACGAATAAAGCTGCTGTATCTGACCAAATCAGGCGCGGCGTTGTTGCGCGATATCATGCCCTCGGTCGATCGCGCGCAGGCGCGGATGCTGCAGCCCTTAAAGCCGGCCGACCGCAAGACGCTGTTGGCGCTGCTGACGCAACTGGTCGATCTCAACAACGAGGCGTCGCGGGTGCCGCTGCGTGCCGAAGACGCGCTCGAACATCTCGGGAAGTCCGGCTGATGGCATCCCTGGGCACGCGTCCGGTCCTGATCGCCGGCGGCGGCATCGGCGGCCTGGCCGCGGCGCTTGGGCTGGCGCAAAAGGGAATTTCTTCAGTTCTGCTCGAAAAGGCTTCGAGACTGGGCGAGATCGGCGCCGGCATCCAGCTCGGACCGAATGCGTTCCATGCCTTCGACTATCTCGGCGTCGGCGAAGCCGCCCGCGGCATGGCGGTCTATATCGATCAGCTCCGGCTGATGGATGCGGTCACGGCCGAAGAGATTACCCATGTCGATTTACGCGACGCCTTTCGCGCGCGCTTTGGCAATCCTTACGCGGTCGTGCATCGCGGCGATTTGCATGGCGTGCTGCTGAAAGCTTGTGAGACGCATGGTCTGATCGATCTGCGCGTGAGCTCCGAAGTGGTCGATTACGATCAGGACGCCTCTTCCGTGACCGCGCGTCTTGCCAACGGCGAGCGCATCACGGGATCGCTGTTGATCGGCGCTGATGGCTTGTGGTCGAACATCCGCAAGTCCGTGATATCAGACGGGCCACCGCGGGTTTCCGGACACACCACGTATCGCTCGGTGATTCCGACCGAACAGATGCCGGAAGATTTACGCTGGAATGCGGCGACGCTGTGGGCCGGCCCCAAATGCCACATCGTGCATTACCCGCTGTCGGGCTGGAAAGTTTTCAATCTCGTCGTGACCTATCACAACGATGCGCCGGAGCCGGTGGCGGGCAAGCCCGTATCCGACGACGAAGTCATGCAGGGTTTTGCGCATGTTCATGAGCGGGCGCAAAACATCATTCGCCACGGCGGGAACTGGCGGCTCTGGGTGCTGTGCGACCGCGATCCGAGCGAGCATTGGATCGACGGCCGGGTCGCGCTGCTCGGCGATGCGGCGCATCCCATGCTGCAATATTTCGCACAAGGCGCCTGCATGGCGCTGGAAGACGCGGTCTGCCTGTCGCATATGCTCGGGACATACGACGATCACGCCGCAGCGCTCGAGCATTATCGCGCGCAGCGCTTTCCGCGCACCGCGCGCGTGCAGCTTTTGTCCCGCGCCATCGGCGAGCACATCTATCACCCCGCCGGCGAACACGCGCGCATCCGCAACGCGATCATGCGCGCAAAATCGTCGGAGGATTATTACGGCGATCTGGCGTGGCTGTATGGAGGGACGGGGTTGGGGGGATAGCCACAAATACCGCTGTCGTCCCGGCCTTGAGCCGGGACCCATAACCCCAAATATGTGTTTGGCGAAAGCTGGAGCGACCATCTCACGCAACCACAAACATTTGTGGTTATGGGTCCCCGCCTTCGCGGGGACGACATTGAGTTTGTGGAAGCGCCAGCTACATCCGCAGCACCGCCTGGCGGTCGATCTTGCCGGTGCCGGTCTTCGGCAACTCGTCGATGAATTTTATCTCGCGCGGATATTTGTAAGGCAATAGTTTTGCCTTCACAAAATCCTGCAGCATTTTGGTCGCATCGTTTGCATCGAAGGCGCAGCTGTTCATGACAACCACCGCCTTCAGCGTCATGCGGCGGTCCGGCAGCTCAGTGGCGAACACTGCGCATTCGCGCACCTCGGGATGTTCGGCAAGGCAAAGCTCGACCTCGAGCGGATAGACCCACTGCCCGGAGATTTTTATCAGGTCATCGGCGCGGCCGCGGAAAAAGAAAAAGCCGTCGCTATCGCGCACAAAGCGGTCGCCGGTGTAGATCCACCCCTCCTCGCGGATGGTCTCGGCCGACTTGTCGGGCCGGTTCCAGTACAGCGGCGTTGAGGAATCACCGCGTACCCACAAAATGCCTTCTTCGTTGTCGGCGACCTCGCGGCCGTCCTTGTCCCTGAGCGCGATTTCGTAACCGGGGACACGAAGCCCGGCGGCGCCGAGTTTTTTCCGCTCGGGCAGGTTGGAGAGATAGATATGCAGCACTTCCGTGGAGCCCAGCCCTTCGACGATCTCGAGGCCGGTCAGTTTCTTCCAGCCATTAAAGACTTCGGCCGAAAGCACCTCCGCCGCCGATAGCGCCATGCGCAGCGAGGAGAAATCTGCACGCACCGCGCCCCCGGCTTTTGTCAAAGAGGTGTAGAGCGTCGGCAATCCAAAAAACACGGTGGGGTGGAAGCGCCCGATCGCCCCGAAGATCGCCGCTGGTTTTGGCTGGCCCGGCAGCAGCAGCGTCGCTGCGCCGGCAGAGAATGGAAAGGTGATCGAGTTACCAAACCCGTAAGCAAAAAACATTTTCGGTACCGAAAAGCAGATGTCGTTCGGCATGAGCTTCAAAACGTTGCGCGCGAACGCCAGATCGCTATAGGCCATGTCGTGCTGCAGATGGACGATGCCTTTGGGACGTCCGGTCGAGCCGGACGAATACATCCAGAACGCCATCTCGTTACGGTCGGTGTCGGCTTCCGCGAGATCAGTGGCAAACGCGGCTAACCATTGTTCGGCGATGATCGTGTCGGGCGCTGCGTGATCACCGGCCGCGCCGTTGACGACGATCAGCGTGCGCAATGGCGTGCCCTTGCAGGCCGTTGCGTCGAAGCGTGTGCAAAACTCGGCATCGGCGACGGCAACGGATGCACCCGAATCCGACAGATAGAATTGCAAAAGGTCGGATGGCGTCAGCGTGTTGATCAACAGCGGCACGAAGCCGGCGCGGACCGCGCCGAAGAACGCCGCCGGATAGGCCGGCGTGTCGTCCAGGAACATCAGGATGCGGTCGCCGCGCTTCAGTCCGAGCGAGACAAAGCCGTGGCCCCATCGGGACGCTTCCGCGCACAGTTCTCCGTAGCTGCGCGACCCGAGCGGGCCTGTCAGTGCGAGATGGTTGCCGCGGCCTTTTGCGAGATTGTCGAACAGGATGCGGCTTGCGTTGTAGCGGGTCGGAATCGTAAAGCCGATCTCGGTGGCCCCGGGGCTATCGCGCGGCACGCGATCTGTGATCTCGCGCGTCATCGCTGGCTCCCGCTTTCTTGCAACGGCTGCGACGCCTCATAGCGCGCCATGAAGGCCGGCGACATCGCGCGCAGGCGGGCGTCGTCGATCCGCCCCGAGCGGGTGATATAGCCATAGGCAAAATCCATCAGGTCGCGCTTCATATGCTCTGAAAATTTTTCGTACCAGTCGGCGCTGGTGCGCGCCGCCGTCACCAGCTTCTTCACGATCGGCTGGCGCTCGGCCTGGTAGCGATGGAGGCCTGCGGGAATGTCGCCCTCCGCCTCGAGTGCCTTGGCAAGCGCGATCGCGTCCTCGATTGCGAGCCGTGTCCCCGACCCGATTGAAAAGTGCGCCGAATGCAAGGCATCGCCGATCAGCACCATGTTCTTGAACGACCAGCGCTCGTTCCAGACCCACGGAAAATTGCGCCACACCGATTTGTTCGACACCAGTGGATGCCCGTCGAGGGTTTCGGCGAACACGCGCTCGCAGATCGTTTTCGATTCCTCGATCGTCTTGTCGGCAAAGCCATAACGCTGCCAGGTCGGCAGATCGCATTCGACCAGGAATGTGCTCATATCAGGCGAATAGCGGTAGTGATGGGCATTGAAGGCGCCGAGCTCGGTCGCAATAAACGTCTGCGACAGGGTCTCGAACCGCTTTGTCGTGCCGTACCAGGCAAACTTATTGGGCGAATAGGACAGCGACGTCCCGAAATCGCCCTCAAAACTGCGGCGCACCAACGAGTTCAGGCCATCGGCCGCGACAATCAGATCGTAGCCGCTCAACGCGTCCACGGAGTGAACCTGAGTGTCATAGCGCGGCACGACGCCGGCGTCGGAGGCGCGCTGCTGCAGGATCGTCAACAGATCGAGCCGGCCGATCGACGAAAAACCGACGCCGTCGATCTCGACGCTCTCGCCGTGCAAATTGAGCGTGATGTTCTTCCAGCTCTCCATCCGCGGCGCGATGGCGTCGACCGTGTCGGGGTCGTCGGCACGTAAAAATTCAAGCGCCTGTTCGGAGAACACCACGCCGAACCCCCAGGTGGCGCCGGCGGCATTTTGCTCGAACAGATCGATCCGGGCGTCCGGATGGCGCTTCTTCCACAGATACGCGAAATAAAGACCTCCGGGCCCTCCGCCGATCACAGCGATACGCACACTCGCTCCTCCCGATTTGGCAGTATACTGTTAAATTGGGCCCAGACTAATCGGTGCGTCGTCGCGGCGCTACCGTAAAATCGTAAGGTAATCTGGCTTACGTCAGAGGCCTTGACTTACGTCAGACGCAGCGGCGCCCTCAGGTTGTCTGTACGCCGTCTTAGGCTGCATCCGTTTTCGGTGCCCTACTTCTTCTCGGCCTCGGCCAGCACCTTCTTGCAGGCCGGCGTCAGCTTGTCGCCCGCACCTGAGAGGCAGGCGATGATCCTGCCGCCGCCCGGCTTGGTGCCTTTGCAATATTTTTGATAATCGCCCATGCAGGCATCGCGTTGCGCCGATGTGAGCTCCTGCGCGAACGCCGCTTCGGAAGCGCAAAGTAGCACCGCAATCGTGAAGACGCGTAACATCTGTAGTTTCCTTTCAGAGTATCGTTATTGTTTCCTGATCGCGGAACAGTCGCACTCGGATAAACCGCGGTTTGAGCACGCCCTGTCGAAGGAGAAATCATGCAGGATATCAAAGCCAGGTGGCTTGCTTTCTACGCTGAACATCTCGAACAAGCCTGCACGCAAATTTTTGCTTACGTCGAAAGAATGATTGTCGCGACCTTGATCATTTCGGCAGGCGCCCATGTTTCGAGCAACGAACCGGCGATCGTTCTGTTTGGCTATCTCCGCCATAGCCTGGTCGGGCGCGGCATTGAGCTATTCGGCATCATCCTTCTGGCCTTAAATTTCGTCGATGGCCTTTCCAAGCTTGCAAGACTGAAATGGCATGCCGCGTATCAGATCGCGATGTCGGTCTGCTACTTCGTGCTGTCGGTCCGATTGGTCCAGTTGATCCTCGCCTTTCGCAGCGGGTAGCCGGCGGTCTCACAAACACATTCTCGCACGGACATGCGAGACCGCGTCGGGCGTGCAATTCCCGACCTATTGCGCGGCGAACTGGCCCAGAACCTGCTTGCAGGCCGGCGAAAGCGAAGCCGCTTGCGTCGCCAGACATTGCACGATACGGCCGCCGCCGGGTTGCACGCCGCCGCAAAGCGAGCGCACATCTCCGCCGCAGGCCGACCGCAGCACGAACAGTTCTTCGCGCGGGCGCATCGGCCGCAGCACCAGGGCCGGCGCCGGCGCCGCGGCGGGCGCGGCCGCTGCCGGACTGGCCGCCGCCGTATCTGCCGCGGCGCCTGCGGCAGGCGCTGCCCCACCGCCGGTCGCGGCGGCGACAGCCTTCTGACAGCTCGCCGAAACTCTTGCCTTGTTCTTTTCCAGGCACTCCAGCGCAGGCGCTCCGCCGGTCGGAACGCCGGCGCAGACTTTCGGATAATCGGAACGGCAGGCGCTGCGGATCGCCGAAATCTGCGCACTGCTCGGCTTTGCCATTGTCGTTGCTGCCGACTTGGCGGGCGCGGGGGCCGCTGGCGCGGTCTCCGCCTTGGGCGCCGCCGCTGGCGCGGTGTCGGCCTTAGGCGCTGCGGCCGGGGCTTCTACCGCGCGCACCGCGGCCTGGCAGCCAGGCGCGAGGCTCGACATGTTTTTCTGCAGGCATTGCAGCGACGCCGCGCCGCCCGGCGGGATGCTGGCGCAATGGGCCTCATAATCCGAACGGCATTCGGAGCGGATCGCGCTGCGTTGCGCGTCAGTCGGCGCCTGCGAAAATGCCGGCGTCGCCACCATGAACATGGCGGTTGCCAGCGGCACCCAACGTTTTAACGTGCTGATCATTTTAAGAAATCCTTATCGTTGTCGCCTGAGACGCCACTGCGATCGAAGTGAAATTTCAATAGAGGTAACAGACCAATGTTAGCGGCCGGCATCATTTTCGTTTTCGAATGCCGGCGTCACTACCATGAATATGGTGGTTACGATCGGCACCCAACGTTTTAACGTGCGGATCATTTTGAGAGATCCTTGGTTGTCGCTTGAGCCGCCGCTTCAACCGAAGTGAATTTTGGAAAGCGCTGATGGAAGAGTTTTCGCGGCCGCATCATTTTCGTTTTCGAGTTCCACTGCAAGTAGATTGTTGCTATTCATGGATGGCGGGAAATGCTCTTCGTACCAAAACCTTCGCTAACGCAAAATGAATTGGGGCACGGCAATGAAGCCTACGCGTTCGCCGGCATTCGCCAAGATGAACGGCATTGGGAGGCAAAGCGCCGCTGCGATTTCCCGTATTCTGTTCGTCATATTTGCGTGCGTCGCATCAAGTGCCTGCGAACAAAATAGTTTTGTGCCGCCGCCGCCACCGAAGGTTGATGTCGCAATTCCCGCGACGCGGACGATCACGCGTTATCTCGAGGCCACCGGCAACACCGCGCCGATCAAGACCGTCGATCTCGTCGCGCGGGTGCAGGGTTTTCTACAATCGATCGACTACCAGGACGGCGCCTTCGTGAAGGAAGGCGCGACGCTGTTCACGATCGAGCCCGAAACCTACAAGCTCAAGCTCGATCAGGCCCAAGCCGCCGAGGCCGGCGCGCAGGCGTCGGTGAAACAGGCGGAGGCCGATTTCAAGCGCCAGTCGGACCTGGTCGCGAGGCAGGCGGTTTCGCAGGCGACGTTGGATACATCCACCTCCAACCGCGACAACGCCCAAGCCAATCTGCAGCAGGCCCAGGTCAATACCAGGATCGCCGAGGTCAATTATGGCTATACCAAGGTGGTGGCGCCGTTTGACGGCATCGTCAGCGCGCATCAGGTCTCGGTCGGCGAACTCGTTGGCGCCGCCTCGCCGACGCAGTTGGCGACCATCGTGGCGCTCGACCCGATCTACGTCACCTTCAACGTCAACGAACAGGATGTCCTGCGCATTCGCGCCGAAGCCAAGCGTCGCGGATTGACGGCGGACGATCTCAAGCAGGTGCCGATCGAGGTCGGATTGCAGACCGAAACCGGCTATCCGCATGAGGGCAAGCTCGACTATGCGGCGCCGACCATCAACCAGTCGACGGGAACGCTTGCGGTGCGCGGCGTGCTGGCCAACGCCGACCGTGTCTTGCTGCCGGGATATTATGTTCGCGTCCGCGTTCCCCTGGCCCAGCAGGAGGGCGCCTTGCTGGTTCCCGATGTCGCCCTGGGCAGCGATCAGTCCGGACGATATGTGCTGGTGGTGAACGGCGACAATGTCGTCGAGCAGCGCAAGGTTCAGGCCGGGCCGGTCGAGGGCGATCTGCGCGTCATCGAAAGCGGTCTCAAAGGCGATGACCGCATCGTCATCGCCGGGCTGTTACGCGCGATTCCCGGCCAAAAGGTCGATCCGCAACTGCGAAAGATCGAAGCGTCGGCTGCAGCGGCCAAATAGGACCGGGTCATGATTTCGAAATTCTTCATCGAGCGCCCGGTTCTGTCCAACGTCATCGCGATCTTGATGATCCTGATCGGCGGCGTGGCGTTGTTTAGTCTCGCGGTAGCGCAATATCCCGACGTGGTGCCGCCGACCGTGCAGGTCACGACGCGCTATCCCGGCGCCAGCGCCAAGACCGTGATCGACACCGTGGCGCTGCCGATCGAGCAGCAGGTCAACGGCGTCGAGGACATGCTCTACATGCAGTCCTACAGCGGTGCCGACGGCACCTACTCGCTCACGGTGACGTTCAAGATCGGCACTGACCTTAACTTTGCGCAGGTCTTGGTGCAGAATCGGGTGTCGAGCGCGCTGTCGCAACTGCCGCAAGCGGTGCAGAACCAGGGCGTCAACGTCCAGAAGAAGTCGACCGCGATCCTACTGTTCGTGACGCTGACGTCGCCGAATTCGACCTACGACAGTCTTTTTCTCTCCAACTACGCCACCATCAATATCCGCGACGAGCTGTCGCGGTTGCCTGGGGTCGGCAATGTGACGGTGTTCGGCGCCGGCCAGTATTCGATGCGGGTCTGGCTCGATCCGAACAAGCTGCAGGTGCGCGGATTGATGCCGCAGGACGTCATCCAGGCGATCCAGCAGCAGAGCCAGCAGGTCGCCGCCGGTCAGGTAGGCCAGCCGCCGACGTCCGCGGGACAGGCGTTTCAATATACGCTGAACGTCAACGGCCGGCTCGACGACACCAGCCAATTCGAA
>Ga0209331_1000441_pt1 | contig 14969 bp, 15 predicted proteins | sample JacPinW_OM3H0_M3_FD_187971 | JGI IMG/M metagenome (GOLD analysis project Ga0209331, IMG submission 187971) | Forest soil microbial communities from Algoma, Ontario, Canada - Jack Pine, Ontario site 1_JW_OM3H0_M3 (SPAdes) (version 2) | ecosystem: Environmental > Terrestrial > Soil > Boreal...
GGTTCGCAATTCTCTAATTGCACCGCATCGCATGGCGGAACATCGAGACGTTTTCCATTCAATCGATACCCAACACAGACTCGAATTCGGTCGACATGATCGAGTCCGTCCAGATTTGTAATCGCGAGTTCGTCGATGCCGTTAATCATCGCGGCGTAGTGCGTCGCGACTGCGTCAAACCAACCGCAGCGCCGGGCGCGTCCGGTGGTGGCGCCAAATTCGCGTCCAAGCTTGTGCAACATATCCGCGAATTGTCGATCTTCCGTCGGCAACGGGCCTTCGCCCACGCGCGTCGTGTAAGCTTTCATCACGCCGAGCACGCGATCCATGCGATGCGGCGGAACGCCCGTGCCCGTGCAGGCGCCGCCGGCAGTCGTGTTAGACGACGTGACGTAAGGATACGTCCCGTGATCGATGTCGAGAAATGTTCCCTGCGCGCCTTCGAACAAGAGGCCTTTGCCGCGCTCCATGGCGCGATGGAGATATACGACCGTGTTCGCCACAAACGGCCGCAGTTTTTTTCCAGCGGCAAGATAACTTGCGTTGACTTCGTCGTAGTTGATCGGCCGGGCACCGAGCGCGCGAAGGATGGCGTTGTTCTCGCGGATTTTCGCCTGCAACTTTTTCGAGAACAAAACCGGCTGCATCAGGTCGGACATGCGCAAACCGGTGCGCGCAGCTTTGTCGCCATAGGCTGGGCCAATGCCGCGCTTCGTCGTCCCAATTTTGGCGCGGCCTTTACGCAGCTCGCGTTGTTCGTCGAGCACGCGATGATAAGGCATCACCAGATGCGCGCAGTCGCTGATGAGAAGGTTGTGGTCGATCTTGATCCCGAGTTTGCGCAGGCCCTCGATTTCGCTCACGAGCGCGAGCGGATCGATCACGACGCCGTTGCCGATCACACAAACTTTTTCGCGACGCAAAATGCCCGATGGAATCAAATGCAAAATGTATTTTGCGCCCTGATGGATAACGGTGTGGCCGGCGTTGTTGCCCCCCTGGCTGCGCACGACGATGTCGGCCTTCGCCGTCAGCACGTCGATGATCTTGCCCTTCCCTTCGTCACCCCATTGTGCGCCGATCAAAATTGTATTTGCCATTGGAATTGAAAACCGGGCAAAAAATTTTCCCGATGCATCTGGCAAGACGCGATCGGGACTTGCCGACGAACGATAGGAAGCGGGCGGGAAGCTGCAAGGCCTTTTGCACAACCGCGCAATTCAGAAAACGTTCGCAGGGAAGATCGACATCTACGACCTAAGGACACATCCACTTTTGCCGTCAGCGGCGTAACATCATATCATGCGCACAATACTATTGATCATCTTGATTCTATTACTGATCGGAGCTTTGCCGACCTGGCCCTACAGCAGTGGCTGGGGTTACTACCCAAGCGGCGGGCTCATCATCCTGATCATATTAATCCTACTCTTGGTGCGCGGCGCCTAGGCGAAAACCCGGGGCGACGGCGGCGAGCGCCAGCAGCTTTAATGGCTGCTTTGCGCAGCGACCGCTTTCTTTAGAGCCGCGGCCGATTCACTGGTGCCGCCACCGGAATGGCCATGCGAATAATTGCGCTTCTTGTCGAAGTTGATCTTGGCATCGCGGGTGAAAGTGTTCATCGCGATGCGATAGGAAGCGCTGCTCGCCTGCAGATGTCGATGTGAATTGATGAACTGAGTCGGGTCGTAATAATTGCTGAAATCGCGCGCGAACGCGGCCCGGCTCATCCCGATCTCAAGATTCTTACGGATCTCCAGGTGCAAGTGCGCATCATAAAGTCCGTGTGCATTTCCCATCGTGGCAATTTTTTGGCCGCGCGCCACGGCCTGGCCGCGATGGACGAGCATCGTGTTGAGGTGGCCATAGAGCGAATCGATATTCTTGATCATTCCATTGTCACGATAGCTGTGACGCACGATCACGACGTTTCCCCAGCCCATGTGACAGTCCCGCGCGAAAACCACCACGCCGTCGCCAATACAGTAAATCGGGTCGCCGAGGTCGGTGTCGCCCCCGCGAACTCCATCCCAATCTTCGCCGAGATGGCCATGCGAACGGAAACCGCGCGCCTTGTAGTAGCCCTGAGCATCCGGTTTGCCGACGGGGAAATCAAAACCGTCCGCTAACTTGGTGAAGGCCGTGTCGCCCCGAAACGTGACGGGCTGCGCGGTGGACTCAGCGTCGGACGTTGATTTACTCGAAGTCCGAGACGCGATGCTTTGAAGTTTGTTCGGGGGCTGCGCTAGCGTTTGGGCAGTGCTGGTTTGTTCAGCGCGAACTTCTTTTCTCGGCGTCCATGAAATAAGCGGCTGAGATTTTTTCGTTTGCGCAACAGCGGGCGCGGCGGGCGACGGCTCCTTTGCATGAACTTCGGCTTTGACTGGTTCAACCACAGGCTGCGCGTTCGCGATCTTTGCCGCGGACGATTTCGTTGGATCGACATTCACGCTTTTCGCCGGCGACGATGATTTCACCGATTGAGCAACGGCGTTCGCTGCCGGTTTTCCCAGTTCTACAACTGGCTGCGCGTTCGCACTTTTCGACGACGATGGCTTAACCGTTTGCGCGACGGAGTTTGTTGGCGGCGCGGCCGGTAGTTTCGCCGACTCGGCAATCGGCGGAGCTGGGGCCGGCTCCTTCGCGGCGGGTGGCGCTTTCACAGTCTGCGTGTTAACGAGGCCTTTCTTAGGCCAGAGCAATTTCCCGGTCCCACTGCTTGCTGACTTCGTGTCGACCAACACGCTCGGTTCCGGTTTACGCACGGGCGGTGGTGTGGAGGCCGTCGTTTCCTTTTCTTGCGGCTTTGCTTTCGCGGACTGAGCGACTGCCGGTGGAGCCGGTGCTTTTTCCTTCACGATTTGCACCATCGGCGATTGCTGCTTCGCCACGCGCTCCTTTACAGGCTGTGCTTTGGGAAAGCTTTCACTAACGGGTTGAGCCTTCGGAAAATTTTCCCTGGCCAATGACGGACTCGTCGATGGCTCATGTTTGACCGCTTCCGCTTTTTTGATCGCCTCTGCCTTCTTCGGTTGCGAGGTCGCGTGATGAGCGCCGCCCTCGCGAGCGATCATCACCTCTTGTGCATAACTTTGTCCGAACAACGCGATGCAGCACAGAGAGGAAATGGCGACCGTCCGAACCATGAGCGGACGCCCGTTTTAGACTTATTCACAGGCGCTGGCAAGCCGATTTACAGCTTTTTGAAAAAATTATTTCGGTTGGGCCGGAACGATCCGCAACACCGGCAGGGGAAAACGCAGTTTCAACTCGTCGCCGAGGTAAATTTCGACGTGGTGGAGGCCGTATTGCTGAAATTGCAGACCGCCGAAGTAATGAACATTGGTGGCGTGGCCTTCCATCTCCTTGAGCACAAATTCCACTTCCGCTTGCGCGATGACCTGCTGCTCGTCCACGCCGACGATCCGCGATTTTTGCCGAAACTTTCCCGCGCCCGAACACCAGCGCGTCCAGATGCAAAGGCGCATGTAATTGATCGGCAATGTCGGAGTCGGGATGACGTTGATCACGCCGACGAGTGTTTGCATGCCGTTAAATTCACAGCGCACATCTTCGCAAAGGACCGCGCTCTGCAAATCCGGCAGGATGACTTCTTGTTCCATCGACAAATTAGATTCCGCCGCGCATGAGCAACATCAACAGGAGAATTCCGAGCACGATCCGGTAGATCGCAAACGGCGCGAACCCACGCGCTCGGACCCAGCGCATGAACCACGCGACCACGGCCAGTGCAACGATAAATGAAATCGCAAAACCGATCGCGAGCACGATCCATTGATGGCCGCTCACGTGCAGCGGCGCGAGATTACTGGTGTCGTGCGAACTCGGCTTGAGGGTTTTGAGCAGATCGTAACCGGTCGCCACCACCATCGTCGGCATGGAAAGGAAAAATGAAAACTCAAGCGCGGCCGGGCGCGACATGCCGGCGATTTGTCCGGCAGCGATCGTTGACATCGAGCGCGAAGTGCCCGGAAAAACCGCAGACAGGATTTGCGCCGCACCGATCCAAATCGCCTGCGGCAAACTCATCCGCTCCATCTCCGTTGTGTGCGGCCGCGTGCACACAAGATCGACAATCCACATGATCACACCGCCGATCAGGAGGGCCCACGCCATCACCCAAAGATTTTCCAGGTTCTGGCCGATTTGTTTTTTCAGGGCCCAGGCTGGCAGCGCCGTAATCACAAACGCGATCATCGTCAGGCTAAGCGGATGCGTGAGCACATTGCGATCGCCACGCTCGCCGCCGGGAAACGTCCGCAGGAACTTGAGAATTCGGTCCCAAAAATAAACCGGCAGCGCGAGAATGGCGCCCAGTTGAATGACGATCGTGTACATCTTCCAAAAAGTGTCGTGAAGATCGAGATGCAGCAGCGCTTCCACGATCCGCAGATGCGCGGTCGAACTGACGGGAAGAAACTCGGTCAACCCTTCGACCACGCCGAGCAAGATCGACAATAAAAAATCGTTCATAGAATTTTCATTTCTGCTTCGACCATTTCGCGCACGAGTTGCTCGAAACTACCGGTCGGTTTCCACCCAAGTGTTTTGCGGATCTTGTCCGCATTGCCGACCAACTGCGCCGGTTCGGCCGGACGGTCAAACGCGTGATCGGACTTGACGAATTTCTTCCAATCAAGATCGACAATGGCAAAGGCCTGTTCGGCAAATTCACGGACTGAATGCGTTTCACCAGTGGCAACGATGTAATCATCGGCGCCATCGTGCTGCAACATCATCCACATCGCGCGCACATAATCCTGCGCCCGGCCCCAATCCCGGCGGCTCTCCAGATTTCCCAGCGTAAGATCGACATCCAAGCCGCGCGCGATCCGGGCCGCGCCCCGCGCGATCTTGCGCGTGACGAAGTTTTCCCCGCGGCGGGGCGATTCGTGATTGTAAAGAATGCCGTTGCAAACAAAAAGCCGATGCGAGTCGCGATAGACGCGCGCAAGCTGAGTGGCGAACGCTTTGGCGCAGCCGTACGGACTCGTCGGTCGCAACGGCGTCGCTTCGGTCTGCGGCACTTCCGCCGCGTTCCCAAAAATTTCCGACGTGGAGGCGTGATAAAATTTTACCGGACGGGATTGTTCGCGCGCGATCTCGAGCAACCGCAGCGTCGCCATTCCGGCCTCCTCGCAGGTTGACTCGGGAATTTCAAAACTCAGCCCGACGTGGCTTTGCCCGGCCAGATGATAAAGCTCCGTGGGCCGCACGCTCTGAAAAATGCGCCGGAGAGTCGTGCCATCGGAGAGATCGCCGTAATGCAGGAACAACTTTTTATCGTAGATCTTTTCGTCGCGCCGCAAGTGCTCGATACGCGATCGCAGCAAATTGCTCGTGCGCCGCACAACGCCGTGAATGGTATAACCCTTCTCCAAAAGCAGCTCGGTTAGATAGGAACCGTCTTGTCCCGTGATTCCGGTAATGAGCGCAACTTTTTCCATGTTCGTTCTTCGAATGGAAGATCGACATCATCCATCCGCGATGCCGTCCCTTCGCACAAGCCGGAATCACCCGCTGTCCTAATTCGCATTTCCAGCTATTCTGCCGGCGATGCGATTGCAGGATGTCGAAGCAATTTTGCGTGCGCTCAACGACGCGGAGGTTCGCTACCTCATCGTCGGCGGTTTGGCCGTAATCGCCCATGGTTATCCACGTTTGACCGTCGATGTCGATCTCGTTGTCAACCTCGAGCGCGGAAACGTATTGCGGGCGATGAATACGCTGGAACAAATCGGTTATCGCCCGCTGGTGCCGGTTGCGGCGACGGATTTCGCCAATGAGGAGACGAGGAAAGCATGGCAGGAAGAAAAGCGCATGATCGTATTTCAAATGCAACACCCCGATGCACAAGGCACGCGGATCGATCTTTTTGTGGATGAACCATTCAATTTCGATCAAGAGTACGAAAGAGCGGAATGGCTGGAATTGAGTGGCGTCCGTTGCCCTGTTCTTCGAATTGAAGCCCTAATTGCGCTGAAAGAAGGCGCCGGGCGCCCTAAAGATGTGGGAGATATTGGAGAATTAAAAAAGTTGTTGGATATTCGCAGGAATGAGCGCTCCAAAAGTTAAACCGATTACTGCGAAAGAGCGAAAGTTGTGGGAACAACATAACGTCGAAACTCTGCGGGAATGGGCTGCGCTGCCGTTCGCGGAAAAAATCAGAATGGTAGAAGAATTGGAAAAATTGGCGCGCTCAATACACGGCGAAAAATTTCTGTCTTCAACGGATGAGCATCTGGAACCATGGGGAACGTTGGCGCCTTGAGTAATATTCTTCGCGCTCTGCGGCCTAACCACTGCTTTAGATTACAAGATCGACAATGAAGAAGGCGTTGATCACCGGCATCACCGGTCAGGACGGAAGTTATCTCGCCGATTTATTGCTCGCAAAAGGCTACGAAGTCCACGGGATCATTCGTCGCGCGAGCACCTTCAATACGTCGCGCATCGATCATCTTTACGCCGACCCGCACATCCACGGCGTCCATCTCTTTTTGCATTACGGCGACCTGAGCGATTCGGTTGGTTTGGTGAAGTTGCTCTACGAGCTCAAGCCGGACGAAATTTATCATCTCGGCGCGCAGAGTCACGTCCGCGTCAGCTTCGACATTCCCGAATACACATCCGACATCACCGGCGTCGGCACGATTCGAATTCTCGAAGCGATTCGTGAAGCCGATGTGCGTTCGCGTTTTTATCAGGCGTCGAGCAGCGAAATGTTCGGTAAGGCGCAGGAGGTCCCGCAGAACGAAAAGACACCATTCTGGCCGCGCAGTCCCTACGGCGTCGCGAAAGTTTTTTCTTATTGGGTGACGGTCAACTACCGCGAGAGCTACGGATTGCATGCCAGCAACGGCATTCTGTTCAATCACGAAAGTCCACGGCGCGGTGAAACGTTCGTTACCCGCAAGATCACGCGCGCCGTCGCGCGTATCAAAGCGGGACTGCAAGACAAACTTTTCCTCGGCAATCTCGACGCGAAACGTGACTGGGGATACGCGCCCGAATTCGTCGAAGCGATGTGGCTCATGTTACAACAGGATAAGCCGGACGATTATGTCATTGCCACCGGCGAAACCCACACCGTGCGCGAGTTTCTCGAGCTTTCTTTCGGTCACGCCGGTTTGGATTGGCAGAAACACGTCGACAAGGACCCGCGTTATTATCGTCCGGCTGAAGTCGAGTTGCTGCTGGGTGACGCTTCCAAAGCTAAGAAGCAGTTCGGTTGGGAACCGAAAACAAAATTCAAAGAACTCGTCACGCTCATGACCGATGCCGACATCGAGATGCTCGCGCACGAAATGAGCGGGAAGAATATTCGGCAGTAGTTTGTTCGATGGGTGACCACCGCATTTTCGTTGCCGGTCATGGCGGTTTGGTTGGCCGCGCCATTGTTCGTGCGCTTGAAAAACGAAAAGGCAGTGGCGACAAGATCGACATCGTCACCCGGACGCGGGCCGAAACGGATTTGTCCGATGCGGACGCGGTGCACGCGTTCTTTCAGGAAACGAAACCGACGCATGTCGTGCTCGCTGCGGCAAAAGTGGGCGGGATCAAAGCCAACAGCGATTCGCCTGTCGAATTCCTGCTCGAGAATCTAAAGATCCAAAACAACGTTCTCGAAACGGCGCATTCCTTCGGTGTTCGTAAAGTGCTTTTTCTCGGCAGCTCCTGCATCTATCCAAAGTTGGCGCCCCAGCCGATCAAGGAAGATTCACTTCTGACCGGGCCGCTCGAGCCGACCAACGAAGCTTATGCCATCGCGAAAATCGCAGGTGTAAAACTCTGCGATGCTTATCGCCGGGAGTATGGCGACGATTTCATTTCCGCGATGCCGACCAATCTTTACGGCCCCTGGGACAACTTCGATCCCGAAACCAGTCACGCTTTGCCCGGAATGATCTACAAGTTTCATCACGCCAAAAAAACCGGCGCGAAATCGGTCACGCTTTGGGGCACAGGGAATCCGCGCCGCGAATGGCTCCACGTCGACGACGCTGCCGAAGCTTGTTTAATTCTGCTCGAGAAATTTTCCGAGCCCGCCCCGATCAACATCGGCGTTGGTGAAGATCGCACCATCAAAGAGCTGTCCGAACTGGTGCGACACGTCGTCGGCTTCAAAGGCGAAATCGAATGGGACACCACCCGTCCGGATGGCACTCCACGAAAACTTCTGGATGTATCACGCATGCGCAGCCTTGGCTGGACGCCAAAGATCGACATCGAACACGGAATCGCCGACGTTTACGACTGGTTCACCGAGAATTCCGATTACGCGCGGGTCGGATGAAGATCGAGTCACGCGCGGCGCGTCGTTCAAAGCCGGTGAACATTCTGGGCATCTCCGCGTTTTATCACGACAGCGCGGCGTGTTTGGTTCGGGAGGGACAAATTATTGCGGCCGCGCAAGAGGAACGTTTCACACGCAAGAAACACGATGCCGCGTTTCCTACGAACGCGGTCGAATACTGCCTGCGCGAGGGCGGCATCAAAGTCAGCGATCTCGATTTTGTCGCGTTCTACGAAAAGCCATTTCTGAAGTTCGACCGCATTCTGCACAGCTATCTCGCTTACGCGCCGGCCGGCCTGCGCTCATTTCTGATGGCGCTCCCGCTCTGGATCCGCGAGCGGATTTGGATGAAGGAACTGATCAAGGAAGAACTCAGTTACACGGGAAAAATGATCTTTCCGGAACATCACGAATCCCACGCGGCCTCAGCGTTTTTCCCATCGCCTTTTTCCGAGGCGGCATTCCTAACTGTGGACGGCGTCGGCGAGTGGACGACAACAAGTTTCGGAGTCGGACGGGGAAATCAGGTGGAGATGCAGAGCGAACTGCACTTCCCCCACTCGCTCGGGCTTTTGTATTCGGCGTTCACTTACATGACCGGGTTCAAAGTTAATTCCGGCGAATACAAATTGATGGGCCTCGCCCCCTACGGAGAGCCGAAGTATGTCGATGTGATCTTGCGCGAGCTGGTCGATCTGAAAGCGGACGGATCGTTCCGGCTCAACATGAAATATTTCAACTACGGCGTCGGCCTAACGATGACGAACGAACGATTCCACGCTCTTTTCGATGGCGGACCGCGCAAACCGGAGTCGCGGCTCACCCAACGCGACATGGACCTGGCGCGATCGATTCAGGATGTGACCGAGGAAATCATGTTTCGCATGGCACAGCATGTCCGCCAGGAAACCGGAATGAAAAGCCTTTGCCTCGCGGGTGGCGTGGCGCTGAATTGCGTGGCGAATGGGCGGATTTTGCGCGAAGGCGTTTTTGAAAACATTTGGATCCAACCAGCCGCGGGAGACGCCGGAGGCGCGCTCGGAGCGGCGCTTTTCACTTGGCATCAGTACGTCGGCAATCCGCGCCAGGCCGACGGGAAAAAAGATTCGCAGCGCGGCTCCTATCTCGGCCCCGACTTCTCGCGCGAAGAGATCCGGAGTTTTCTCGCGGAACGGAATGTGCCGTTCACGGAGTTAAACGATGTCGATCTTCCGGAACGCATCGCCGACTTGATCAAAGCGGAAAAGGTCATCGGCTGGTTTCAGGGGCGAATGGAATTTGGCCCGCGGGCTCTGGGTGCGCGCTCAATCATCGGCGACGCGCAATCGCCGAAGATGCAGGAGGTGATGAATCTAAAGATTAAATTCCGTGAGAGTTTTCGGCCATTCGCGCCAACAGTCTTGCGGGAGCGAGTCTCGGAGTATTTCGAACTGGAGAGCGAAAGTCCTTACATGTTGCTGGTCGCGCCGGTGGTGAAATCCAGGCGCCACGATTTGACGATGGAAGAAGAGAAGCGCTTCGGTATGGAGAAACTACTGACGATTCGCTCAGAGATTCCGGCGGTGACGCACGTGGATTATTCCGCCCGCATTCAAACCATTACTGAGGAAGACCACCCGGTTTATTACCGAATGATTAAAGCGTTCGCTGATAAACACGGCTGCCCGGTCATCATCAATACGTCATTCAATGTGCGCGGAGAGCCGATCGTCTGCACGCCGGAGCACGCCTATCTTTGTTTCATGCGAACGAACATGGATTATCTGCTGCTGGGAAATTTCCTGCTCGAGAAGGAACAGCAGAAGCCGCTCGACAAAGACATCGACTGGCTGAGGGAATTTGAGCTCGACTAACCGGCATGATTCTCGAACAAATCAAAAAGCTGAAGACCGGCGAGCGCGAGCTGCGCAAGTTTGGATGGCTGGTCGGCGGTGTGTTCACCGCGCTGGCGTCGTTGATGTGGCTCCGGCACAAGGCTTACTTCCCGTATTTTTTCGTCCTGGGAGTCATGCTGATCGCCTTCGGTTTTCTTCGCCCGAAAGCATTGAAATACGTTTACGTCGCCTGGATGTCGGTTGCGATTGTGATCGGTTTTGTGGTTTCAAATGTGATCCTGACTCTTTTCTTTTTTCTTGTGATCACACCGATCGGCTTGATCACGCGCTTGTTGGGGAAAGATTTCCTGGCGCTGAAGATCGATCGCGAAGCGCCGACTTATTGGATCGCGCGCGAGCGAGCGACCAAAACCCCGGCGGAATACGAGCGGCAATTCTAGATCGTGAGTGAAGCGAAATCGCGCCGCTGGAAGGCAGGACTGCAAAACTTCGCGCTCGCGCTGGGGACGTTTCTCCTCTGCATCATGGTGCTGGAGGTTTCCCTTCGATTAAAGGGCTACGGCAATCTCGAAATCTACGAACCTGATCCAAAGCTCTACTGGAAGCTGAAGCCAAACCAGGATTGCTACACCAAGATCGATCACAAACCGGTCCACATTAATTCTCACGGAACGCGCGGGCCCGATTTTGAAACGGTAAAACCGGCGAACACGATTCGTATCTTGTCGCTGGGCGACTCGCGCACCTTCGGCTGGGGGCTGACACAAGCAGAAACGTATTCCGATCAACTCCAGCGGCTGCTCCAGGAGCAACTCGGCGATGGGCAGAAAGTCGAGGTCATCAACGCAGGCGTGAACGCCTGGTCGTATTCGCAGATGCTCGTTTACTTCCGCGCTACGGCACTGCGCTACAAACCGGACGTGGTAGTTCTGGCCGATGCGAACCAATGGACACAATTTTCGGAAGGGAATAGCGCCGAGTTTGTGAAGAAATTCATGTGGCGCGTGCGTTTGAAGAATTTTCTTCGGCGCTTCGCGATTTATCACTATCTCGTCGAAGTGAAGCTCAAGAGCGTCTACGAGCGGCAGCGGACGAAGTTTATTCCAGTAGATCCGACGCGGGACACGCTGTTTCAAGAGCAGCAGAAAGCAGATCCCAACGCGATGTTCCGGGTCACGATCGAAGAGTTGTGCCGTCTGGCGCAAAGCAACGGTGTAACGCCGGTACTGCTTTACTTCCCAACCGCCGATGACCTGAACCGGACCGAGATACCACCCATTTTAAAAATTAAGCAAGCGGTTCATGACACGATGAACATTCCACTTGTCGATCTAACGCCGGTCTTGCGGCCGGAGGGAAAAGGACTTTATCTCGAAGCCGACCCCGTGCATCTTAACGCCCGCGGAAACGAATTGGTCGGCCGTCAACTTTTTCAGATTGTGAAACCTTTGCTCGAGCGATGAACAAGCTTTCCATCATCAAGGAATTCTGGAGTTTCCTCCGTGTAAGGAAAAAATGGTGGCTGGCCCCAATTGTCATTTTTATGCTTCTTCTGGGCGCGTTACTGGTCTTCGCCAATGGCTCGGCCCTGGCTCCGTTCATTTACAGTTTGTTCTAGCGCAAATCCAGCGCCGATCTGTTTGTCTAAAATTGATTTGGTCGCCAGGCACGCTTAGCAGTTTGGTTGTTCGTCTGTCGTTTTCCGCTACCTTTCGCCACCCTGGGGAATGAGGTCTTATAATGAGCGGTATTGAATTGGCAGGGGCGATCGCGCCGCCACAACGGTCGACAGTTATCATCAGGCCGACAAAGGGCTGGGCTGTCTTGAATCTGCGCGAACTCTGGCAGTACCGAGACGTTCTCGTCATGCTCGCCCTGCGCGATATCAAACTTCGTTATAAACACACCGCGCTCGGGGTGATTTGGGTGGTTCTGCAACCGCTTGTGGCCGGCCTTATCTTCGCCGTGATCTTCGGCAAATTCGCCAAATTGCCGAGCGACGGTAATCCGTACCTTCTTTTCGTTTTCGCCGGCCTCATCGCCTGGACATTTTTCGCGGGCGCGATCCAGCGTGCAGGCAATAGCCTGATCACCGATTCGAGATTGATCACCCGGGTTTATTTTCCAAGGCTGCTCGTGCCGCTGAGCGGAACAGTTTCCGCGCTGCTCGATTTCGTTGTCTCCCTCCTGCTCATCGCGGGGCTTCTCATCTACTACCAGGTCACTCCCGGCTGGCCGCTGCTGTTGCTGCCTCTGTTTCTACTGCTCACTCTGATCCTCGCCACCGGTGTAAGCCTGTGGCTCTCCGCGCTCAACGTGCGATACCGCGACTTCATGTATGCGCTGCCCTTTCTCATCCAGGTTTGGCTATTTGCTTCGCCAGTCGCTTATACCGCCGGGCTCGTACCCGAGAAGTGGAAGCTCCTTTACAGTTTGAATCCGATGGTCGGTATCATTGAGGGATTTCGTTTTGTGTTTCTCGGCGCGAGCTCGCTCACTCTGGAGATGCTCCTGAGCAGCGTCTTCCTGGCCGTGGCGGCTTTCGTCAGCGGAACGTTCTTCTTCCGGAGGGTCGAACGTTCGTTTGCGGATTTCCTGTGAGCGACATCGCCATCCGAGTTAGCAATCTCGGCAAATCCTATCGGTTGCACCATCAGGCTTCGCCTCGTCGTTATAAAACGTTGCGGGACGACTTGCGCGCGGTTCCGAAAAAGCTATGGCGCATGCTCGCAGGCAAGACCGGCGAAGAGGAAACCTTTTGGGCACTCGATGATCTCTCCTTCAATGTGCGAGACGGCGAGGTGCTGGGCATCATCGGCCGCAATGGCGCGGGCAAGAGCACTCTCCTAAAAATCCTTTCCCGCATCACCGAACCAACTTGCGGTGAAGCTGAGATCCGCGGCCGTGTTGGATCTTTGCTCGAAGTCGGCACCGGTTTTCATCCCGAGCTGACCGGACGCGAGAATGTATTCTTGAGCGGCGCCATTCTCGGTATGAGCCGGAGTGAGATTCGACGAAACTTCGATGCCATCGTCGACTTTGCCGAGATTGAGAAGTTCATCGACACGCCGGTGAAACATTATTCCAGCGGGATGTATATGCGCCTGGCCTTTGCCGTGGCCGCTCATCTCGATCCTGAAATTCTGATCGTCGACGAAGTCCTGGCCGTAGGCGACCTCGCCTTCCAAAAGAAATGCCTCGAGAAAATGGGTGATGTGAGCAGAAGCGGCCGGACAGTTTTATTTGTTAGTCACAATATGGAAGCGATCGAAAATCTTTGTTCGCGCGTGATATGGCTGGATCGCGGGAAAATTGTAAAAGAGGGCGAGGCCAAAACGGTGGTCCGCGATTATATGACTGCAGCGGATCGCCAGCAGGTGGCTTTATATCGACGAACTAAGACTCCACCTGTTCATCAGGAAGGCTGGATTCATTCCGTGGATATTTTGGACGGCAATTCGAAACCCCGTACCGCCTTTACCATGGGCGAACCGATTATTTTTCGTGTTACGATCGAATTTCGTGCCGACTGCCCAAATGCAGTAGTAGGAATGGTGATCATTAATGACCGCGGCCAGCACGTGGTTGATCCAAACTCACGGCAGCAAAAAGGGCCCATTTACGCTCGGGCCGGCCGCACCGTGGTTGAATGCCTTTATCGTGCGCCAATCCTTACACACAAGCGCTACTTCCTTCTTGTCGCGCTGGGCACCTATTACAGCAATATCGAATCAATAGAGGACGCGGCTACTTTTACCGTAGAGCCCACCGATATTTTTGGGACCGGATTGGGCGCTGATCCAAACCTAGTAGTCGTAAGCCAATGCGAATGGAGCTTTCAGTAAGCGCCAAAGCATCAGCGGTGCAGACGTGCCGGGTCTGCGGACATGAATCTGCTATGCCTCGCATTGGAGTTCGTGGAGACGGCAAAGCGGTCCGTAAGTGCCTTCAGTGCGGGTGCAGCACGCTCGACGTCGAGCTGACTCCCGAGACCGTTGCCTCCTTCTATTCCAATTCGTATTTCAGCGAAGAACACCCGGCATACTTCACCAATCTAGAGGAGCAGGTCGCCGATCCCACCAACCTCGCTAATCTGCTCCTTGATCGATTGGCGGCATTCGTGAATCTGAACGGCGCTCGATTTCTCGATATCGGATGCGCCGCCGGCGTTCTTCTCGCCGCCGCCCGCCCCTGGCGGCGCACCCGAGGTCTTCCTCGCCGCGGTCGGCGAGGCCATGACCACGGTGGCCGGCGAAGTCGCCGACGGCCTGCTGGTGCACGCGTTCTCCACCGAGCGCTACCTGCGCGAGGTGACGCTCCCCGCGCTGGACCGCGGCCTGGGCTCCTCCGGGCGATCGCGGGCGGAGGTCGCGGTCAGCATGCTGGCGATGATCGCGACCGGGCGCACCGAGCAGGAGATGGACCGCGCGGTGGCCGGCACCCGCCAGCAGATCGCCTTCTACGGCTCCACCCCGGCCTACCGCCCCGTTCTCGAACACCACGGCTGGGGCTCGCTGGGCGACGAGCTCCACGCCCTATCCAAGCGCGGCGCATGGTCGACAATGGGAACGCTCATCGACGACGACGTGCTTCACACCTTCGCCGCAGTCGGCGACCCAAAGACCGTGGCGGCGCTGGTCACCGAACGCTACCGCGGTCTTGTCGATCGGGTGCAAATCGGCATCGCTCCCGACGCACCGGTCAACGGAATACTTGACGCGTTGAGGAGCCACGTCTGATGGGCCGACCCGCACCCGTCGTCGGACATGCAGCACTGCTTCTGCGAACCCGGGTGGGTGTTGGCCCGCCTAGTCGGC
>Ga0209331_1000442_pt1 | contig 14954 bp, 13 predicted proteins | sample JacPinW_OM3H0_M3_FD_187971 | JGI IMG/M metagenome (GOLD analysis project Ga0209331, IMG submission 187971) | Forest soil microbial communities from Algoma, Ontario, Canada - Jack Pine, Ontario site 1_JW_OM3H0_M3 (SPAdes) (version 2) | ecosystem: Environmental > Terrestrial > Soil > Boreal...
AGCCGCCGTTAGCCGCCGCACCGAAGCCGTTGCGGCTTGCATCTCATGCCGCCGCCGGCACCGCTATTTCATGAGGCCCGCGGCCGTGAGCGCGCGCGTGATGACGCCACCGACGTCGATACCGCTACGCCGCGGTGGATGCGGCGGCTCGATACGGCGATGGAGTGTCGTCCGTGGCCAGAGCACCGCGGCGAGATCCGGCACTGGCGCAGGCGCCGGAGCAACCCCCGGAATTATGTTCGCGACTTCCTTTGAAGCTTTCCTTGAAGCCACCTTGGGCGGACGAATCCATTCCGTGACGCCGAAGAAATTCGCGATGTGATAGGAGGACGAGATTCCCGCCTCGATCAGGAACGCGCCTTGCGCGCCGTAACGCTCGTCGTTGTCAGCCGTGCCCAGTGGGGTGCCGTGGGCCATATCGGTGATGGTGTAGGATTCGATGATGGTTTCGCCATCCTCGTTCCACCAGATCTGGCGCGGATAGCCGTCGACGGTCGCCTCCGACATCGGTGCCGAAGGCAGCTGATGCACGTCGAGCCACTGCTTGACGATCTCATTGGCGTTCGCGGGGTTGACCGTGCGATCGGCGCTGCCATGCCACACCGAGAGTTTCGGCCAGGGGCCTTTATGATTTGAAGCGTTGCGCACCAGGTCTCCCAATTCGCCGGCTGGGCGGGATGGCGACTGGAACATGCCGTTCAACGCTTCCCGCACATTGGTCGCAACGCCGAATGGCAAGCCCGCGATAACAGCGCCGCCCGCGAACACTTCGGGATAGGTCGCAAGCATGACCGACGTCATGGCGCCGCCGGCGGAAAGCCCGGTGACGAATATGCGATGCGGATCGATGCCGATATCGCCAACCATCCGCGCGATCATCTGCCTGATCGAACAGGCTTCGCCGCTGTCGCGCGCGGTGTCTTCCGGATTGAACCAGTTGAAGCACCCGTTGGCGTTATTGCCCGGCTGCTGCTGGGGCATCAGCAACGCGAAACCATAGCGTTTGGCGAGCGTAGACCAGCCGGCGCCCAAATCGTAGCCACCGGCGGTCTGGCCGCACCCATGCAGAACGACGACCAGGGCGGGCGCCTGCTGAAGTTTGCCCGGCACGAACGAGAACATCCTGAGAGCGCCGGGATTGGAGCCGAATCCGGTGGTCTCAACGAGGGGGCTGCTGAGGTCTGGCCTCAGGTTTCGCCCATAATCCCCAAAGGCATTGAATCCGTTTAGCTTTGGGAGACGTCGCAGGAATTCGACATTGTTGGCGAGGGACACCGGCAGCTCCTTGGCGAGAGACTTATTAACCTCATCAAGAACAGATAGTTGCTGCACTGCAAAATAAAAAGGCCGTGTGCTGTCAGTCCCCAGGATTGTGGGTCAATCTTAATTGACTCCACGTAGCCGCGTGCCGCATCCACGACAAAACTGCGGCACAGGTCACAATCGAAAGCGGAAATAGCACCAGCCCCGCCGGGCAGCTTCAACGGCAAACGTGAATTCTGGTATCCAGTTCCGATGAACCATCATGCAATCAGCTACAAGCAAGAAACGGAGCGGGTCAGGGAACTCGATGGCCTGCGGGCGCTGGCAATCCTGCTCGTTGTCGCGTGGCACTACATCGGGATCGTCGGGGGTCCTGAATCCACCTTGTGGCGAATATTCGTTTTCGGTCGGGGCGGCGTCGATCTCTTCTTCGTTCTGTCCGGATATTTGATCACCCGCATCCTGCTGGCCAACACTGGATCGTCCAGCTACTTTTCGACCTTCTATCGCCGCCGCAGCTTTCGCATTCTAGCGGTCTACGGCGTGATGCTCGTCATCTACCTGATCGGCAGGCATTTGGGCGGCAGCGCTCCGATTCTGTTCGGCGGGCCGTTGCCCTGGTGGTCTTACGTCATCGGACTTCAAAATATCTGGATGACCATCGAGCAGACATACGGAGCGGCCTGGCTTGCCGGCACATGTCGCTCGCGATCGAAGAGCAGTTTTATCTCATCTTTCCGCTGGTGGTTATTTTGCCCCGTCCCGGACGCTTCCGCGATTGCTGATTCCGCTTCTGGTGCTTTGTCCGGTTGGACGCATGATCTCGTTTGGCCTGGGGGATCAGCTTGGCTATTACGTGCTGATGCCGCTGCGAGCGGACATCCTCGCAATCGGCGCGCTGATCGCGTGGCTGGAGTTTTCCGGCTCCATTTCCGCATCCGTTCGCCGGATCTTTCAGGTCGTGTTTTGGGCAAGTGTTTGCTTCTTCCCGATCTTCGCCTGGTTTGTCGAACTCTCAAACCTCAACATGGCGATGTGGGGCCATACCTACCTGGTGGCGCTGTTCGGATCGACGCTGTTTATGGTGCTTGAATGCAGAGGTGCGCCGCAGTTGGCGTTTCTCAGAAGCCGTTCCGCGGCTTTCTTCGCTCGCATTTCCTACGCGCTCTATCTAACTCACGGTTATGTCCTGATCCTGGTTTTTCTCGCGGCAGGATTCAGTCCCACCATTCTGACCTGGCGCGGTGCCACCCTCACGATCTGTGCCTTCGCGATATCCGTCGCGATTTGCTCCGCAAGCTATCTGCTCATTGAGGGGCCGCTGATTAGAATGGCACATCGGAAGTTCAGCTTCAGTGAGCCGAAGAAAGTCAGCAAGGACTTGCTGACGGTGGTCAACGTCTAAGACGGCCAAATCCCGGCCTGGGACGGCCTCCCACCCGACTGTTCTTAAATCTGAAGAATTCTGCATGAACGCAATTCCCTTTGCGCGCGACCAACCAGCGTTGCCTCCCGCGCCAAGGATCACCCATGACTGTCAGGTTGAAGCTGCTCGTCGCATTCGCCGCGGCGGCGCTTGCTGTCTCTGCCGCCAACGCCGCCTCCCCGGAACAATCCGCAAGCAATTCCTCAGGCCAAAAGCCGCCGGCCGCGATGCCAGCCCAGATCATGCCGGCCGGGATTTATCCGCTGACGCCGGAGCGCGAGCAGGCCTTGAGGCCGAAGGACAGCTTTAAGGAATGCGACGCCTGTCCGGAAATGGTGGTGGTGCCGAAGGGTTCATTCATCATGGGCACGCCCATTACCGAAGTGGATCGCTCCAAGGGCGAAGACCCGCTGCATCGTGTCACCTTGGCGCGGCCGTTCGCGGTCGGGCGTTTCACGGTCTCGTTCGACGAGTGGGACGCCTGTCTCGCCGACGGCGGCTGCGACGGCAACAAGGGCGACGATCACGGATTCGGGCGCGGCCGCATGCCGGCGCAGGGCATCAGCTTCGATGCGGCGAAATCCTATCTCGCCTGGCTGTCGCGCAAGGTCGGCCGCACCTACCGTTTGCCCAGCGAATCAGAGCGCGAATATTTCACCCGCGCAGGCACCACGACGCCGTTCTGGTTCGGCAAGACCATCTCGTCGCAAAACGCTAATTATTCAGCCGGAACGCCCTATGCCAACGGCCCGCGCGGCGTGGACAGCAAGGGCCCGGCGGTGGTGGATTCCTACGCCCCGAACCCGTTCGGACTGTATCAGGTGCACGGCAACGTCTGGGAATGGACCGAGGACTGTTTCAACAAGCGCTACACGGAAGATACGCCGACCGACGGCGCGCCATGGCTCGAAGGCGACTGCACCAAACGCATGGTACGCGGCGGCATCTGGAACTGGTCCGCGGATAAATCGCGCTCGGGCTACCGCGACGATAACTACTTCGGCAGCGGTAACAGTTTTCGCGTGGTCCGGACGCTAAATGTGCCGGTGCAGTGAGGTCGGCCGCAACGCCGCTGCACTTAGCTAAAAGCCTTCGTCGCAGCCAACCCGCCCAGCCTGGCGGTGATGGCGAAAAACTGCGCCACGGTTTCCTCGATGATCTGCTGCGCCGACTTCACCGCGTCGATCAGACCCGCCGATTGCCCGGCGAGCGCGGGGGCGGCTTCCATGTCGCCACGAAAATAGACGTCGCGAATTCCCTTCAACGCATCCGGTGCCATCAGGCCCTCGTCATGGATCGCGCGCGTGCGTTCGGACTTCAGCGCCCGAATGCACGGCGTGGATTTCTTGTTGAGCACCAGTGTGCCGGTTTCCTTGGCGGCGACGATCGCGTTCTTGTAGTTGGCGTGCACCGGACTTTCGGTGCAGCTCACGAAGCGCGTGCCCATTTGGATGCCCTCGGCGCCGAGCGCGAAGGCGGCTGCCATGCCGCGCCCGTCGCAAATGCCGCCGGCGGCGATCATCGGCACGTCGGTGCGCGCACGGATTCCCTGCAGCAGCACCAGCGTCGAGACTTCTTCCGGATTCTTGAAGCCGCCGCCCTCGGCGCCTTCCACCACGAGGCCATCGACGCCGGCCTCGACGCATTTCAACGCGGTCTCCACCGTCGGCACCGCGTGATAGACCGTGATGCCCGCGCCCTTCAGCGGCGCGATGAATTTCGCCGGACTGCCGGCCGACGTGGTGACGAACTTGACGCCCGAGCCGCAAACGAATTTCAGCATCGCGTCGTCGCGCAGGAATCGAATTGGCAGGTTGACGCCGAACGGCAGGTTCAGTGCTTTCATCTTGTTGATTTCGGCCTGACAGGCTTCTGTTTCGCCCGACGAGGTCTCGATGATGCCAAGCCCACCGGCGCGCGAAACCGCGGAGGCAAGCTGGGTGCGCGCGATCCAGCCCATCGGGGCCTGCACAATGGGATATCTGGCGCCGGTATGGGCGAGAACGCGGTTCATGACTGTCCATTGTTGTGAGGGTGAAAAGGCTGCGAAAATTCCGGGCGACGGTATGTCAACACAAAGAGCACGACAACCATGCTTGATTAGCGGCTTTCCGTGATTGCCTTGGCCCTCCCCGCCCCGTAGTTTGGGCCCAATTCCGCAAGAACAACATCCGTCCGGAGAGAAACCCATGGCGCGCCTCAAATTCGGAGCCTTCCTCGCCCCGCATCACCCGATCGGCGAGCATCCGATGCTGCAATTCCGCCGCGACCTCGATTTCGTCGAGCAGATCGATGCGCTCGGCTATGACGAGTTCTGGTGCGGCGAGCATCATTCCTCAGGCTGGGAAACCATCGCCTCGCCGGAGATGTTCTTGGCGGCCGCCGGCGAGCGCACCAAACGCATCAAGCTCGGCACCGGCGTGGTCTCGCTGCCCTATCACCATCCCTTCAACGTCGCGCAGCGCATGGTTCAGCTCGACCACATGACGGGAGGCCGCGTCATCTTCGGCTCCGGTCCGGGCGCGCTGGCTTCCGACGCGCATACGCTCGGCATCGACCCGATGACGCAGCGCGACCGCCAGGACGAGGCGATCGCAATCATTCGCCGGCTGTTCAAGGGCGAGCGCGTCACCGCCAAGAGCGACTGGTTCACCATGAACGACGCCGCGCTGCAGATCCTCCCCCTGCAGGAAGAGATGCCGTTCGTGGTGGCGTCGCAGATCTCGCCGTCGGGCATGACGCTGGCCGGCAAATACGGCATCGGCATCATTTCGCTCGGCTCGATGTCGACGCAGGGCCTGATGGCGCTGCCGACCCAATGGGGCTTTGCCGAGGACGCCGCCAAGAAGCACGGCACCACCGTGAGCCGCTCCGACTGGCGCGTGCTATTGAGCTGGCACATCGCCGAGACCCGCGAACAGGCGCGGCGCGAGGCCGGCGCCGGATTGATGCGCTGGCACAACGAATATAATGTCGGCACGCTGCAGCGGCCGGGCCTGCAGCCGTTCACCTCGCCCGAGGACGCCGTGGAGAAGACCGCCGGCGGCGAAGGCGCTGCGTCCACCATCGGCACGCCGGACGATCTGGTGAAAACCATCAGGAGCCTGATGGAGGTCTCGGGCGGCGTCGGCACCATCGTCGGCTTCGTGCACGACTGGGCCAATCCGGAAAACACTCGCCGCAGCTGGGACATGGTGGCGCGCTATGTGGTGCCGGAAATCAACGGCTATATCGATGGTTTGCGCAAATCGCAGAAATTCGTGATCGAGAACCGCGCCGTGTTCGAGCGCGCAGGGCAAGCCGTGATGGCGAAGATCATGGAAAACGACAAGGCCGCCGCAGCCCTTCCGCTCACCGGCCCCGGACGCGTCGCGATCCCCACCATCAACGCGCCGGATCTGCAGAAGGAAGCCGCGAAACGGAAGGCGTAGCGAGGAGCGGCGAAGCTGCTCTCGCCGTCTTACTCAATCACCTCGTCGGCGATAGCGAGCATAGACGGCGGCACCGTGATGCCGAGCGCCTTTGCCGTTTTGAGGCTGACAACGAGTTCAAACTTGGTTGGCTGTTCAATGGGAATATCTCCCGGCTTGGTGCCGCGCAGAATCTTGTCGACATAGTCACCCGCACGGCGGAACATGTCCCCGTAGTTGGGTCCATAAGACATCAATCCCCCGCCTTCGACGTAATACTTGGCGCCGTGCATCGTCGGCAGCTGTGCCGCAAGCGCCAGGGCATTCAGGCGAATGTGGTTGGTGCTGATGAGCGGGTCGGCACAAACGTAAAGCGCGTCCACACGTCCCCTGAGTTGCTCGATGGTGGGTGCCATATCCTCCGCTCGCCTCACTTCGGGGATCATCGCCTCAAGTCCGAGTTTGCGGGCTGTCGCCTGAAGGTCGACCATTTCAACCACGGCGGCGGGATAGCCGGCATTTCCCAGAATGGCCAATCGGCGAACATCGGGCAGAACCTGGCGCAAATTTTCAAGCCGCTTGCCGGCAAGATCGGGAGCCAGCAGCGACAGGCCCGTAACGTTGCCCCCCGGCCGCGCCAAACTCGCGGCCAGACCGCTTCCGACCGGGTCGTTCGCCAAGGCGAGGACGATCGGAATGGTTGACGTCGCTTGCTTAGCCGCAACGCCCGCGCCTCCCGAGGTCACGATGACATCGACCTTGAGCCGCGCAAATTCAGCCGCGATCTCACCGAAGCGGTCGTTGCGTCCTTCCGCCCAGCGATATTCGATTGCGACGGTCCGGCCTTCAACCCAACCAAGTTCACTTAGCCGTTGCACGAATGCGGGGACATAATTGCTCCAGGCCGAAGGTGTGGTCGTGCCCAGAAATCCGATGGTCGGCAGCTTTGCCGGCTGCTGCGCATGCACGGCCAGCGGCCAGATCGCCGCAGCCCCAACTGCCGCGATGAACTCCCGCCGCCTCATTCGATCACCTCGTCGGCGAGCGCGAGCAGCGTTTGCGGAAATGCGAAATTCAGCTTTCGCGCGGTCTGAAGGTTGAGGACCAGCTGATATTTCGTCGGCGCCTGCGCCGGCAACTCGGACGGCTTTTCCCCGCGCAGCACGCGATCGACGTAATCGGCGGTCTGGTGGAACGCGGCGAAGGTGTCGGGTCCGTAGGCCATCAGGCCGCCATCGACCGCGAGCTGCCGATAGGTGTAGACCGCGGGCAGCCCGAAACGCTCGACCAGTTTTACGATCGCAGTGCCGTTCGAGGAAACGAACGGGTCGGCTGGAATGATGACGCTCGATCCCTGGGTAGCAGCAATACCCGCCAGCGTTGTCTCGAATTCCGCCATGTCGCGTACCGGCGCAAGCTTGATCAGGGTGCCGAGCCCAGGCTGCCCCTCGAAAAATTTGAAGTAGAAACCGGCGGTGCCCGGATTGAACAACAGGGATGTCTGCGCGACGCCGGGCGCGACCTGTTTCAAAAGCTCGAACCATTTTCCAACCAGCGGCGGCTCGAAGAAGATAAAGCCGGTAAGATTCCCGCCAGGGCGCGCCATGCTGTCAATGTAGCCCAATCCAACGGGGTCAGCGGTGAGATTGAAGACGACGGGTATCGTTCGGGTTGCCTTGTGCAGTTCGCCGGTCACCGCCGTGCCGTTGCCTATGATGATATCGGGCGCCGAGGCAACCAGCCCGGGCACGATCTCGCGAATTCGCATCACGCTGCCGCCGGCCCAGTAGCTTTCGAACTTCGCCGTGTCGCCGTCGATCCAGCCGCGCTCCTTCAATCCGGCAGCAAGCGCGGCGTAGCGCCCGACGCCTTCCGGATCGCCCTCCTTGACGCCCATCAATATCGCGATCCGGCGCGGCCGGCCGGATTGCTGCGCTGACGCCGATATCGGCCAATGAACCGAGAGCGCCGCCGCGCCGCCGAGGCCTGCGATGAAATCGCGTCGTCTCATTCATTGTCCCGGCAGGTCGGCCACGCCAGCGAAGCCATGCCGATGCCTTGCGCGTTTGGAGTTGACGGATCGGTACAAAGTCAAAATCACTTCCCGTAATAATCCTGCACGGTCTCCCACGCGACGGTCTGCAGGAACCGCGCCGTCGGCTCATCGATGCCAGCGAGATAGCTGTTGCCGACCGGCGAGCGCCCGGTCAGCGCGGCAAACACCGTACAGGCTGCGAGATAGGTTCCGGCGAGGCTCGGATGGCGCTTGTCTGCCGCATGGAGATTGAGCTCCGGCTGCTTGCGCAGCGCGCGTGCGAAGGCCAGCCCCGCCGGAATCACCAGCGCGCTGTTTTCATTTCCGGCGATCGTATAGGCTTCGGCCAGTTGCGAGGTCATCTCCGGCTTGTCGGCATAGGCCCAGGACATGAAAAACACCGGCCTCGCGCCATGGGCGCGCACGATGTCGCTGTCCTTCTTGGCAAATTCGGTAAATACCGTCTTCAGCCTGGGATGGATCGGGCACTGGCTGCAATCCATCATCACCGCAACGTCGAACAATTTGTCGAGCTTCTTGAAGACGACGTTGTTCTGCTCATCGAACGAATATGAGCCGATGGCATTGGGCCGGAAGTAGCTCTCGACATCATGCCAGTCGAAACCGGAGCCTCCGATCGTCACCATCGTCGCACGATAGTCCTGCTTGTGCTCAGGGTCCGCTGCCTTTTCCAGCAGCGCCACATGGCCGGGCATGCCGTTATTGTAATAGAAGAAGCTGTTGCCGATGAAGATTTCGGTCTTCGGGAAATCGGGACCAAGGCTGGTGACCGCGGGTTTGGTCTGCGCCAGCGTCACGGTCGGCCCGGCCGCCATCCAGCCGGCCGCCGCCAGCACAACAAAAAATCCCCGAATCCTTCTCGACATATCGACGCTCCCTGCTCTGGTTTTATTTTGTGATAGCCTATCACGGCGTGCGGCTTTGTCGCGCTATTTGGGTCGGCCGGGACCCGCTCCACGTGGAATGAGCCTTTGCACAGGAGAGACAAGGGGTTATTTAGTAGCTTGGGCTATGCCGATGACCGTCCGCCCGGATCGGCGGTCGTATTAAACTCGCGGTCGAACCGATCATACCAGCGACCAACCGGAGCAATTGCCATGTCGATGCAAAGTGTGGCCTCTCCTGCGATTACCCTCAATCCGCCAAAGCGCAATTTGCTCTCGCACATTCCCGGCGACGAGGGCTGGCCGGTCATCGGCCGTACGCTGGCGATCCTCGCGGACCCCAAAGGCGAAGTCGAACGGATGGCCGCGAAGTACGGCCCCGTCTATCGCAGCCGCGTGCTCGGCGAAACCAGCATTAGCGTGCTCGGACCTGAGGCCAACGAACTCCTGCTCTTCGACCAGGCCAAGCTGTTCTCCTCGACGCATGGGTGGGGAACCATCCTGGGCCGGTTGTTTCCGCGCGGCTTGATGCTGCTTGATTTCGACGAACATCGCCTGCACCGGCGCGCGCTGTCCGTCGCGTTCAAATCCGGCCCCATGAAATCCTATCTTGCGGCACTCGATGCGGGCATCTCGGAACGCGTGACGCGATGGCGGCAACTGCCCGGCCCGATGCTGTTCTACCCGGCGATGAAACAACTAACGCTCGATCTTGCTGCCACATCGTTTCTCGGCGAGGGCATCGGTCCCGAGGTCGACGAGATTACGCGCGCGTTCGTCGATATGGTCGCGGCATCGGTCGCCCCGATCCGCCAGCCCTGGCCGGGCACGCAAATGGCACGCGGCGTCAAAGGCCGCGCACGCATCGTCGCCTATTTCTCAGAACAGATTCCGATCCGTCGCGCGAAGGCTGGCGAGGACCTTTTCTCGCAGCTATGCCGGGCGACGCACGACGACGGCGCGCTGCTGTCGACTCAGGATATTGTCGATCACATGAGTTTTCTGATGATGGCGGCGCACGACACGCTGACCTCATCGCTGACGTCGTTCGTGGCAGCGCTCGCGGCCAACCCGGAATGGCAGCAGAAGCTGCGCGATGAGGTGATGGCGCTGGGCGCAGCCGCCGACGAGCCGACGACATTCGATAACCTCGAAGCCATGCCGCTGTCCGAAATGGCGTTCAAGGAAGCGATGCGGATGAAACCGCCGGTGCCATCCATTCCGCGACGCGCGACGCGCGACTTCAGTTTTAATGGCTATGCGATACCAGCGGGCACCCTGGTCGCGGTTAATCCGCTGTTCACACATCACATGCCGGAGATCTGGCCCGATCCCGAAAAATTCGATCCGATGCGCTTCACCGACGAGGCGCAGCGCGGCCGCCATCGCTTCGCCTGGGTGCCGTTCGGCGGCGGCGCGCATATGTGCCTCGGGCTGCACTTCGCCTATATGCAGGCGAAATGCTTCGCGCGGCATTTCCTGCAGAATCTCAACGTCTCGCTGGAACCCGGCTACACGCCGGACTGGCAGATGTGGCCGATCCCGAAGCCGCGCGACGGATTGCGCGTGGTTCTGAAGGCGGTCTAAGCGCGAGGTTCAGCCGGCGCCCTGATCGAACGCCTTGCGCAGGGCGACATAGCCCTGCTGCTGCTGGGTCCAGTTGCGGCCGCCGGTAATGGCGCCGTCAACCACCAGATCGTGCCCGTTGATGAAACTGGATTCGTCGCTGGCGAGAAACACCGCGGCGTGGGCGATGTCTTCCGGCAGCCCGGCGCGCGGAATCGGCTGCGCGGTCTTGTAGACCTCACGCATCACATCGGGCGTCTTTTCCGCCGCCTCGACCGACAAGCCCAGCGCCTTGCCGAAAATGCCGGTGGCGATCGCGCCCGGCGAGATAGAGTTGACGCGGATGCCGGATTCGCCAAGCTCCATCGCCACGCATTTGGTGAGATGAATGACGGCGGCCTTGGCCGCGCCATAGACCACCGATGACGAGAAACCGGCGAGCCGTCCGGCGATGCTGCCATTGTTGATGATGCTGCCGGAGCCCTGCCGGCGCATATGCGGCGCGGCGTGCTTCATGCCGAGCATCACGCTGCGCACCAGCGTCGCCATCGCCGCATCGAAGCGCGCAACGTCAAGGCCTTCGATGCCGCCGGTCTGCGCCGGGCCGCCGGCGTTGTTGAACAGGCAATCGATGCGGCCGAATTTCTCGACCGCCTGGCCGATCAGCGCGCGCATCTCGTCCTCGACCGTGACATCGGTCTGACGGAAGATGCAGGCGGCGCCGAGCTTTTTGGCAAGCCGCTCGCCCTCCGGCGCGCGGCGCCCGGCGATGACGATCTTCGCGCCTTCGGCGACGAATACTTCCGCGGTGCGCAGCCCGATGCCGCTGGTCGCGCCGGTGATAACCGCTACCTTGCCGTCCAGCCGTCCCATATCGTTCTCCTTCTTGCGTACCTGAATTTAATTGATGACGGCCGACTGAACCATGGTCCTGAACTGATTGCGCAGCATGACGCGGTCGCCGTCGTTCACCTGGACCAGGTAGATGGCGATCAGCTGTTCCTTGGGATCGATCCAGAACAGCGTGCCGGCGTTGCCCGCCCAGCCGTATTCCCCGAGCGATCCCGGCAGCGCCGAATCTCCGACGCTGGTGCGGACCTCAAATCCGAGGCCGAATCCCAGGCCAGGCGGCCGCCCCGGCCGCGCACCGACGTGATCGGTGGTCATGAATTCGATCGTCTTGCTGCCGAGCAACCGCTTGCCCGCAAACTCTCCGCCGTCGGCGAGCATGATTGCGAAGCGGAGGTAATCGTCCATCGTGCTGGTGAGGCCGCCGCCGCCCGATTCGAAGCGGGGCTTTTGCGCCACGTCGAAACGTGGCGTCATCGGCGGCGCTTCGGGGATTTGCCAAGGCTGGGCGGCACGGCCGAGTTTGCCGGCCGGCACTGAGAAGCCGGTGTCGGACATGCCGAGTGGTCCCAGAATGCGCTCATTGAGAAATTCGCCAAGCGTTTTGCCCGACACGACCTCGATCACGCGGCCCAGCACGTCGGTCGACACCCCATATTCCCAGCGATCGCCGGGCGAGAACCGCAACGGCAGTTTCGACAGTTTCGAAACGAACTCTTCGGTACTGAAATCGCGATTGCCGATTTGCGCGTCGATGTAAGACGCATTGACGAGAGACTTGCCGCGCGTGCCGTAGATCAGGCCGGAAGTGTGTCGCATCAGGTCCTGCACCGTCATCTCGCGCGCGGGCTCAACCGTCTCCAGCCCGGGCTTGCCGGCGTCGGTCTTTTCAACGCCGACCTTCATACGCCCCATCTCCGGCAGATATTTCGAAACGGGGTCGCTAATCTGCATCCGGCCTTCCTCGACCAGCATCATCGCGGCGACAGAAACAATCGGCTTGGTCATGGAATAAATTCGGAAGATCGAATCCTCCCGCATCGGATCCTTCGCGACGCGGTCGCGGAAGCCCATTGTTTTGGACCATGCGATTTTTCCCCGGCGCGCGACCAGCATCACCGCGCCCGGCACCAGACCGGTCTCGATGTGCTTCTGCGTCACCGCTTCAATTCGCGCAAGCTGGCTTGACGACAGGCCGACGTCCTCAGGCGCCGCCGCGACCGGCAGGACAGATTCCGCCCAACCATTTCCGGCTGTTGCAATTGCAAGCAATGCCAGCGCGCCGAAGCCACGACAGAGACGGATCATCAATTCCTCCCATTTTTGTCTGGGCCAATATCCCCGGCTTACCGAAACAACGCAAGCTGTGCTTGTTGCGCGCCAGCGTCCCGGCGCGAATCCGATTGTCGCCTTTTGCCAACACGAATGTCCCGAACCCGAAGTTCGCTTACGTCGAGCGACGCCTTTGGCGAACTTCGGATTCGCATTCGCAAGGACACTCGAAATCCATGATTTTAGTGTGGTTTCGGTTCAGAAGTTCTCCTGACGGACTCGCGGCGAAAACGAAGCGAACTTCTGAACCACAGCACAGCCGCGTATTTTCCTCTATGCTCGGCCTTATTTTGGATTCGCTGATCGGTTGATGTGGCCCATGGCGAAATTGATCGAGGAATTTCGGCGGGGCTGGCAAGGAATATCCCAACCGTCACCGCTTTTGAGCATTGGATTTGCCGCATCCTGCGTCGCTTTGGCGACCGCAGCGCGGTGGTGTCTATCCCTGATCCGGCCGGACGTATTCTTCACCCCGTATATCCCGGCGGTATTCTTCGCCACCGCGTTCGGCGGTTTCAGGATTGGGGTCGCGACTGCCCTCGTTGGGGGCGCACTCGGCGCGACCGTCGATTTCAGCAACACGTTGCCCGATTTTGCGAGGCTGGCGCTTTTGGCGATCTATCTGATGGTGTGCGGCATCATGATATGGGGCATCGAGCACTTTCGATCGCTCGCCTCGCATCAACGGGAGATCGCAAAGCGCCTTATCCAGGAAGAAGAGTATCGGAAGCTCGTCGTCGACGAGTTCCAGCACCGGCTGAAAAATAAAACGTCGACAATTCACGCCGTGCTCCATCAAGTCCTGCAGGATCAACCGCAAATCTGGGCCGGCGTCGATCAGCGGTTACGGGCGCTGTCGGCGACCGACGATCTGATCGCACGGGTCGACGGTAGCGGTTGCGACATCAAGGATTTGCTGCTCTCCGAACTCGGACCTTACGGACATGTTCGATTTACCCTGAACGGCAATCCGTTGTTTCTTCCCGCCAAATTGGCGGTCAGCCTTGCGTTGATGTTTCACGAGCTTGCCACCAACGCCGGAAAATACGGCGCGTTTTCTTCCGCGCACGGGCTGTTGCAGGTGTCATGGTCTGTGTCAGACGATCGCCTCAACATCACCTGGGACGAGACTGAAGGTCCTCCGGTCGAAACGATCGGGGCAGCCGGATTCGGGACCAAGTTGCTGAAATCGGCGCTCAGGCCTTTCGATGGCAAGACCGAGATTGCCTTTTTGAAGACCGGTGTTCATTGCACGATGCAGTGTCGCATACCCCACAGTTGAGCGGCGCTGGGCGTTACCAAGCGCGCGAGTCCTCGCACCACGGGTATATTCCGAGGCGCCGTTGACACTCTGTTAATGACGAGTCGCGGCGTTTCGATCCAGTTTGCCTGCCTGGCCTCCGCGTCAGCGGGTTTCGCGATGCCCCTTAACCAAAACTACAAGAGAGTTTGACAACCTCGGCGGTCATGCAAAGCCGCACCAAACACGACCTGCAGTCCACCGCGACGCAAGGCGATATCGGACTCGCCGAGGATTCCGAGCTGAGCATTCTGCGGGATGTCTTCAGAATGCTTCCGACCGGCGTGACGGTTCAGGACGAGCATGGCCGTTTCCTGCTGGTGAACGACGCCGCAGCAGTGCAGCTTAAGAATACCGTTGGCGAGCCGGCGGCGGCGTCTTCGGAGGAATTAAACCACCGCCGCGAAGCCGGCCTTGAATTGCTTCGCTCCGGCCGGCCTGCGGTGACAGAAGAATGCGTAACCAGCGGCCCGGTCAAACAGGTCTTTCTCACGGCCCATCGGCCGGTTCGTATCGCAGACCGCGATCTGTTGCTTCGACTTCGGCGGACATCAGCGAACAAAGGCCGTCGAGGATCATCTGTTCCGCCCCGCTTACTATGACGAACTGACCGATCTGCCGACGCGACGCGTGATCGAACATCGCGCCAACAGCTTGCTGCAGCGCGAAGCGCCCGGCAGGTTCGCGCTCGCATTTCTGGACATCGACAATTTCAAGCACATCAACGACTATTACGGCCATGCGATCGGGGATGCACTGCTGGTGGAAGTCGCAAAGCGGCTCGGGTTGGATTTGCGCGAATCCGACATGCTGGCGCGGATCAGTGGCGACGAATTTCTGCTGTTGCTCAATCCGATTCAAAGCGAGC
>Ga0209331_1000443_pt1 | contig 14940 bp, 16 predicted proteins | sample JacPinW_OM3H0_M3_FD_187971 | JGI IMG/M metagenome (GOLD analysis project Ga0209331, IMG submission 187971) | Forest soil microbial communities from Algoma, Ontario, Canada - Jack Pine, Ontario site 1_JW_OM3H0_M3 (SPAdes) (version 2) | ecosystem: Environmental > Terrestrial > Soil > Boreal...
GGAGCCATAAACGACAGAAAGCCGGCGCGATGCCCACCCAAACGATTGGCATCATTGTAAACGGCGCGACTGGGCGCATCGCCTCGACGCAGCATCTGGCCAATGCCCTGGTTCCCATGATCAGGGAAGGGGGGCTTCCCGTCGGCGAGCAGCGCCTGCTGCCGCGCCTGCTGCTGGTCGGCCGCGCCCACTCGCGGCTCGCCGCCGTTGCGCGCGCCCACGACATCGCGCATTGGACCACGGACCTCGATGCTGCGCTTGCATCTCCCGACCACGCGATCTTCTTCGATGCGGCCGCGACCGCGCAGCGCGTGCCGACTCTGCAAAAGGCGATCGCCGCCGGTAAACATGTCTATTGCGAAAAGCCGCTCGCTCCGAGCGCGCAACAGGCACTGGCTTTGCTGCAAGCGGCGACCGCGCGCGGGCTCAAGCACGGTATCGTCGAGGACAAACTGCATCTGCCGGGAATGCGCAAGCTTCTCGCTGTCGTCAAAACCGGCGAGCTCGGGCGACTCCTCGGATTCCGGCTTGAATTCGGCTGGTGGGTATTCGACGGCAGCGACCGGACGTGTCAAAGGCCAAGCTGGAATTATCGCGCCCAAGGCGGCGGGCTGATCCTCGACATGTATCCGCACTGGCGCTACGTCATCGAGGGCATCATCGGGCGCATTGTGCGCCTTTCATCGGCCGCTTGGACGGCGGTACCGGAACGCATCGACGAAAACGGCGAACGCTATCGGGTCGCCGTCGATGATTCCGCGGCGACGCTGGTTGAAATCGAGGGCGGCGTCTTCGGCACGATCCTGAGCTCATGGGCAACGCGCCTGCGCCGCGACGATCTTTTCACGCTTGCAGTCGACGGCACGCAGGGCTCCGCCCTCGCGGGCCTGCATCGATGTCATGTTCAGCCCGCCAAGGCGACGCCGGTGATCGCCCATTTCAACGTGATGAAAGACATCGGCGCGGATTATCGCCAGGGATGGAACGAGGCGCCGCCGCTGGCGTCATACTGCAATCCCTATCGCGCCGGATGGGAGCAGTTTCTGCGCCATGTTGCTGATGATGCGCCGCTCGTTTGCGACTTTTCCGCGGGCGAGCGAGACGTCGCCTTTGCGCACGCCTGCTTGCAAAGCATGGCAGAGCGCGCGTGGATTGATATGCCGCAATAACGGGAGAAACCCATGCAAGTGCGCGCGGCTGTTGCGTTGCAAGCGGGCAAACCGCTCGAACTGACCGAGGTTACGCTCGACGGCCCGAAAGCCGGCGAAGTTCTCGTCGAGCTCAAGGCGACCGGGATCTGCCACACCGATGAATTTACCCGTTCGGGTGCCGATCCCGAGGGACTCTTTCCCGTGATCCTCGGCCATGAAGGCGCGGGCGTGGTGGTCGAGGCCGGGCCAGGCGTGATGTCGGTGCACAAGGGCGACCACGTGATTCCGCTCTATACGCCGGAGTGCCGGCAATGCCCATCGTGCCTTTCACGCAAGACCAACCTGTGCACCGCGATCCGCGCGACCCAGGGCCAGGGCCTGATGCCCGACGGTACGTCGCGCTTCTCGATCGGCCGGGAGAAGCTGCACCATTACATGGGCTGCTCGACCTTCGCGAATTTCACGGTGCTGCCGGAAATTGCGGTCGCAAAGATTCGCGAGGACGCTCCCTTCGACAAGGTCTGTTATATCGGCTGCGGAGTCACGACCGGCATCGGCGCGGTCATCAACACGGCCAAGGTGACGCCGGGCGCAAAATGCGTCGTGTTTGGGCTCGGCGGCATCGGGCTCAACGTGGTTCAAGGACTGCGCCTCGTCGGCGCCGGCATGATCATCGGCGTCGACGTGAACAATGCGAGGAAGCAATGGGGCGAGCGCTTCGGGATGACGCACTTCGTCAACCCGAACGAGATCGGCCGTGATCTGGTGCCCTATCTCGTGGATCTCACCAAGAGCGCAGCCGATGCGATCGGCGGCGCCGACTACACGTTTGAATGCGTCGGCAATGTCAAGCTCATGCGCGCCGCGCTTGAAAGCTGCCACCGCGGCTGGGGCGAGAGCGTCATCATCGGGGTCGCGGGCTCGGGCGAGGAAATCGCAACCCGGCCGTTCCAGCTCGTCACCGGGCGGGTGTGGCGCGGCAGCGCCTTTGGCGGGGCGCGCGGGCGCACGGATGTTCCGAAAATCGTCGACTGGTACATGGACGGCAAGATCGAGATCGATCCCATGATCACGCACACCATGCCGCTTGCGGACATCAACAAGGCCTTCGACCTCATGCATGAAGGCAAATCCATTCGCAGCGTCGTGATTTATTAGGGGCGCGTACGCATATTTATAATTGCCAGTGTAGCACAGACGTGATACATTGCTGCCGATATTTAGGACCAAAGACGTATGAACATGAGCAAGACCGGTTACATTACCGCGCGCGTCGAGCCGAAGCTCAAGGAATCGGCCGGGCGCGTCTTAAAAAAGGTCGGCGTGAGCACCTCTCAAGCGATCACATTGTTTCTGCGGCAAGTGGTGATGCAGAGAGGGTTGCCTTTCGACGTGCGGGTACCGAATGCCGAGACGCGAAGGGCAATCGACGAACTGGAAGCAGGCGGTGGTGCTACCTATCGCGGGAGCACCAAGGAGATCTTTGACAACGTGGTGCGGCCTCGCCGAAAACGACGGGTATGAGAGCTGTCCGCTTCGGCGGGGCGTTCCGCAAAGACCTCAAGCGAGTGTGAAGCGCGGCTACGATCGCGCGCGACTTGATTCGATCACGATTAAAACCAGCGCTCGATCACGGTGATGGTGTCGCCCGGCCGCACCGGTGCAATCAGCGGCACTCTCTGACGGGCGGTCACGCCCATGGACGAGCGGCTCACCGAGACGTCGTAGCGAAAGGCGCGCGGGGAAAAGCCGCCGGCGATGGCGACCGCGGTCTCGACCGTCATGTTCGGCACATACGGATATTGGCCCGGCGCGATGACCTCCCCGAGAATGAAGAAGGGCCGATACGTCTCCACTTCAATCGCCACATGCGGCTCGCGTACGTAGCCGTTGCGCAGCCGATCGGCGATGGTTTGAGCGAGTTGCGTGGTCGTGCAGCCGCGCGCTGAAACCGCTCCGATCAGCGGCAGGGTAATCTTGCCGGAGGCATCGACGATATAGGTATTGCTCAGCCCGTCCTGCCCGAACACTACAACGCGCAGCCGATCGCTGGAATCGAGTGTGTACGGCAAGTCGCCGCCTGGTGCCGGTCCCGGCAGTACGGCGGCCGGCACAGGCAGCACGGCGGCCGGCGCAGGCAGAACCGCCGGTTCGGCCGCAACGAAAGCAGCCTTGCCCCCATACATCAGGCTATCGAGGTCGGCCGCGGGCGGGGGAGCCACCACAGGCGCAGGCACGCCGGCGCAGCCGGCAGCGGCGGCCGCAATCACCACGGACACGAGAAAGCGCACGAGCCGCATGAGGGCACCACACCAGATCGTTAACGAATTAACGCCCGATATGGTTAACAAACCCTCACTGCGACCGCTCTCATGCGGGGTAGGTGGGGTGGTTGGGTCGCGCTCTTCCGCGAGACCCAACATCGGGTAACCGCGAAAGAGCGTTGGGTCTCGCAAGCGAAAGAGCGTTGGGTCTCGCAAAAGCGCTCGACCCAACCTACAGCCTGGATCGTCCGCATTCGCGGATGATGACGGCCGAAGATGTTATTTCACATGGTCGCCGTAGCCCGGAATAGGGTCGACGACGGTGATCTGCTTGACCGGGAAATTCGAGATGATCTCGATGCTCTTCGCATGGACGATGAGCATTTCCTCGATGCGAACGCCGTAGCGGAACCGTTTGCCGTGCTGCGTTTCCAGCGCGAAGGTCATGCCGGCCTTGATTTCGACGGGATGATCAAGCGACCAGATGCGTGAAATCACCGGCGGGTCGTATTGCGCAAGCCCGAGCCCATGCCCCCAGAGATTTGCCGCCGCCTGGTCTTCTTCCTTATAGCCCCACGCTTCCTTGGCTGATGGCCATTTCTTCGCGATTTCACGCGTGGTGGTGCCGGCCTTCACCGCTCCGATTGAATCGTAAAGCCATTCGAGCGCGGTCGCATAGGTATCCTTCTGCTCGCGGGTGGGCTCCTTGCCCACGCAATAGGTGCGGTAATAGCAGGACTTGTAGCCGTTCCAGGTGAGCGCGGCCAAATCCATGAACACGATGTCGCCGGGCTGAATGATGCGGTCGGAGAAATTGCGCCAATTGGGCCAGGTATTGGGTCCGGAGGAGACGATCACGTCCTCCACATCCTCCATCCCCGGAATGTTGTAGAGATATTTCATCAGGTGAGCCGTGACCTGGTTCTCGGTGATGCCGGGACGCAGGAACTTCATGCATTCCCAGTGCGTGGCGTCGCCGATCGCCCCGACAATGCGCATGCATTCCTGCTCATCGACATTCTTGACCGCGCGCGCCTCCATCATGGGCGTCATGCCGTCGACCCAATTGAGCTTCTTCTCCTTGAACATGTTGATCATGTTGATGTCGATGAAATCGACGCCGAGCTTCTGGCCGGCGACGCCATGGCGCTTCATCTCATAGATGATGGCATCCGTAAATTTTTTGACCTGCTGGCGCGAGGCGGGACCAGCCGCGCCCTTGATCCAGGCGTAGGAATAGCGGACGTTCTCCTTTGGAATCCACGGCGAGTGGCGCTCGATCTGAAATCCGAGATCGCCCTGCTCGAACAGCACGGGCGCGCCGTCGCCGCACAGAAGCGCATAGCGCAGCCCTGGTTTGAGCCTGTTCCAGCCCGGCGTGAGCGTGCCGGTGAGATACCGCACGTTCTCGTCATACATGCACAGCAGAGCGCCGAGACCGTGCTTCTTCATATGCTCGCGCGCGCGCTCGGTCCGGTACTGCTTCAATCGCTCCCAGTTGATGCGTTGCTGCCAATCCAGACCGACAATGCCGAAATTTGCTGTGCCCATGCTGTCTCCCTCCCTCACCCCGTACGTTCTTTGCAGCGCCGCCGGCCAGCGTCAGGTGGCGTCCTGGCCGGGATCGGCCTTGAGCCCTGCGGCCTCGATCCCTGCGACGGCACATGCCTCATCGCGGTCTGACGTGTCGCCGGAAATGCCGACGGCGCCGATGATGTCGCCCGCGGAATTGCGGATCAGCACCCCGCCCGGATTTGTCACCATGCGGCCTTCGCTCGCGGCGGCAAGCGCGGTGAAGAACATCGGCGTCTTGGCGGCGCGCGCAGCAAGCGTGCGCGAGCCGAAGCCCATGCCAAGCGCCCCCCATGCCTTGCCGAACGCGATGTCAAAACGCAGCAGGCCGGATTTGTCCTCGCGCTTGAACGCGACAAGGTGCCCGCCTGCGTCGAGGACGGCAACCGTAAGCGGCGCGCAATTGGTATCACGTCCTTTCTTGAGCGCGGTGTCGACAATGGTCGAGGCTTGAGCAAGGGTGACGACAGACATGATCGCTCCGTGGTTGCGGCGCTCTGACGTGAATTCGGCTCGAGATTACTTGGCGGGCATTACTTGGCGGCGCGATTGGCCCAATAGACGGATACGGCAGACACCTCGGCATTCCCCGAAACCTTGCCTTCCGTCTCCTCATAACAGGCAAGCGTCTTCTCGACGAGCGGCAATTCGAGCCCGCGGCGCCCGCCTTCAGCGAGCATGGTTCGCAGGTCCTTGATCGCGCTGGCGAGGTCGAATGTCACCGGTCCTGGGGGGGCGCCTTTGAGCGCGTCGGCGACCGCGGGTCCGCGCACCTTGAGCACGTTCGGTCCGCCGGAGGTGTCGCAGAGGAGATCCATGATGCGAGACGGATCGAGCCCGAGTGGACGGCAAAGCGCAAGGGCCTCCCCGAGCGCCTGCCAATAGATCATGAGCGGCATGTTGATCGTGAGCTTCATCACCGCGCCCGATCCCACCGGCCCGCAATGCTCGAGCCGGCGACAGAGCTGGTCGAGGATGGGCTTGGCGCGCGCTGCGTCAGCGGGTTCGGCTCCCATCAGTCCAATGAGTTTTCCTTGCCGCGCCGGGCCGGTCGAACCACCGACCGGGCACTCCACGAATGCCGCGCCCTTCTCGCGCACCCTCGCCGCGAGCGCGATTTCCGTCTGCGGTTCAACTGTGCTCATCTCCATGAACAGCTTTCCCCGCACATTGCCCGTGAGCAAGCCGGCACTGCCGTCATAGACGGCCGCTATTGCCCCGGCGTCCGTGAGAATCGTGATGATGGCCGCGCAACGTTCCGCGAGCTCGGCCGGGCTTGCGGCAACCGCTGCGCCGGCATTCGTCACCGCCTCCAGCTTCGCGCGCGTGCGGTTCCATGCGGTGACCTGATGCCCGGCTTCCAGCAGGCGCTGCGCGATCGCCGCGCCCATTTTTCCAATTCCGGCGATTCCGATCTGCATGCAAGCTCTCCCAGCTATGCCCGCGACGATAGGAGATTATTGCGCGTCGAGAAAGCGGCTTGCTTGTGCAGCCGATTGCACATCGCTCTTGAATGCAACCTCGCCCGCTGTGTAGGTTCCGCGCCCTTGCATCGGGGAGCGGGAGATCGGGAATGGCAAAGCGCGTCGGAGTTGTCGGCCTCGGCATCATGGGCGGCGCGTTTGCCGGGAATCTCATCAACGCCGGCTGGCAGGTGATCGGTTTTGATATCGATCCAGCCCGATGCCGCGCATTGCGCAGAAAGGGCGTGGAAATCGCGCCCGACGCGCAAACGCTTGCCGGCAAAGCACCGATCGTGATCACCAGCCTGCCTAAGCCTGCGGCGCTTGCCGAAACCGTGTGCGCGATCCTCGCCGCGAATGTTCGCCCGCGCATCATTGTCGAGGCCAGCACGTTCTCCATCGCCGACAAAATGAGTGCCGAGCGCGCGCTCGCCAAAGCCGGTCACGTCATGCTGGATTGCCCGGTCAGCGGTACCGGCAAGCAGGCCGCGGTGAAGGACCTCGTCATCTACGCGAGCGGAGATCACAAGGCCATTCGCAAGCTGCGTCCCCTGTTTGCGGGATTCTCCCGCGCTGCTCACGACCTCGGTGCATTCGGTAACGGCAGCCGGATGAAATACGTTGCAAACCTTCTCGTCGCCATCAACAATGTCGCGACTGCCGAGGCCATGGTGCTCGGGATCAAAGCCGGCCTCGATCCCTCGACCATTTTCGAGATGGTGGCCTCCGGTGCCGGCAACTCGCGGGTGTTTGAGTTGCGTGCGCCCCTGATGGTAAGGGATCGTTACGACGATCCCAGCATGAAGGTGTCGGTCTGGCAGAAAGACATGAGCGTCATTGGCGAGTTCGCGCGCCAGATCGGCTGTCCTACCCCCATGTTCGATGCGACCGTGCCGATCTACGACAAGGCGATGAAGACCGGCCACGCCGAGGATGACACCGCATCGGTATGCGCAGTGCTGGAGCAAATGGCGAGGGTGAAACGATCAACCCGGACACGGCGTAAAGGCCGGCCGACGCGCAAGTGATGGTGAAAGTTTCCACTATGCGCGCTTGTAAAGGCCCATAATGGCGGCTTTCGCCAGCGTGTTGAAGTGGAGCTGAAAGCCGATCACCGCGGCCGAGGTATCCGCCGTCGCCTGCAGGGTTTCGCTGCCGGCCGCAAACACCGTGAAAAGATAACGGTGGGGATGATCGCCGGCCGGTGGGCAGGGACCGCCATATCCGGGGGCGCCGAAATCGGTGCGCGTCGCAAGCGCCCCGTTGGGCAGCTTTGACGAGCTTCGGTGACCGGCATCGAGAGGAAGCTCAGTCACATTGGCAGGAATGTTGATCACCAGCCAATGCCAGAAGCCGCTGCCGGTCGGCGCATCGGGATCAAAACATGTGACTGCAAAGCTTTTCGTGCCGGCCGGCGCTCCCGACCAGGCGAGATGCGGCGACTGGTTGCCCCCTTCGCAGCCGAAGCCGTAGTCGGCAGACAGAATATGCTCCTGGGCAAGATAATCGCCGTCCTTGAAACTGTTGCTTCTGACCGTAAATGCCATCGCGCTGCTCCAAATCTTAGCTCACCCTACACGCTTACGCCCGCAGGAAGTCAAGCACGGCGGTCTCGGCCAGCACGGCTTGCGGAATGCTGTGGCGCTCCGAGCGCGCCCGTTCTGCGGCCGTCTGGGTCGCCTGCAGATACGCGCCGAGGTGGCGTGCGCGCTCGATAATGCGCCGCCCGACCGGCAGGCGCTGCGCTTCAAATCGGCGCAGCGCAGCCTCCACGTCATCGCTTGCGAGCGCGGCGACCAGACACGCCGCATCATCGGCAGCCTTGGCCACACCGGCCGCCACATGCGGCCGCGCCACGAATGCCGCGTCGCCGATGATCGCAACCCGCCCGAATGCCATGCGCGGGGACTCCAGATCATAGATCGGCTGCAGGATTGGCTCGCCAATGAGTCGCACGACTGCGCGAAACTGTGGAGGGAGCAAGCGCCCGGCAGCCGCGCGCATTGCCGCAATGGCGTTGCGCCGAATGAGCGGAGGCGGGATGGACAGGGCGTGAACCGTTCCACCCTCGTCCGTGAGCAGATGCTGCAATTCGCTGTGCTCCTGTGCCGGGCGATACCACACGACGTTGTAGCGGCGGCCCCCGGGAGAGAGATCATTATCAGGACCCGCAACCGGGTAGCCCAGGAATTGCTCCCCCGGCGGCAGGCAAAACGTCATGTATCCAAACAGCTCATCATGGATCGCCTGCGGAAATGCCGCTTCGGCGATGAGCGCACGCCAGGCAACATAGCCGGCATAGAGCGGCGCGAGATCGGGCACGCACTGTTGCCGGATGGTAGATCGCAGACCATCGGCTCCGACCAGGAGCTCGCATTCGATCTCACCCTTGTCGGTGAAGGCGACGACGCAATGTTTGCTCTGTTGCAACCCGGTGACCCCGCGGCCGCGGTGATAATGGCGCCCGGGAAACGCATCGCGCAGCACGCGGTAGACCCGTTCCCAGGCGGTGAGCACCTGCGGGCAGGTGAATTCGCACGTCACGCGCCCCGACCGGTCGAGAATCTTTCGGGTGGCGATCTCGACGCCCATGTCCACTGTATCGATCCCGAGCCCGCGCAGGGTCTCGATCAAATCGGGTTGGGCGACAATGCCCGCGCCGCGACCGGCCAATTCGGTCTCCACCCGCTCCAGAATCTCCACATCCCAGCCGGCACGCCGCAGCAACAGCCCGGCGAGAAGGCCGCTCATGGACCCTCCTACGACCACCGCGCGTCGTGTAAGCTTGCGCAAGGCGCCCATCCCGCCGTTTCCGGACCAATGAAACCTGCTATATATCGGCTCAAACCAGGAGGAATGTCATGGCGCTGACGATGTTGGACAAGCATGCAGAGACTGCAACGAAAGCGGCCTGGCCGGCCGAGCTTGCGGCGGAATTCGAACGGGAAAGCAAGAATCCCAATCCATGCGTTGGCAGCGAGCTTGTTTCTGAGAGCGATCGCGTCCGGGTCTGGATGATCCGGCTGCAGCCGGGTGAGCGCATCGGCTTTCACCGTCATGTGCTCGACTATTTCTGGACCGCGGTGAGCGGCGGACGCGGACGCCAGCACGTGCATGACGGCACGACGGTCGAATATACCTACGCGCCGGGCGAAACCCGCCACGAAACCTATGCTGCGGGGCAATACAAGGTCCACGACCTGGAGAATCTCGGCGACAAGGAGATGGTGTTCATGACCATCGAATTTCTCCAGAGCGCCAACAAGCCGCTTGCGCTTCCGCAGGACGTACGGCGCAAAGCTGCCTAGCAGACCCTCGGCCGTCATCGCCCCGAATGCGGGCGACCCAGTACACAACATGAGGTTTGGCACCGCTCGCCCTCAATTCCGGACGTTGGTTACTGGGTGCCCCGCCTTCGCGGGGCATGACGGCCGAACTGTTTTACTTTCGCCGGAGTAGTCGCAACCTCTCGCGTCGGGCTAGCCAAGCCGCAGCCCTTCCTGCACACTGTGCGCCAATCAAGGTGGGCTTGCCGGCAGGCGCCGTGCTGCGCAAGGCGAGCTCTTTGGGGAGCGCTTGGGGGGAGTGCGTGGGCCTTAGCTTCGATCTCTTGATCAATGCCCTGATCGCCGGGATTCTGCTCGGCGGGTTCTATACCGCGGTGACGATCGGGGTCTCGATCTCATTCGGTATTCTCGACATCGTCAACATCGCTCACCCCGCCTTCATCATTCTCGGTTCCTATATTGCCTATATCATCAACATCAATTTCGGCGTTGATCCCATTGTCATCAGCATCGTCATGCTGCCCGCATTCTATTTGCTGGGGGCCGGCATTTATCAAATCTATTACGAGGCATTCGAACGGCGTGGGCAGGAATCGCTGCGCGGCCTCTCGTTCTTCTTCGGCTTGTTGTTTGTAACCGAGGTGACGCTCATTCTCGTGTTCGGCGTCGATTACCGCTACGTCGAGGCTTCCTATATCGGGCCGAGCTGGCGCATTGGAGTGATGGATTTCCCGCTCCGAATGCTGGTGCCCTGCGTCGCTGCCCTTGCCTTGTTCGTCGCGCTGCAGCTGTTCCTTTCCCGGACTTTCATTGGACGCGCGATATCGGCGGTGGCCCAGGATCAGCTTGCGCTCCGCCTCATGGCTGCATCGCCGACGCGGATCAAACGCATTGCGTTTGGCATTTCAATTGCGACCACGGCCGTGGCCGGCGCGCTGTTGATAATTATTCAGCCGGTCGAGCCCTCGGTCGGGCGCGAATATATCGGGCGCGTGTTCGCGATCTGCGTTTTCGGGGGGCTCGGCAGCCTGCCGGGCACGGTGATCGGCGCGATGCTGATCGGCATCGTGGAGAGCTTCACGGCCACGTTCTATGGCCCTTCCTGGGCGCCCGCGGTGGCGTTCGGGGTTCTTCTCCTCACATTGGCATTTCGTCCGGCAGGTCTCCTCGGAAGGTAGCAGGGGCGGTGAGAAACTTCGTCTTTCTGCTCGTCTGCGTGGCGGTTGCGATCGTTGTTTTCTTTGCCGCGCGCATGCTCCACAACGATTACATTTTCTTCGCCGGCTACACGGTGTTGCAATTCATTGTGCTTGCCACCGCCTGGAACATTCTTGGCGGCTACACCGGTTACGTGAATTTCGGCTCCGCCGCCTTCTTTGCGATGGGAGCCTATGCGACTGTGTTCTTTCACAAGCTCTATCCGCAGCCGATTCCGGTCCTGATCGTGATCGGCGGCATTGTGTCCGGCATCGTCGGCTTCGGCATGGGCTATCTCACGCTGCGCCTGCGCGGCGCTTTCTTTGCCATCGCCACGCTTGCGCTTGCGGTGGTGCTGCAGACATTCGTCGTGAATTGGGACTATGTCGGCGGCTCGCGCGGCGCCTACATCATCCGCCCGAACGAAAATGCTCTGGTCGGCCCCTATATTCAGTACCTTTTTGTGCTGATGCTGGCGCTCGTGGTGATCGCGCTCGTCTGCGCGCGAGTGATCGAGCGCTCGCAGCTGGGCTATGGATTCGCCACCATTCGCGACGACGAGCTTGCCGCTGAGGCCTGTGGCGTGCCGACATTGCGCCTCAAGCTCATCGCGACCACGCTGTCCGGCGCGCTCATGGGGATGGCGGGTGCTCCATTCCCCTACTACATCGGCTATCTGCAGCCGTCCTCGGCCTTCGGCCTGGAATACGCCGTCAATTCCATCGCCATGCCGATGATCGGCGGCACGACCAGCTGGGTCGGGCCGTTGATCGGCGCGATCCTGCTCGGCTCGCTCCAGCAGATTGCGACAGTTACGATCTCTTCGGCGGTCAACCTGCTGATCGTCGGTCTCCTCCTCATCGCCTTCGTCATCGTCGCCCCGAACGGAATCGTCGGTTTGGTGCAGGACACGCTTCGCCCGCGGGCAAAATAATGGCGCTCCTCGAAGTGACAGGATTGAGCAAGCGCTTCGGCGGCTTCGTCGCGCTCGACGGGATCGATCTCTCCGTGCTGGAAGGCGAGCGCGTCGGACTCATCGGACCGAACGGCTCAGGCAAATCGACCCTGGTCAACTGCATCTGCGGCACGCTTGCGAACGAAACAGGCAGCGTGCGTTTTGACGGGCAGCGGATGGACGGGCTGCTCACCCACGAGCGGACGCGGCGCGGCATGGCGCGAAGCTTCCAGCTTCCGCGTCCCTTTGTCACGCTTACGGTCGCCGACAATCTGCGCGTGCCATTGCTCTATACGGTCAATGCGCGGGCGAGCTCATCGCTCAAATCGGCGGACATCCATACGCGTTGCGCCGAACTGTTGCAGCTGGTCGGGCTCGCCGAGAAGGCCGCGAAGCTTCCGCGCGACCTCACTCAGGTGGAAATGCGAAAGCTCGAGCTCGCCCGCGCCATGGCGGCAGAACCCAAGCTCCTGATTGCGGATGAGTCCATGGCCGGGTTGTCGCAATCGGAAGTCGACGACATCGTCGCTCTGCTGATTCGCCTCAATGAGCGCGGCATCACGATTTTGCTGATCGAGCATATCATGCGCGCGGTGATGCGGTTCTCGCAAAGGCTGGTAGTGCTGGTTTCCGGGCGCAAGATCGCAGACGGTCTGCCGGATGCCGTCATTCGCGATGCCGAGGTGGAGAAGGCGTATCTTGGCCAATAGCCTCACCGTCGAAAACGTCGATGCCGCCTATGGTGCCGTGCGGGTGCTCGAAGGCGTGTCGCTGCGCGTCGGCGGCGGTGAAACGGTGGTGCTGCTCGGCACCAACGGCAACGGCAAGAGCACGCTGATGAAATGCGTGATGGGAATTGTGCGCCCGCGATCCGGCCGTATCACCGCCGAGATCGATGGCGCGACGCATGAGCTCGTCGGCCGCACCACCGAGCAGATCGTCGACCTCGGCATTGCGCTCGTGCCGGAAGGGCGCCGGTTGTTTCCGCGGCTCACGGTCGAGGAGAACCTGCTCTTAGGCGCGTTTCGCCCGAAGGCGCGCGCGAAGCGCAAATCGAACCTTGATTTCTGCTTCGAGTGTTTCCCGCGGCTGGCCGAGCGCCGGCGTCAGCTTGCGGGCTCAATGAGCGGCGGCGAGCAGCAGATGCTGGCGCTCGGGCGCGCGCTGATGCTTGACCCACGCATCATATTGATCGATGAGCCCTCGGTCGGGCTCGCCCCGATACTGGTGAGTCGCACCATCGACAAGATCAAGGAGCTCAAGGACAGGTTCCAGCTCACGGTGCTCATGGCGGAGCAGAACTTTCCGCAAGCCTTGCGCATCGCCGACCGCGGTTACGTCATTGTCCACGGCCAGATCGCATTCGAGGGCCGGTCATCGGACGAGCTCAACAACAATGAGCTGATCCGCAAGTTTTATCTCGGCTTGTGAAGGCAAATGCATGCTTGGAGCCGGAGCCTGCGACAGCGGTGTTGACTGGCCCCGGCAAAAATTGAAATGCTGGAGCGGAGATAGTCATCCTTATTGGGAGATGCGGTAATGAAGTTGTCGAGTGTCCTTGCTTTGAGCCTGTTGCTTGCGTGCTCGGCTTCCCAGGCGCAGCAGCCCCCCCTGCCCAAGATCACGCCAATCATGCAAGAGCCGATTACGGGGCAGCCGGACAAGGAGTTCGTCCTGCTGAGCATTGAATGGCCACCCGACTCGGTTGGTCCCCTGCACACTCATCCGGGCGATGAATACGGCGTCGTCGTCAAAGGCGTCTACGCGATCAGAGAGCTCAACGGGCAATGGAAGACATACAAGGCGGGCGAAGGATTTCACTTGCGCGCGGGAGTAGTCCACGAGGACAAGAATATGACGGTCAATACCTCGACCATGCATTCCTACGTCGTGGACAAGGGCAAAACCCTGATCCAGCCGTACATCAAGCCCTGAATTAATCGACTTTGATGCTTGCTGCCTTGATGATCGGGGTCCAGCGCGCGATCTCGCTCGTGACCAGGGCGGCAAGCGCCTGCGGGCCGCGCTTCGATTTGGCGGGAATCTCGCAGCCCAGTTCAAGGAGGCGGTTGCGGACGTTCTCGTCGTCGAGCGCCTTGTCGAGCGCATCGGCAAGCCGATCGATCACCGGCTTCGGCGTGCCTTTCGGCGCGAACAGGCCGTTCCAGGCTGAAGCATCGAATGCGGGCAAACCCGCCTCTTTCGATGTCGGCACGCCGGGGATCGCCGGGCTGCGCTCGGCCGTTGTGATCGCATAGCCCTTCGCGGTGCCGCCCGCAATGTGAGAAACTGCGTCCGGGATGGCGTTGCAGATGTAATCCACCTGTCCTCCAAGCAGTGCATTCATGGCCGGGGCGGCGCCATTGAACGGCACGAAGGTTGGCTGCACGCCGATCAGCGAATGGAGCAGCAGGCACGTCACATGGGTGATCGAGCCGACGCCCGCGTGCGCCACGTTCACCGTCCCGGCATTGCTCTTCAGGTAATGAATGAACCCGTGCAGATCGTTGGGCGGAAAATCCTTTCGCGCCGTGAGCACGATCGGCAGGCCGGCAATCATCCCGATGGGTTCGAAATCGGACTCCGGACGGTAGGCGAGGTTGGGATAGAGCGCGACCGCCGCGGCATGTGTTCCCATCTGCCCAAGCTGGATGGTGTAGCCGTCGGGATTGGCGCGCATGGTTCGCGTGGTGCCGGTGGTGCCGCCGGCACCAGCCACATTCTCGATGACGAACTGCTGGGCGAGACTGCGCGAGAGATATTCGCCCACGATGCGGGCTATGACATCGCTCGCGCCGCCGGGGGCGAAGGGAACAATCAGTGTAACCGGCCGCGCCGGATAACCTTGCGCCCAAGCAGTACCCAAGCCAATCGCAACGGCCAGCGCAGTCATTGCGAGATACAGAAGATATCGGCGAGGAACTTTCATTGCGGTTGGTAGGGTGTGCAAAGGCGCGCTCTCCGCGCGCCGTGCGCACGCGCTCCTGGTCAGAACGCCACGATTGAACCGCGTGGGCACGCCGCGCGTACGAAGATCGACAATTGGCCGGC
>Ga0209331_1000445_pt1 | contig 14901 bp, 13 predicted proteins | sample JacPinW_OM3H0_M3_FD_187971 | JGI IMG/M metagenome (GOLD analysis project Ga0209331, IMG submission 187971) | Forest soil microbial communities from Algoma, Ontario, Canada - Jack Pine, Ontario site 1_JW_OM3H0_M3 (SPAdes) (version 2) | ecosystem: Environmental > Terrestrial > Soil > Boreal...
CGAACTGGGACGCCGCGCGTGTTAAAGACCTCGTCAGCGTCGGCAACACCGTCATCATTTTCTAAATCTCCCCCTTGTCATCCCGAACGGATGTGAGGGACCTCTCAGTCGAAGCTGGGGATGTTCTTGGGCCGTTGCGGGTCCGATCACCCTTTGTGAGATCCCTCGCCCAGCTCGGGATGACCATGAGCGTTGGTAACACCGTCATTATTTTCTGATGGAGGGACGACCTCCGTGTCGTCCCATTAATTCTTGGGACGCGACGGAGCGCGTCCCTCCGAAATCGGTAAAGATTTTTCGCGCGGAATCGCGATCTGAAGCGTCTAGGCTTTAGATCGACATGATGGATGCCAATGAGCGCGAAAAGTATCGAGCGGCCATTCACGGCGATCGAGATGCATTCGAAATGATCATCCGGACACATAGCCGAGAAATGTTCGCCATCGCTTACGGCATCCTGCAAAACCGCGAAGAGGCCGAAGACGCCGTGCAGGATGCGCTCGTCAAAGCCTGGAAATCGCGCTGGCGCGTCCGCGATCCGGAAAAGTTCCCGGCCTGGCTTTGCATGATCGCGCGATATCGCGCCCGCGATGTTTTTCGCAAACGACGCACCATTCCCCTCCAAGAATTGGAGGGACACGCTCCGTCGTGTCCCACTTCTTCCTCCTCCGATACGACAGTGCTAGAACGACAATTGCATTCCGCACTCGCCGCGTTACCCGAACTTCATCGCAGCGCTTTGACGCTGCGTTATTTCGAAGAGCTGGATTATCAATCGATCGAGAAACTTCTCGGCCTAACAAATGGCGCGTTGCGTGGAATTCTTGGCCGCGCACTCGCGTCGATACGTAAACGACTTAAGCCCGCGCTTGCTTCCCTCGAACAATGACTCCTACCATTCACGCCAAGATCGACAATTACCTCGCCGCCGATTTGCACAGCGACCTTTCGGACGACGAACGCCGCGACTTGCACGCGCATCTCGCCGAATGCTCCGCGTGTCGTCAACTTCACCAGGAGAACAAACTCATGCACGCAACACTCGAAAATATCCTCACGAGCGAAAAAGCAGATTCGACCTTCGAACAACGGATGCTTGCTGGCTTTCGCAGCCACGTACCGAAACAACCTGGCCGCGCTCGCAGATTTCTTGTCGATCTAATGAGATCGCGTGCGATACAAACGGCCGCTGTCACGGCTTTGTTGCTTGTGCTTATCGGAATTGGCCGAATGCTGACTTTCGAGAGGAGCTACAGCTTTCTGGGAAATGGGGAAGAGTTGATGGCCCCAGTTGAACTAGAAAAGGGCCGACTCCCGAGACTGCCGAAAGCGGATGAAATGTTCGCTCGTCTTAATGGAGTCGAATTGCCACGAGCTAACGCGAGCCCCGCACAATCGGAGGCAGCGGCCGGGCTGAAGCCGGTCGACACCTACCGGCAAGACGATATCACCAGGCTTGGTGTCCGGTCTTCGACCGACGTCATCCAAAGATTACCGGCGGCAACGGGCTCAACCGTTCCGAATGAGGGCGCGGCGGAGGTCGAACGGACCGCCGTTGCGGGATCAAACGCTCCGACGGCCGAAGAAGTGGGCCCGACTCCAACGCAAACGCCGGGGCCGGCGGTCGTCAATCGCAAACTAATTCGCAACGCGACTGTCGATCTTGAGGTCGCGAAGTTTGATGAGGCGGTGCAAAAGATCACGACCTTCGCGAATGAAGACCATGGTTATGTCGCGACGACCAGTTCGGAAAAGCAGGAGAACGGAAAGTTAAAGGGCGAGATCGTCGTCAAAGTTATTCCGGAGAACCTCGATCGATTTTTGCAAAAGCTTCGGAGCCTTGGCGAATTGAAGGGGCAAACGCTTGGAACGGAGGACATCACAAAAAACTATTTCGATACCGATTCACGCCTAAAAAATGCGCGCATCATGGAACAGCGGTTGGTCGATATGCTAAAGACCAAGACCGGGAAAGTGGCCGATCTTCTGGCGGTGGAGAAGGAGCTCGGGCGCGTGCGTGAGGAGATTGAGAAGATGCAGGGCGATCTGAAGTTTTGGGACTCGCAGGTGCAATTCTCCACCGTAACGATTTCCCTCGTCGAAAAAGATATAGACGAGGCGGCTAAGTTTTTGTTGAAGGAACGCGCGCAGCTAGCACTCTACACGCCCGCGGTTGAAAAGATTTATAACGATATCAAGGCGCTCGCTTCGGCGAAAGTGCAGATCACGAACGCGCAGCTCGATCGGGATAATAGCGGTCGCATTTCGGCCCAGATCAACCTGCTTATCGCGCCTGAAGAGAGCGATGCCGCGATCGCCCGCATTAAGGCGATGGCCCGCGTCGAAAACTTCAAAGTCGAAACGCAGCGCGTCGCCCAGGGTGGCGAAGGTATGTCGGAAAATGCCAGAACGAAGCGCGATAAGGTGGAATTGAAGGTGACATTGTCACGCGATGAAGACGAACAGGCCTATCAACAAACGAGTCTCCGCATTCGAACTTCTGCTGTAGATGAAAAGGCCAAACAGCTGCGTGGTCTGGCCGAAAAACAAGGAGGCCGCGTTCTGAATTTATCATTCTCACGCGACGCTGATGGACGCGAGTTCGCAAGTGCGTCGCTGCGCGTGCCGATGAAAAACTACTCAACGGTCATGCAATCTCTAGGCGCGCTAGGCAAGATCCAAGACGTTAGTGTAGCTCGTTCCGAGCGTAACGGAGTGGAGATCGACGAAGCAAACGCCCCGGCCGATTTGTCGATTCAAGTTTATAGCGGCGGATACATCGCCACGGACGAGGGTGGAATCTTCGCCACCTTGCGCCAAACAATCAGGCAAGGAGCAGAAACCTTATTGTGGAGTCTGCGAATGCTCGGAATAGCGTTGGCGTTTCTCGTTCCGTGGGTGATCGCCATCTTTGTTGTGCGCTGGATTGTGAAACGAATCGCCCAGGCGCGACGAAAGTCGTAACTGCAAGATTTGCAGGCGACGCGCCTGCCGTTACAATACTCTTGGCGCTGATGCGCACGACTCGATCATGAGCATTCAACCATTCAGCCTAACAAACCGCGCGGTTCAATCACTCCCCAAACATCTGCTGCAATTCGCCGTCGACCAGCGTTACGACGATTACACGCCGGTCGATCACGCGGTCTGGCGATTCATTATGCGGCAGAACGTTTTTTTCCTCCGCGAGTACGCGCACAAAGTTTATTTCCAGGGACTGCTCGACACCGGCATTTCGTTCGACCGCATTCCGCGCATCGAGGAGATGAACGACATTCTTGGCAAGATCGACTGGGGCGCAGTGGCGGTGGACGGATTCATTCCGCCGGCTGCGTTCATGGAATTCCAGGCTTACAAAGTCTTGGTGATCGCGTGCGACATGCGCCAGATCCATCACATTGAATACACGCCCGCGCCCGACATCGTTCATGAAGCCGCCGGGCATGCGCCGATCATTGTCGATCGTGAATACTCAAATTATTTGCAGCGTTTCGGCGAAGTCGGCGCCAGAGCGATGCAGTCGAAAAAAGATTTCGAGCTCTATCAAGCGATCCGGCACTTGTCGATCTTGAAGGAGCAACCGAACAACGATCCAAAAGAAATCGAGAAAGCGACCAAGCTGGTTGAGCATCGGCAAAAAACTTTGGGCGAACCCTCCGAGATGGCGCTGCTCTCGCGTCTGCATTGGTGGACGGTGGAATACGGGCTGATCGGCACGTTGGAAAATCCGAAAATTTACGGCGCCGGTTTGCTTTCTTCGATTGGCGAATCGGTCAGTTGTTTGGAAGCGAACGTAAAGAAAATCCCCTACTCCATCGACGCGATGAACCAGCCGTTCGATATCACGACCAAGCAACCGCAGCTCTTTGTCTGCCGCGACTTCAAACATCTCCGGGACGTGCTTGAGGAATTTGCGAGCAAGATGGCTTATCAAGTCGGCGGGCTCGAAGGCATCAACAAAGCGATCGAATGTAATAACACGGCCACGTGTGAGTACTCGTCGGGATTACAAGTGACCGGCGTGTTCAACGAAGTGATTGTCGATCCTAACAACAATCCGATTTATCTCCGAACAAACGGACCGAGCGGGCTCGCCTATCAAAACCAGGAGCTCGCTGGTCACGGCCGCGATTACCACAAAGACGGGTTCGGTTCGCCGATCGGAAATTGGAAGCAGACCGAGCTTGCCGAAGGTAAGAAAGCGAAACTGGAATTCGAGAGCGGCGTGACGGTCGAAGGCAAGATCGACAAGATAGTCCGGCCCGACGGAAAGGTGTTACTCATTACCTTCTCGAAATGCACCGCCAAGTACGGCGATCGCGTTTTGTTCGAACCGGCCTGGGGCGATTTCGACATGGCGGTGGGCGAACGCATTAGCTCCGTGTTCAACGGCGCGGCGCACAAAGACGCTTACAATCAAGTCGCGCTCGTTCCAAAAGAGCGCACGATCAAGGTGCCCTCGGATGCGAAGCGCAAGAAGCTCGAAAGTCTTTACGCGCAGGTGCGCAAGATTCGCGAAAGCAAAAAAGGCTACGAACGCCTCGGCGAGATTTGGGAAACGCAGCAAGCCGAGCATCCGAGCGATTGGTTATTGTCGATGGAGATTTTCGAGATCCTCGACACAACCAATCAACAACCGGAGTTAAAGGCTAAGATCGAGAAGTTCCTCAACCAGAAGAAAGCTACGACCAAAGACTTCGAGACCCTTATCAGCTGGGGATTTCGCCTGGTCGAATATCACAAAAAGCCGGAATACCAGGCGACGATGCAGGCGTCGCCCAAGTAGCAGTAGCTCGGCTGGAAGTAGCGTCGGCTGGCGGCCGGTTTCCCCACGCAGTTTTTTTCTTTCCGAGCACGAAGAATAGGGCTTGCGCCTACACGAGAATTCGCCAAAGTCCGACGTTTCCCGCCATGAATTCACGATTTTTCTTTCTTTTAACCCCAGCTCTCACTCTAACAACCTCCATGCTGCTCGCTCCGAACGGATATTGCGGCGCACCTCCCGCGGCCGTCACCTCTCGGCCAGTTAGTGAAAACGTTGATCTCCTCGAATTATCGGCTGGTTTTAACTACATCCGTTTGATTCACGCTGATCCTGAGAACAAGAACCTGGCTGGGTTCAATGCTTCGGCCTTCGTAAACATGACGTCGTGGCTTAGTCTCGGCGGAGAATTCATGGCCGATTATGGGAGCCACACTTTGAAGCCTAGGTTTGGAGGGGTTACTAATGGTCTCAAGGTTGATAGCGAACGTGACGTTTACGTTTTCGGCCCGCGCGTTACCATCTGGCAAAGTCCGCGGTTCCGATTCTTAGCTGAAGTTCTGGCCGGCGGTGTCCGTGGCCAAGCCGAATTGAAGCAAGGCGGTATTCATCGAATCGCCGAGGACAACGCGTTCGCTGCCGCGATCGGCTTCGGCGCTGATTGGCGCATCTCGCGCCATTTTTTGTGGCGAATCGTGCAAGCTGACTACCTGCCGACCAACCTGGGTGACCAGTGGCAGAACAATATCAGGCTTTCCACCGGACTCGTCTTCACGTTCGGCAGCAAATAGTCAGACCGTTTCGTCCTTGAAATGGCGTTTGCCCTTCTGCGCTTTGGCGAACTCGTCTTTGCTCAAAATATTTTCGTCCAGTTGCATGTCGACGCGGCAAAAGTTTTTGAACCAGGCTTCGATTCGCTCCTGATTTTTCATCACTTCCTCAGTCAGATAATTTGCGTCGATGTTAATACAGATCGCGCCGACGACGCCAAACTCCTTGCGATAAATCGGAATGGTCGTGCATTTGAACCGGCGCGAACCGATATTTAGCTCGTAGTTGAGTTTGTCTTCGTTCTGTAGCTGACGTTTTTTCAAATCGATCAGCAAATTGGTGGTGCCGTCGCGCAAATGCCGGCCGGTAACATTATTTTCCAGGACGATGAGCGAATGCGCCGGATCGGCCAGATTATGCAGGAGAATTTCGATTCCTGTGTTTGGAAATGACTTGCCGATGAGCCGGGTCAACCGCACGTAGTTGTCCAAATACTCGGTCGTGTCGTCGGCAATCTTCTTGCCGTCGTATTTTTCGAAAAGCTTCGCGTATTCCTTTTGCTCGGCTGGCTCGAGCTTTTCTCGCACGTTGTTTTGTTCGCCGATGAAGATCAATTGCCGCGCCGCTGTGTAATCGTTGTTCTTCAGGAAATAATGCACGCCGAGCCGGAAATCTTTGAGACTGAATTCGCCAAAGTTTTCGCGCGTAACGGTGAACGGATAGAAATCGTACTCATCCAGATTCCTGCCGTATCGCCGGCGTTCTTTGTATTTGCCCCACAGAAAACCGAGGGCCAGCAAAAAGGCCGAGGCAATAATCGACGCGATGACGTTAACGGTGATATCGCTACCTTTGATCATGCCGTTGTCGGGAGTGACGATGTCGATCTAACAATTACTACTTCGCCCAGCCTACAGGCTTCCGCTTAAATTTCCGAGCGAGATATTTTCGAGGGCGACATCGGCCGGCCGCGACAGTGCGTAAGCCACCGCCCCGGCGACTTCCTCCGCCGGAATCATTTTGTCGCGCGGCCACTCGCCTTTCACGGCGTTCCAAATATCGGTGTTGGTCGCGGCAGGATAAAGATTGATTACGCGAATTTTGCGCGCGCGCAGTTCTTCACGCACCGATTGCGAGAATCCTTCGAGCGCAAACTTGCTCATGCAGTATGCGCTCCAATTCGGGAAACCCGTCTTCGCCGCAACCGAAAGAATATTGACCACGCTCGAACCGGGCGGCATGCGCGGCGCGAAATGTTGCGTCAAAAGGAATGGCGCGGTCACATTGACGCCGAGAGTTTGCTCCCATTCGACGAACGTGATTTCGGCAAATGGCTTCACCATCGCGATGCCGGCGTTATTGACGAGAAGGTCGATCGGTTTGCTGCTTACTTCGTCGATCAACTTCGCAACGCCCTTGGGCGTGGCAAGATCGTGAATGAGGCGGACAACGCGCGAACAGCGCGTGTCGAGTGATTTGCATGTCTCGCCAAGCGCGATGGTGTCGCGTCCGTGGACAAGCAGTTCGACATCGGGGGCAGCGAGTTTCTGCGCAATGGCGCGGCCGATTCCGCGACTGGCACCGGTGATCAGATAACGTTTCATTTCTTTTAAATTGGAGGGACATGCTCCGTCATGTCCCATTATTTGGACGCGACAGAGCGCGTCCCTCCATCAGATCCTTCGGAGCGTGAAACGGTTGTTCGCCGTTTCCCACAGACGCAAACGCGCGAGCTGATGCTTTAGTCGATTGTCGATCTTCGGCCAGAGTACGCGCACGATATTTTCTCCCGTAGAAGGAATTTCGCGAAAATCCTCTGTCTCCAGATCGAGATGTCGATCTTGCCATGGCTCGATCGCCTCCTTAATCGCGTCGCGAAAAGCGACAAAGTCGTAAAGCGTTCCCGTCTTCTCATCGTAATTGCCGCCAATGGTCGCTTCAGTCACATAACGATGGCCATGGCCGCGGGGATTGTTGCATTTCCCGAACAGCTCAATGTTTTGTTCGTTTGAAAATGTCGGGACATGCAATCGGTGCGCCGCACTGAACGGCATCCGCATTCCGAGAAACATGCTTTCATCATCCCAAACTTCGGCGAAGAAATCTTCCCGTTCGTGCAGCCGGATGCGATGGAGCGGAAGGCTGGCATTGACGCGCTCGTAAACATATTCGGCCAGACTTTCGGTCGTCATCGCGCGCGCTTTCATTCCGGGCACCTGTTTGTTGAGATGGCGATGGTCGAGCTCCGCGCGCAGGGAGTGAATGCAATTGTCGATCTTATCGTGGCGAACGATCGGCGCTTCGCCCTTAAGTTGTTCCGCGCGAAATGTGAGGCGGCCGCGGTAATTGTGTCCGTGCAGAGACGTCGCGGTTCCGAAACGCTCCGCGTTTTTCGCTTTGCTCAGATGCGGCGATTTCGTCTCGCGCGCGGCCGAGAATTCAAACCAGTAGTTGGCTTCGGCTGCGCCATCGGAATAAAACGTCGCGCTGCGTTCGGGCGATTCCCTCAGATGACAAGCCACGAGTTGTGCATCGACATCGGTAAACGCGGGCGTGACATCCATGTATAGCTGCCGCGCGATGTTCTCAGCCGTCGGCGGAACATCTTTGAACGATTCGTTGTCTTCATTCAGAAATTTGTGATCGTAGCGTTCGCGCACAACTTCTCCGGCGCGTTCCTTGATCTCGCTGATGTTGATCAGCATTCCGGTTTTTGCAACGACCGGTCCGGAGAAAACAAAATAGGCCGTGTAATTGCGCCCGACTCCGTGACGCGCCGCGGTTTCCGGACCGAAGGCAACGAGATTCTCGCTCTCAGTCCAACGCGGGACAAATAATCGGCGCGAAGCGGAGAAGTCGAGGCGTTTGCTGACCGTCAACAGCATGACGCAGCAAACACGCTAATCCTTTAAGAGCGAGAGGAATTCCGAGCGCGTGCGCGCGTCGTCTTTGAACGAGCCGAGCAGACACGACGTTTTCATGATCGAGTTCTGCTTTTCGACGCCGCGCATCATCATGCAAAGATGTTTTGCTTCGACGACGACGGCGACGCCATTGGGATGCAAACAGTCCATCAGCGACTCGGCAATCTGAGTCGTGAGGTTCTCCTGAATTTGCAGGCGACGCGCGAAAACATCGACGATGCGCGCGACTTTGGAAAGACCGATGACTTTCCCGTTCGGGATGTAAGCAACATGGGCGCGTCCGATGAATGGCAGGAGATGATGCTCGCACATCGAATAAAGCTCAATGTCTTTGACCAGAATGATCTCGCTCGCCTCGGAATCGAAAATGGCGTCGTTGACGATCTCTTCGACGCTTTGGCGGTAACCCTGGGTGATAAATTCCATCGCGCGCGCAGCTCGCGCCGGCGTTCTGACGAGGCCTTGTCGGTCCGCGTCTTCGCCGATCGCGTCGAGAAGTTCGCGATAAATATTGGTTAGCTTGCCGAGCTGGCCGGGTGGGAGCGGCTGCGCAACCCGATCGTCGGTTTCAATTTCTGGATCGTACGTTCGCAAGATCGACAATTCCTTAATCGAGCCAGCTCAACGGATATTTTTCGTCATCTAACGCGACGGCCGCTTCGGTCAACTCGAGTGTGTGTTGCGTATCGAACATGACTGCGAGCTCTTCGGTCCGCGTCGCGTTTTTGCTCGCCATGATTGTCCCCGGGTGTGGCCCGTGTGGAATGCCGCGCGGATGGAGCGTGATCGACGCCGGCTCGATACCGCGGCGCGAGCCGAAATTACCGCGCACGTAAAACAACACTTCGTCCGCTTCGACGTTGTCGTGCACCCAGGGAATTTTCACCGCTTCGGGATGTGTATCCAAAAAGCGCGGCGCGAATGTGCAAACAACGTAACCACGAATCTCAAAGGTCTGATGGATCGGTGGCGGCTGATGCACCGTGCCGGTGATCGGTTCGAAATCCTGCGCGTTGAATGTGAACGGATAAACATAACCGTCCCAACCGACGACATCGAATGGATGATGCGCCATGGTCACGCAGGTCCAGCGCGGCCCGTCTTTTACCAGAATTTCCGTGTCCTCTTCCATGTCGATTGTGTTGAGCTCATTCGGGCCGTGAAAATCGCGCTCGGAATAAGGCGCTCCCATTTTGATTTGGCCTTCCTGATTCAAATAACGCTTCGGAATGCGCACCGGACCGCTTGATTCGAGGATGAGATAATCTTCCTCTTCCACCTTATCCGGTACGAGCCGGTAGGTGATGCCGCGCGGGATGACGATGTAATCCTCCGCTCGGTAACGTTGCTTTCCGAAAATCGTTTCGACTGTGCCGCCACCTTTGAAGACAAAGATGATCTCATCGGCGCCGCCGTTCTTATAATACTCGAACTTGCCGTACGGTTTTTCGGGGCGCGCACGCCATGCGGTCATGTCCTGATTGAAAAGAATCGGGATGCGGCCGCTGTAGAGATCGCCCTTTCGCGGAATGTTCGCCGTGCGCAAATGGTGATGACGCAGCGGACTGTCGGCCGCTTTCTTCAGCTCTTCGCACTTCAAAAGCTTGACGCTGCGCACGCGCGTGGGCGGGCGGAGATGATACATGATCGAGTAGGCTTCGTTGAAACCCTCCGTCGTAATGACGTGTTCGTAGGCGATGCCTTCGTTCTTAAATGTCGGCGCCGCGCCGTTGCGATGAAACCAGATGTGATGTTTCCGCGGAATCTGACCGAGCTTTTGATAAAATGGCATGTCGATCTTTCCTCTCTTACAAATTGCCTCGCCGTTCCTGCTCTTTCTCGAGCGCCTCGAATAACGCCTTGAAATTGCCTTTGCCGAAACTTTTGGCGCCTTTGCGTTGGATGATTTCGAAAAAAAGCGTGGGTCGATCTTCCACTGGCTTGGTGAATATTTGCAGCAGATAACCTTCATTGTCGCGATCGACCAAAATGCCGAGTCGCTTCAACGGCTCCAGGTCTTCATCGATGTGACCGACGCGATCGGGCAACTCATCATAATAGGTTGATGGGATATGCAGGAACTCGACGCCGCGCTTCTGAATCTCGGTCACGGTTTTGACGATGTCTTTCGTCGCGATCGCGACGTGTTGCACGCCTTCGCCGTTGTAAAACTCGAGATACTCTTCCACCTGCGATTTCTTTTTGCCTTCGGCCGGCTCGTTGATCGGAAATTTCACGAAGCCATTTCCGTTGCTCATGACCTTGCTCATGAGCGCCGAGTATTCAGTCGAGATATCTTTGTCGTCGAAGGTCAGGATGTTTTTGAAACCCATCACATCTTCGTAAAACTTCACCCACGGATTCATCTGGTTCCACCCGACGTTGCCGACGCAATGATCGACATATTCCAGGCCGGTCTCGGACGGGCGGTAATCCGACTCCCACTTCTCGAACCCGGGCATGAACACGCCGCTGTAATCCTCGCGCTCGATAAAGAGGTGAACGACTTCGCCGTAAGTGTGAATGCCGCTCATGACCAACTGTCCGGCATCGTCTTTGAGCGTGGTCGGTTTCATGAAACTTTTGCCGCCGCGTTTGGTCGTTTCGTTCCAGGCCGAAGTCGCGTCCTTCACTTTCAACGCGATCGCTTTCACGCCGTCGCCGTGTTTGGCAATGTGATCGGCAATCGGATTGCCTGTGCGCAGCGGAGTCGTTAGGAGAAACGTGAGTCTGTTCTGACGAATCGCGTAGCTCACGCGATCCTTGGTTCCGGTCTCCGGTCCCGAGTAGGCGAGACTCTGGAATCCGAAAGCGGTCTTGTAGAAGTGGGCCGCCTGTTTGGCGTTCCCGACATAGAACTCAACATAGTCGGTGCCCTCGAGCGGCAGAAAATCAGCTTCGGCCGCCGGCGCTTTTTTCGGAGCTGCAATTGTCGTTGGCATAAGGTTCCTTCGTGTTGATTGACGCCATCAAAATATAAGATCGACAATCGCAAGCCGCAAGGCTGTCGCGCAACCGCCAGGAAGATTCCGGCGGGCTCAGAGGTGAATAGCTGACCTCTGGCGATGTGAATTTTTGACAATCGTCGGCGTTGGTGTTTGGTGATTTCGTTCATTCGACTGTGATAGTCGGATGATCAAGCAAACCTAAACAAAGTCCTTTGGTAGCTTAGGCCATCGAAGGCAGGAGTAAATATGAGCACTACTATTGAAAGTGCAGAGCCGCGCTCTGCAAAATCCAGCCGCGTGCTGGAAAATCCGCCGAATGCCCGCAGAACCATGGAGGCGCTGCGCGAACTCGGATACGACAGTTATTCGTCGATCCTGGACATCATCGACAACTGCATTGACGCACAAGCTGCGAAGATCGCCGTCGAAATCGCTGAGCAAAAGAGCGACATCATCATCACGATCGACGACGACGGCGCCGGAATGGACGAGGAAACGCTGAGTGAAGCGCTTCGACTCGGCTCCGATTCCGAACGACAAGTCGGTGATCTCGGGAAATTCGGGATGGGGCTCGTCACCGCTTCCATCGGGTTATCACAACGCGTCGAGATTCTAACGAAAGAAGCTGATGGGCGGGTGCTTTTCGGCGGCTTTGACTTGGAGGAGATCGCCGTCGAGAACAAATTCTTAAAATGGGTCGACAAGGCGACTTCCGAACAGGCCCGCTCTTTTCCTCACGAGAAGGGCACTCGCGTTCGTTTGTCAAAAACCGACCGAATCGGCAACCGGAACACAAGCACGTTCGCTAACACGCTCCGAGGACGCGCTGGACAAGTCTTTCGGAAATTTCTTAAGGCGGGAGGTTGCACAATCACTGTGAATGGCCGTCCCGTGGAAGCGATTGACCCGCTAATGCTGAGTCACAATGAGACTCGGTTAGTCCTGGATACGGAAATGGAAGTAGATGGAAAGGGTACCGCTACTCTCCGCGTCGTCTATCTTCCGGACCTTGGACAGGCTGGCAACACCGCTTTCGGGATCGTTGCTCAGAACTCGGGGTTTTACATCGTGCGCAATAACCGCGAAATCATGGACGCGCACTCATTCGGCTTCTACAAGAAACACCCGGATTTCGCGCACTTCCGCGCGGAACTTTCCTTCGATGGGTCGCTTGATCCGCTCTTCCATACCGACGTCAAGAAAATGTCGATCCACCCATCGCAGAGTTTCATAGACAAATTGCGACAGGCGACGCAGGCGTTGATTACTGAGTCTGCCCGCCAAGCTCGGGCGCGTGCAAATGTGAAGAAAGGTCAAATCGATCACTCCGCGGCGGAAGCGAACATCACGCGCCGTGCGCCGCTGATTCCGAAAGCGAAAGCACTCATTGAGAAACGGACTCCGCGCGGCGCGGATGGAAGTCATTCGAAGGGCAGCGGTCAAGGATCGAGAAAACCTCACGTCACAGATCTTAAAACGGTTTCTGGATTTAAGGTTGCGTTCAACGAAGGGGACTACGGCGAACAGAATCCATTTTATCTGGTCAGGCAAGACGGGCGAACAATCACGGTGACATACAACCGAGAGCATCCGTTTTGGCGCGAGTTTTTGGAACATGCGTCCGACCCCAAAGTAGTCGCGATTCTCGATTATCTCGTATTCGCGATGGCGAATTCCGAACTGCTTATGCCGGAACCAGCGAGCATTGTGAAGACGAACGTCAATGCGACGCTTGTTGGTTTGCTGGTATGAAACGCACAACGAAGGTTTGCAACCGCTGCGGTGCCGACAACCGCATCAATGCTTCAACGTGTTTGAAGTGCAACTCGCAAACATTCGCGCCGGCGTGGGTTATTGCGAAACGACCAATTAACCGCCAAGTAAGCGTCGAAATCACGAAGCCCAATCCACAGTTTGGGCAGGCAGCTGATCGAATCACGCTGACGAAATGGTGGCCTGGTGGAAATACGTCGTTTCATGTTCCTAACGTTCAGCAGTGGGAACGTCTGCGCTCTGTAATCGATTCAGAACTAGCCCCACGGTTGGGTTGGAAAACTGCTCACCAAGCGGTCGCAAGTATTGCAGACATCAAAAATGGGGAATCGAAAAAGATCGGCAAAATTTTCGAGGCGCGACCCGATGTCGTCCGAAAGATTGTCGAAGCGATCGATCCAGATGCTTTGTCCAAGAAGGATTTCGATTCACTCGGCGAAACCTTAATCGAGATCTCATCAACTGTTTCCTCGGCAAGTGCTGGGTTTCGAGATGCGTTCCTTTCCGTTGTGAAAAAGCTTCCGAAACAGAAACAGCGCGCACTCGAAGACCTCGCGCTCTTATTGGAGGGGTGGTCACTGCAGGCTGTAACAAACGTCGCTCAACAAGTGCGGTCCCGTCTCGACACAATCAAGCTTTTCGAAGCACAGATTCAGGACGAACGAACATACGAAATTCGGGGTGATAAGTCGATTCACCGGATTCTTGAGAGGTCGATGTGGTTGGTAGACGAGCGATATTGGATTCTCCATTCGAATGCTCCGTTACGAAAATTCATCGGCGACGAACTCCCGAAGAAAGACAAAAAGTATAAGAATCTACGCCCCGATTTTGTGTGTGGGACACTCGGAAAAAAGTTAATTATGTTAGAATTGAAGAGACCGTCGCACGTTCTGGAGGTCGAAGACCTCAATCAGCTTGAGCTGTACATTGTTCTTGCTGAGGACCACTCGAATTTTACCGATTACCAAGCCTATCTCGTCGGTAACAAGAAGGGCGACGAACTCGTTCGAAGGCTTAAGCACCGCTCGAGTAAGTTCAAGACGCTCACATATTCCGACCTTTTACAGGACACTAAGCAGAAATACGAAGCGTTCTTAAAGACGATCGAATAGGTCTATTTCGGCCCGGGCGCGGCGGCGAGTTTTTGGAAGCGCGGATCATTCCGGAGCGGATCGAACATGGGATCGAGCCGGAGTAGCGCCGGGGTTAGCTCTTCTTTGATTTCAGCGCGGAGCGCACCTTCAATCGAAGCGCGTTGAGCCGAATAAACCCAATGGCGTCGCTTTGATCGTATGTCGACGTACCGGACTCCATCGTGGCGATTTTTGGGTCCGAGCTTAGGCAACTCACCAACTTCATGGCATTGCAATGCGGGGGGCTCACGTTAGGATTGGAAAATGAAAACTCTGTATCTCGTCCCTCTTGCATTGTTCGCGGCGACTTTATCGCTCACCGCACCCGCGCAAACGACCCCGGTCCAAGAACAAAAATCTAAGGCGATATTCGTTGAATTAAATGCGCAGAATGGATCGCGAAAAACGGGTTGGGCGGACATCGCGCCGCTGGGAACCAACAAGACACGCGTACGAGTCAGCGTCGCGCGCGACGAGCACGACCCAAGCCCAGCCACCAACAATCCCGTCAACATTTATGCGGGGTCGTGTTCAGATATGAGCGGAATCGTCTACAAGTTGAACAACTTGAAGAACGGCATGTCAAC
>Ga0209331_1000447_pt1 | contig 14834 bp, 17 predicted proteins | sample JacPinW_OM3H0_M3_FD_187971 | JGI IMG/M metagenome (GOLD analysis project Ga0209331, IMG submission 187971) | Forest soil microbial communities from Algoma, Ontario, Canada - Jack Pine, Ontario site 1_JW_OM3H0_M3 (SPAdes) (version 2) | ecosystem: Environmental > Terrestrial > Soil > Boreal...
AGCCCATCGTAGCGAAGCAAGCGAAGGCTGCCGCGTCGTAGCCCGAAGGGCGAAGACGGGCCTCGGCAAGCCCTGCCGTCGCGAAAGCTGCCGAAGCTTATGAAATACGTCTACATCCTCGAAAGTGATGATTCCGAGCACTTCTACGTCGGCATCACCGATGACGTGCCGGCTCGATTGGCAAAGCACAACGCGGGTGAAGTCTCGCATACCTCTAAATATAGGCCTTGGCGGTTGAAAACCTATGTTGGGTTCAGCGATGAAGAGCGCGCTATCGCATTCGAGAAATATCTGAAGTCTGCCTCCGGCCGCGCATTTGCGAAGAAGCGTCTCTGATGCTTAATGCCTTCGATGGCCTCCCTGCACAATTCGCAAGAAACGCCCATGACGACTGAAAATGCACCCGGCGCGATGACCGGATTGCGCGTGATCGACCTCACGCGGGTTCTCGGCGGACCCTATTGCACGCAAATCCTCGCCGATCACGGCGCCGACGTTATCAAGGTCGAGCCGCCCGCCGGCGACGAGGTGCGCGACTGGGGACCGCCGTTCCACGGCGATGACGCGGCCTACTTCGTCGGCATCAATCGCAACAAGCGCTCGATCGGGCTCGACCTCGCCTCCGAGGGCGGGCGCGCCGTGCTGATGAAGATGCTGGAGGGCGCCGACGTGCTGATCGAGAATTTCAAGCCGGGCACGCTCGACAAATGGGGCATCGGCAACGAGGTGCTGCGTTTGAGATTTCCAAAGCTGGTTCACTGCCGCATTTCCGGCTTCGGCGGCGACGGCCCGCGCGGCGGCAATCCCGGCTATGACGCCATCATTCAGGCCATGACCGGAATGATCGCCGCAACCGGCTCGCCGCAAAGCGGGCCGATGCGCATCGGCGTGCCTCTGGTGGACATCTCTACCGGGCTTTACGCGGCGATCGGCATTCTGATGGCGCTGGCGGAACGGCAAAAATCCGGCGTCGGGCAGTTTCTCGAAACCACACTGTACGAAACCGGCCTCGCCATCATGCATCCGCATGCCGCGAATTATTTCATGCATGGCAAGCCGCCGCAGCTCACCGGCAACGAGCATCCGAACCTGGTGCCCTACGCGATCTTCCCGACCCGAACCGACAATATCTTTATCGGCGTCGGCAATGACGGCACCTTTCGCAAGCTGGCTAAGGAGATCGGCAAGCCCGAACTCGGCACCGATCCGCGTTTTGCGCGCAACAAGGACCGCATCGCCAACCGCGACGCGCTGCGCGCCGAGCTCGCCGCGGTGTTCAGCCAGCACGACGCCGAGCCGCTGTGCGATCGCCTGCTCGCCGCCGGCCTGCCGGCCGGGCCGGTGCAGTCGATCGATCAGGCGCTCACCAATGCCCACACCGTCCATCGCGGCGACGTCATCGAAAAGGACTGGTACAAGGGGGTCGCATCCCCGATCCGGCTCGAACGCACCAAGGCACGCCTGCGCAACGTCCCGCCGAAATTCAGCGAGCACGCGACCGAGGTGCTGACGGAATTCGGATATTCCGGGGACGAGATCGATGCCCTGGTCGCGAAAGGTGTGGTCTGCGGGCCGGAAAGGAAGCGGTGAATCCTCCCGCTCTGATCTAACCGCGAGTCGTCCCCGCGCACGCGGGGACGACCCGATAACTCAAACGCCGCCCGCCTGCGCCTATTTTACCGCTTCCCTTGGCCGGCGCTTCCCCCGTACCATCCGCTCGCTTATACGGTCATTTGCACGTCATCCGGCGCTGTTAACGCGCGTAACGATGATGACGGTCCAACGGGAGGAATTTGATGGCTCTTCGAAAATTCGGCGCGGCCGCGGCAGTTACTGTCACGCTTGCGTTCGCCACCACGCCCGCTCACGCGGTGACTGAGATTCAGTGGTGGCATGCGATGACTGGCGCGAATAATGACGTGATCGTCAAGCTGGCCGAGGAATTCAACGCCTCGCAAACCGATTACAAGGTGCTGCCATCCTACAAGGGCAGCTATCCCGACACGATGAACGCAGGCATCGCCGCGTTTCGCGCCGGCAACGCGCCGCATCTCCTGCAGGTGTTCGAAGTCGGGACCGCAACCATGATGGCAGCGACCGGCGCGGTGAAGCCGGTTTACAAGCTGATGGCCGACGCCGGCGAGAAGTTCGACCCAAAGGCCTATTTGCCCGCCATCACCGGTTACTACTCGACCTCCAAGGGCGAGATGTTGTCTTTCCCCTTCAACTCGTCTTCGACTGTCATGTGGATCAACAAGGATGCGCTGAAGAAGGCCAACATTGCCGAGATTCCAAAGACCTGGCCGGAGGTGTTCGAGGACGCCAAGAAACTGAAGGCCGCCGGTTACGCGACCTGCGGCTTTTCCAACGCCTGGGTCACCTGGGTCAATCTTGAGCAATTGTCGGCCTGGCAAAATGTACCGCTCTCGACCAAGGCCAATGGCCTTGATGGCTTCGACACCACGCTCGAATTCAACGGACCATTGCAGGTGAAGCACCTTCAAACTCTGGTCGATTTGCAAAAGGACAAGACCTACGATTATTCCGGTCGTACCAACACCGGCGAGGGCCGCTTCACCTCGGGCGAATGTCCGATCTTCCTGACCTCTTCGGCATTCTTCGGGCAGGTCAAGGCCAATGCGAAGTTCGATTTCACCAACGCACCGATGCCATACTATCCGGACGTGAAGGGCGCTCCGCAAAATTCGATCATCGGCGGTGCCTCATTGTGGGTGATGGGCGGCAAGACGCCTGAGGAATACAAGGGCGTCGCCAAATTCCTCTCCTTCCTGTCGGATACCGATCGCCAGGTCGCGATCCATAAGGCGTCGGGCTACCTTCCGATCACCAAGGCGGCCTATTCAAAGGCAAAAGCGGAAGGTTTCTACAAGGATCAGCCTTATCTGGAGACACCGCTACTTGAACTGACCAACAAGGAGCCGACCGAGAATTCCCGCGGCCTGCGGCTCGGCAACATGGTCCAGTTGCGCGACATCTGGGCGGAGGAAATCGAGGGCGCGTTGGCCGGCAAGAAGTCCGCCAAGGAGGCGCTCGATGCGGCCGTGCAACGCGGCAACGCGATGCTGCGCCAGTTCGAGCGCACGGTAAGCAAATAAGGCGAAACGATGCGCAGATGCGCCTACGATGTGTCATTGCCGGACTTGATCCGGCAATCCATCCTTCTCGAAAATGATGGATGCGCGGGTCAAGCCCGCGCATGACGGTTCGGAACTGATGCAAAAGCAATCCGTCTTCCATTCCCCGCTGTTGGCCTTCCTGCTGCTGGTCCCGCAGGTCTCGATCGTTTTGATCTTCTTCTATTGGCCAGCGCTGCAGGCGGTATGGCAATCGTTTTTGCTGCAGGATGCGTTCGGCCTTTCGACCTCGTTCGTCTGGTTCGAGAATTACGCCGACCTGCTGAGCCAGCCTGAATACTTCAACGCCATCGTCAGAACCTTCGTGTTCTCCGCGGCCATCGCCGGATCTTCGCTGTCGTTTGCGTTGCTGCTGGCGGTCATGGCCGACAAGCCGATACGCGGCGCCGGCATCTATCGCACGCTGCTGATTTGGCCCTATGCCGTGGCGCCGGCGGTCGCGGGCGTGCTGTGGGTTTTCATGCTGCATCCCTCGCTCGGCGTGCTGGCGCGCGGCCTGCGCAACATGGGCATCGACTGGAACCCGCTGCTGAACGGCGATCACGCCGTGATCCTGATCGTGCTGGCCGCGGCGTGGAAGCAGATTTCCTACAACTTCCTGTTCTTCCTCGCCGGTCTGCAATCGATTCCAAAGAGCGTGCTGGAGGCCGCCGCCATCGATGGCGCAAGGCCGATGCGGCGGTTCTGGACCGTCACCTTCCCGCTGCTGACGCCGACCATCTTCTTCCTGATCGTCGTCAACATCGTCTATGCGTTCTTCGACACTTTCGGCATCATCGACGCGATGACCGGCGGCGGCCCGGCGAAAGCGACGGAAACCCTGGTTTACAAGGTCTATCTGGACGGCCTGCTCGGCGGCAACCTCGGCAGCTCGGCCGCGCAGTCGGTGATGCTGATGATCATCGTCATCGGCCTGACCGCGATCCAGTTCCGCTATGTCGAACGCAAGGTGACCTACTGATGGTCGAGGAACAGGGCATCCGGCGCCTCGTCGCGCATCTCATTCTCTGGATCGGGATCGCTGTGGTGGCGTTTCCGGTCTATCTCGCAATCGTCGCCTCGACCCAGGAGGCCTCGCTGATCGCCAACGGCCAGATGTCGCTGTTGCCCGGCGGACATTTCCTGGAAAATTACTACAAGACCATCTTTGTCGGCACCAGCGGCTCGACCCGTGAGCCGGTCGGCGTGATGCTGCTCAATTCGCTGATCATGGCGCTGACGATCGCGCTCGGCAAAATCGCGATCTCGATCCTCTCCGCCTACGCCATCGTGTATTTCCGCTTTCCGTTCCGGATGTGGATTTTCTGGATGATCTTCATGACGCTGATGCTGCCGGTCGAGGTGCGCATCTATCCGACCTACAAGATCGCCGCCGACCTGCATTTGCTCGACAGTTACGCGGGGCTGACCTTGCCGCTGATCGCATCCGCGACCGCGACGCTGTTATTCCGGCAGTTCTTCATGACGGTGCCGGACGAATTGCTGGAAGCGTCGCGCATCGACGGCGCCGGACCGCTCCGCTTTTTCTGGGATACGCTGTTGCCGCTGTCGCGCACCAACATGGCGGCGCTGTTCGTGATCCTCTTCATCTTCGGCTGGAATCAGTATCTCTGGCCGCTGCTGATTACGACGCGCGACGACATGCAGACCATCGTGATCGGCATTCGCAAGATGATCACCACGTCCGACGCGCTGACCGAATGGCCGGTGGTGATGGCGACCGCGGTGCTGGCGATGCTGCCGCCGGTGGCGGTCGTGATCCTGATGCAAAAATTGTTCGTACGCGGACTGGTCGAGACCGAGAAATAGGGACAGAGATGGCCAACGTCGTTCTGCGTGATGTGCACAAAACCTATCCCGGTGGCGTCGAGGCCATCAAGGGAATCAGTTTCGAAGTCGGCGACGGCCAGTTCTGCGTGCTGGTCGGCCCCTCCGGCTGCGGCAAGTCCACGCTGCTGCGGATGGTCGCGGGGCTCGAGACCATCACCGGCGGCGACATCGACATCGGCGGGCGCATCGTCAACCAGATTGAGCCGGCCGATCGCGACATCGCCATGGTGTTCCAGAATTACGCGCTCTATCCGCATATGAGCGTCTACAACAACATGGCCTATGGCCTGCGCAACCGCGGCATGCCCAAGCCCGAGATCGACACCCGCGTCCAGGAAGCCGCCCGCATTCTCGAAATCGTCCCTATGCTCGAGCGCAAGCCGCGGCAGCTCTCCGGCGGGCAACGCCAGCGCGTCGCGATGGGCCGAGCCATCGTGCGGCAACCGAAAGTATTTCTGTTCGACGAACCCTTGTCGAACCTCGATGCCAAGCTGCGCATCGCGATGCGCGTCGAAATCCGGAAATTACAAAGGCGATTAAAGACCACGTCGATCTACGTGACTCACGACCAGCTGGAGGCAATGACGCTCGCCGATATTCTGGTGGTGATGAATGGCGGCCGGGTGGAGCAGATCGGCAACCCGCTCGACATCTATCAGAAGCCTTCGACGACCTTCGTCGCATCGTTCATCGGCGCGCCGCCGATGAATCTGATGCCGCTGCGGGCGGACGAAATCAAATCGCAATTCGCCGGCGACAGCCGCGCCGCGGCCAGCGCTGCCGGCATTCTGGGAATCCGCCCCGAGGATTTTGTGATTTCGAACGAGACCATCGCCGGCGGCATTGCGCTCGACCTCACCGTGGAAGCGATCGAGCGCGTCGGCGCCGAGACCTTCATTTACGGCACCCGTCAACACGAAATACAGGGGATTTCCGCCAATCCCGGGGAATTGCCGCCGGGTGAGGTGATCGTGCGGATCCCGGGCGCGATCGCGCCCGCCATCGGTGAGCGAATCCGGGCGATCGCGCCGCGGGAAAAGCTGCATCTGTTCAGCGCGGACGGCCGCAAGCGGATCGATCTCTAGGCCTTTCCGCGCTGTTCCAGGCGGGTTCACAGGTGCTTGAACACCCCCCAAATCATGCCCATATTGACTGTTGACCGGACGGCAACCTGCCGGACGGCCAAAAATGGGGCGCCGCAAGGGCCTCGAAATGTCAAAGTCGCTTCGAGAGGGCTTTGTAAAATATGTCTCGTGTTCCTTCGTTATCCAGTCCGTTCCTGCTGGGATTCGACGAAATCGAGCGTGCGCTCGATCGCGTCGTCAAAGGCGCCGACGGTTATCCGCCCTACAATATCGAGCGGTGCGACCGCAACAACGGCCAACCCGAACGGCTGCGCATCACGCTGGCGGTGGCGGGATTTACCCGCGACCAACTCGATGTAACCATTGAGGAAAACCAGCTCGTGATCCGGGGCCGCCAGCAGGACGACAAGGCCCGGCAATACATCCATCGCGGCATCGCCGCGCGGCACTTCCAGCGCACTTTCGTGCTGGCGGAGGGGATGCAGGTGCTGGGCGCGGACTTGAAAAACGGGCTGTTGTCGATCGATTTGGCCCGGCCTGAGCCGGAAAAGGTCGTTAAGACAATTGCTATCAATGAGCATGAATAATGGAACGAGTAGCGGACTCGACCGCTTAGTCTGACAGAGGAGTCGAGACCATGACTGAAGGTAATGTTGCGTTTGAAGCCGCTGACGTCTCACCGGAGGCGCTGGCGACCTTGGGCGAGGGCCATATCGCTTATGTGAAGCAGATCCGTTCCGAGGACGTGCCGGGGCTGTTTCCCCAGGCGCCGAAGATCGCGCCGGGACTGAAGCTGTTCGCGCTGCATGCAGCCGACGGCACGCCTATCATGCTGACCGATAGCCGGGAAGCTGCGATCGCGAATGCATGGAGCAACGAGTTGCAGGCCGTCAGCGTTCACTGACGCTGACCTTGCCGGCGTCACGGACGACGGCGCGAGTTTGCGATACGCGGGCGACTGTCCTCGATTGATCGGGAACGGACCCGCGTATTTTATTTCGGCGATTTCTCAAATTATCATCCCGCTGCTGCGGGATTTCAGCTTGCTATCTGGCGCTGCCAGCATTCGTTGTCCCGACTGTTCGCACCCCACAGTCCAATGTAGATGAGTGATCGAGAGCTGCAGTCCATTGCTCCAGCCGACATATCGAGCGGCGAAGCGCTGGCTAAAACCCTGCTCGCGCTCAACAACGCTCACGCACAGGAACTGTCCTGGCTGGAGCCGGAGCGGCTGGAGCATCTTGTGAAAGAGGCGTTCCTAGCACGAAGGATTGGGAACCTCGACGCCTTCCTGCTGGCGTCAGGATGCTCGATACGACAGCCCGAATTTCTTGTGGTTCTGCGCCCGCTATCCGCGCTTTGTGTATGTGGACCGGATCGTGGTCGCATCATCCGGGCGCGGCTGCGCGCGCAAGCCTTACCACGATCTGTTCGAACATGCCGTTAGAGCCGGACACGAGCGGGTTGTCTGCGAAGTCAACATGAGACATCCGAACCCGGCGTCGGACGCTTTTCCATGCAGCGTTGGGATTTGTCGAGGTCGGCACCGCAAGCATCCATGTTGGCAGCAAGACGGTCCGATACTTGTCGCGTACGCTGTCCATGCCGCCCGTCGTCTCAACCCCTCGCCGATCCGAGAAGCGTCTCACGGCTATCGCTACACGTCGATCTTGAAGCCGAGGTCGATTTCGGAAGCCGGCATGCCGCCGCGCAGGCCCCAATTTTCCGGCGGGCTCTCGATCAGCGTGATCTTGATATCGTGTGGCGGAACATCGAGCGCCGCGAGATTGCGAACGATGGCTTGGTAAAGGGTTCGCTTGGCACCCATCGATCGCCCGGAAAACATCGTGACTTCGACGAGCGTGAATTTCTCCCCGCGGCCGGGCGGGACGGCAAAGTGCGAAGCCGGATGTTCGATCAGACGCAGCGTTCGATCCCCTTCGGGAATTTTCAATGCTTCTCGAAGTGCGGATTGAACCGCGTCAATCACCGCGGCAGGGTCAGTGATCCAGCCGGAGCGAGTAGCGATAAGAGTGTTGGGCACTCGCGTCTCAAGCCGCGCTCGCGGGCGGCAGCGCCAGCACCGAATAGATCGCTTGCGCATCGCGCGAGGCGCGCAGCTTCTTGGCGACGTCCTGATCGCGCAACAGCCGCGCGATCCGCGCCAGGGCTTTCAAGTGATCGGCGCCCGCGCCTTCCGGCGCCAGCAGCAGGAACACCAGATCAACCGGCTGGCCGTCCATCGCCTCGAAATCGATCGGGCGTTCGAGCCGCGCAAACAGGCCGAACAGCTTTTCCAGTTTGGGAAGCTTGCCATGCGGGATGGCGACGCCATAGCCGACGGCGGTGGTCCCTAACTTCTCCCGCTGCAGCAGAACCTCGAAAATCGCGCGTTCGTTCTGCCCGGTCAGCACCGCGGCCCGCGCCGACAGCTCCTGCAGCGCCTGCTTCTTGCTGTTGACCTTCAACGCCGGGAGAATCGCCTCGGGTGCGACCAGATCGGTAATCGTCATGGGGCGTTCCGAGGTGAATTTAACCGTCAGGTTGCGAAATAGGTTCTAGCGGGGCGGCGTCAAGAAGACGAGGCGGGAGGCGGGCTTACACCCGGGTCCTAGTTGGGGGGCTTCTACTCCAACGCAAGACCGGTGCCAACTCCCGCGACATTATTCCCGGCCCCTCCCCCTTTGGCCCTTTGGGGCGGCGGACCATAGGGAGGGTCCCCGGGGGGCGTCAATGCCGATTGGCGCCTAACCCCCAGGGTTGACCACCGGGGGATCGACCCAGCCGACATTGCCGTCCGCCCGCCGGTAAATGATGTTCACCCGGCCGCTTGAGCCGTGCTGGAACACGATGCAGGCGGCGCCGGTCAGGTCCAGTTCCATCACGGCTTCGCTGACCGAGAGCCGCTTCAGGGACGTCGTGGCCTCGGCGATGATCACCGGACTGTAGCCGGTCTCGTCGTGCTCGTCGTCTCCGGCGGGCGCCTCGATCACGTAGCTCGGGGCATTGAGGGTTGGCGCATTCAATTCAACCATCGCAACCGCTTCAGCATGCGACTTTCGCGCGGAACGATCCTTGAGACGGCTCTTGTAGCGACGCAGCCGCTTCTCGATCTGGGCCAGTGCCTGATCGGCGCTGGCATAGGCGTCGGCGGCATTGGAATCGGCCTCCAGCGTAATTCCGGAATCCAGATGCAGCGCGCAGTCGGTGCGGAAACCGAAGCCATCCTTGCTCAGCGTGATATGCCCGGAATAATTGCCGTCGAAATATTTGCGCAGGACTTCATCGGTGCGCTCGCTGACACGCCCGCGCAGCGCGTCGCCGACACTGATGCTTTTTCCCGAGATCCGGAGAGTCATTTTGATGCCTCGATTGGTCTGGAGCGGGGACAGTATTCCGAATCGACGGGGACGCAATCAAGCCGGTGCGGTGTCGCGGGACCGGTCGGAGGATGCGGCGGGCGCCGAGAGAGCATTACCGAGCATGCTTTGCTTGTCGCGGCGGCGCTGCACCGAGGACGGGATTCGCATCGCTTCGCGGTACTTCGCGACCGTGCGACGGGCGATATCAATGCCCGATTCGCGCAATCGTTCCACGATGGTGTCGTCCGAAAGGATCACGGAGGGGTCTTCCGCATCGATCAGCTGCTTGATGTGGTGACGGACCGCCTCCGCCGAATGGGCTTCGCCGCCGTCGGCCGACGCAATCGAGGCGGTGAAGAAGTACTTCAATTCGAAACTGCCGCGATTGGTCGCCATGTACTTGTTGGCGGTCACCCGCGACACCGTCGATTCATGCATCTGGATCGCGTCAGCCACCGCCTTGAGGTTGAGCGGCCGCAGATGCGCCACGCCGTGGGTGAAGAAACCGTCCTGCTGACGCACGATCTCGGTCGCGACTTTCAGGATGGTGCGGGCGCGCTGATCGAGCGCGCGCACCAGCCAGGTCGCGTTCTGCAGGCAATCGGTGAAATAGGATTTGTCGCCGTCCTTGCGGATCGTCTTCGACAGCTCGGTATAATAAATCTGATTGACCAGCACCCGCGGCAGGGTGTCGCTGTTGAGTTCGACATGCCAGCCGCCGTCGGGCCCAGGCCGCACATAGACATCCGGCACCATGGTCTGCGTCCGGACCGAGCCAAATTTCAAGCCCGGCTTCGGATTGAGGCGGCGAATTTCGCCGATCATGTCGGTGATATCGTCATCATCGACACCGCAAAATTTTCGCAATCCCGCGATATCGCGTTTCGCCAGCAGATCCAGATGCTCGACCAGCGCCTGCATCGCAGGGTCGTAACGATTGAGTTCACGCAGCTGGATCGCAAGGCACTCGCTTAAGGTTCGCGCGCAGACCCCGGGCGGATCGAATTTCTGCAGCACCGCGAGAACCGCCTCGACGTCCTCAGGCGAGGCTCCGAGCCGCTCGGCGGCCTGTCCCAGATCCGGCGGCAAGTAACCCGCCTCGTCCACGAGATCGATGAGGTATTGGCCGATCATGCGCTTCGCCGGCGCGGTGAAGGCCACCGCCAGCTGTTCGGCGAGATGACTGCCGAGCGTGATCTCGGCGGCGACGAAGGCTTCAAGATTGTAGCTGTCATCATTGGAGGCGCCGCCGCCCCATTCGGTGTAGGCGGTCGGCGCCGCATCCTGCGCGGTACGCGCGGCCGCTTCGGCCGGTTCCTCGGAAAACACGTTGTCGAGGCCGGTGTCCAGCGTCTGCTCGATCTCGGTGCGGCTGCCGAGGTCGCGGTTCATCCACTCTTCCTGGACCGGTTCGAAACCGTCGCCGGCTGCGCCGTTGGCCATGTCGGAGCGCTCGGTGGCAGCGTCGTCGCCGTAGGCGTAGCCGGAATCGTCGGAATCGGAAAATTCGGCCCGCTCCGGCGTGGGTTCGCCAGCAACCGGCGGCTCGGTGCCGTCGCTGGCGCGTTCGAGCAGCGGATTTCGCTCCAGTTCCTCCTCGACAAAGGCCGAGAGGTCGAGATTCGACAGCTGCAGCAGCTTGATCGCCTGCATCAGCTGCGGCGTCATTACCAGCGACTGCGACTGGCGGAACTCTAATCTCTGCGTCAACGCCATGGAGGCAAGAACCGATCCCTAAAAGTTGGTCCGATTCTTGCTTAAACTAGTCCTAAGCCGATGTACACGGCTTGACGAAGTGGAAAAATGGGCTAGAGGCGGAATTCCTCGCCAAGGTAAAGACGGCGTACATCCGGATCATTGACGATCTCATCCGGATTGCCCTCGGTCAGGATCTCGCCGGCATAGACAATATAGGCGCGGTCGGTCAGTCCCAGCGTTTCCCGCACATTGTGGTCGGTGATCAGTACGCCGATACCGCGGTTAGTGAGATGGCGGACAAGATCCTGAATGTCGCCCACCGCGATCGGATCGATACCGGCGAACGGTTCGTCGAGCAGCATGTAATTGGGGCGGGTCGCAAGCGCGCGGGCGATCTCGACGCGACGCCGCTCGCCGCCCGACAGAGCAATCGACGGCGTTTTGCGCAGCCGCGCGATGTTGAACTCGTCGAGCAGGGAATTGAGTTCGGCCTCGCGCTTTTTCTTTGAGGGTTCGACGACCTCCAGCACCGCGCGGATATTCTGCTCCACCGTGAGACCGCGAAAGATCGAAGCCTCCTGCGGCAGATAACCGATACCGAGTCGGGCGCGCTGATACATCGGCAGCTTGGTGACGTCGTGGCCATCGAGCTCGATGGTGCCGCGATCCGCCTTGATCAGGCCGGTGATCATGTAAAATACCGTGGTCTTGCCGGCGCCGTTCGGACCCAGCAAACCCACGGCCTCACCGCGGCGGACGTAGATGCTGACGCCGCGCACAACCTGGCGGGTGCCGAAACTCTTTTCCACGCTATGCACAGCCAGATAGCCCGCCCGCTGCGCCAGTTGCGGAGCGGCCGCGCCATTGGTCTTGGCGCGAGGGCGCGGTTTTTCTGGTCGAGGCGCATGCAGTTTCGGCAGCGCCGCATCGCGGACGATCGGAGGCGCGTCGCGCACCGGGCTGGTCAGCATCTCGCCCATGGTATCGCCGAGCGCGGTGATATCCCCGCGCGTGCGCGCAAATCCTGGCGGCCCGCGTTTCGCGGTGCGTCGACGGAACATGCCTAGTAAATCCACCATCCCCGCTTTGCTCAGCCTTTCACGGTGATTCCGCGATCTGGCGCGGCGATTTGATTCGCTCGCGCAACATGAATGAATGGATGTCCCTTGCCCAGCGAAACACCCGCGACAAAGGGAGGGATCCCGCCGCCGGCCGACCGTAGATACAGGCAAGCGTCGCCGGCTTCAACCTGACGGCTTGCGGCTATCGTATAAGTGGTTGATCCTATTTCGGTTTATTTGAGCCGCTCGGACCTGACGGGGTTGCGGGCACCGGCATTCCGGGTATCGCCGGGCCGCCTTGCCCGGAGGATTGAAACAGGCCCTGCACGCGACCGCTGTCGGATTCGACCCGCGACACACCCGTCGTCATGTCCACCATCAGCCGGTCGCCGCGCAGCACATTCTTGCCCTGGGTCAAAACCACGCCGCCGAGCATGGTGACCAGGTTGGTCTTGGTGTCGAATACAGCGGTCTCGCCGGTCACGACCTGATCCTTCTGGGTGACGACCACGCTGCCTTTCGCCTCCAGCCGCCGTATCGACGAACTGCCGCCGGGACCGGGGGTAGCGGACTGGATCGGAGCCGATTTTGCCGCGGCCTTCGCATTGGCCGCCGGCGCCGCGGCAGGGGCCGGGGTCGAATCATAAAACACCACGAGCGTCTTCGACGTCATGGTGGTGTCGCCCTGCACGACCTTCACATTGCCGGCGAATGTCGCTTCCTTTTTCTTGTCGCGCATTTCAAGCGTGGCGGCTTCGATCTGTATCGGCTGGTCGCGATTTTGCGAAAAGCCCTGCATGGCATTGGGCACGCCCTGCACCGCGCTCTGCGCGCCGGCATCACCGGCGGCGATCACCGCAAGCGCAAACGTGGCGGTACAGACGTAATGCGCGATCCGCCGAATCCGGGTGCTGCGCGGAAAAAACCTCATCGTGAAAATCATTTCGGGTTGGCGGACTTGCCGGCGATGGACCGCGTTTTGGCGGGCGGGGCGGGCTCCGCAGGCGCAGCGGATGCGTCGGCGGGCTGACTGGACTCTCCCAGATTGTCCAAATTCATCACGACGTTGCCTTCGAACCTCACGATCTCGCCGCCTCCGGTTATCCTGAGCTTGTCGGAGGTCAGCGTTCCGTTCAGCAATTTGACATCGACATGTTCTTCCGACGTCACCGTACCCTTGCCGATATCGACAAACGCCTGCGAAAGCCGCGCTTCATAGCCGGTGGAGGATTGCAAGAAGATATCCTTATGCAGGTCCAGCAGCTGCTGCTTGGTATCCATCAACCCGTTGCGGGCGTCCAGCGTTACCGTCGTCGTCCGATCCTCCATCAGTACCTTGGCCCGTAACGTCTTGAGATCGACGTGATCCGGATCGGTCACATCCTGGGTCGCGGTTTTGGCCCAGATTTCGTAGGGCCGCTGATCGGGCGTGTAGCCGGACAGATGCGGCGATTCCATCGTGATCTTGGTGCCGGACACGACGAGGTTTCCCATGTCGAGCGGCAGCTTGGGCAAGAGCATCCGGAACGGATTGAAGACCGACACCGCGACGATGGCCGTCATCGCCAGGATCACGGTCGCCGGGACGGCGACGCGCAGCACCCGCACCATCCGGCTGTGGCGCGCAGCGATGGCAAAGCGCGCGTCCATTCCGGCTTGGTAGGCTGGGCTCTGAACCGAATTCACCGCTGCTCCAAAGCGCTGGCGTCGCTGACCATTCTACCCGGGATCGCGGGGTTGTGCAGCCGGGACGTCGCGTTACGAGTGTGACCGAAGCGGGGCGGAAGCGGGCTGGTGCGGCGCTTCAAAGGGTCACGGCTCACGAATGCGCAAAAATGTCCTCGGTGTCCCAGCCCTGCAGATCAAGCTTTGCCCGCGTCGGCAGAAATTCGAAACAGGCTTGCGCCAGCGGCAGGCGGCCCTCGCGCGCCAGCATGGCATCGAGGCGTTCGCGCAGAACATGAAGATGCAGCACGTCGGAAGCCGCATAAGCCAGTTGCGCCTCGCTCAGGGTTTGCGAACCCCAGTCGCTCGATTGCTGCTGCTTCGACAGATCGATGTTGAGCACCTCGCGCACCAGATCCTTCAGGCCATGGCGGTCGGTGTAGGTGCGGCAGAGCCGCGAGGCGATCTTGGTGCAATACACCGGCTGCGGCATCACGCCGAACGCGTTATAGAGCGCGGCGAGATCGAAGCGGGCGAAATGAAAGATTTTTGTGATTTTCGGATTGGTCAGCAACGCCTTCAGATTCGGCGCGTCGGCGTGATCCTTAGGGATCTGCACCACATCGGCGCTGCCGTCGCCGTTCGACATCTGCACCACGCAGAGCCGGTCGCGATGCGGATGCAGCCCCATGGTCTCGGTATCGATCGCCACCGAATCGGTGTAGCGGGACAGATCGGGCAGATCGCCGCGATGCAGGCGTACGGTCATGGTGTTTACAAGCCTCGTCGAATCGATGCGGACCAAGCTACCGCTCAAAGCCCAAAGAGGCGAGCGCCCGGTATGCCTTGGATGGCGACGGGAGGGCATCCAGCAATCAGTGGTGCCCAGGAAAGGACTCGAACCTTCACGGCCGTTAAGCCACTGGCACCTGAAGCCAGCGCGTCTACCAATTCCGCCACCTGGGCCCGGGCCGGTTA
>Ga0209331_1000448_pt1 | contig 14830 bp, 17 predicted proteins | sample JacPinW_OM3H0_M3_FD_187971 | JGI IMG/M metagenome (GOLD analysis project Ga0209331, IMG submission 187971) | Forest soil microbial communities from Algoma, Ontario, Canada - Jack Pine, Ontario site 1_JW_OM3H0_M3 (SPAdes) (version 2) | ecosystem: Environmental > Terrestrial > Soil > Boreal...
CTTTGCCGCTCACATAACGGTGCGTTCCGATATGCATTCACTCGCCGCGGCGGGCGCTGCTTTCCTGCTCGCCCTGCTGTGGTTCGATCTGATGTTCGACGTGCAGACCCGCAAATGCCCGGGCGATCTGCTGCCGCCGGAAGTGCTGGCCTCGATTTCGGCCTTACTACCGCCGCGTCACGACCGAAGCCTACCCGATGAATCGCTGGTCGCCCTGGTGATGGTGCTGACGCTAGCGGCGATCTGCACAGGGATCGTGCAAGGCGTAGATCCACGGTGGATCGGATGGATGTCGATTGCGCTTGCCGGCAGCGGTTTTGTGCTCACCATCACGCGCACGGCGCCAAATGCTGTAAGGCTCGGGAGCGCCAGGGATACGGCGGAGCAGCAATTGACACTGGCGCGCGCGATCTATCGGGATCATCCATCCAGCTTTGCGCGCATGATTGTCGTACTTGGCTTGCAGCTGACGGCGCGATAAGAGCGGCTGCTGCTCGGGCACATCTGCTGAGGACGAAACATGAGTGCAGCTCACATCGAGATACGGCGCCTGACGGAGGTCGATGCAGCTGATGCCGTTCAGTATCGAGATATTCGACTGGAGGCTCTTAGAGCTAATCCGGAAGCGTTCGGTAGCACCCTTGAGATTGAAGCTGCCCAACCTTTGAGTTGGTTCTCATCCCGGCTGGGCAGTTCGATATTGCTCGGCGTATTCCGCGACGCGCAGCTGGTCGCCATCGCCGGATTCGCAATCCAGCAAGGCCAGAAAAAAGCTCATAAGGGTGTGATTTGGGGCATGTATGTTCGACCTGATGCAAGGATGGCTGGCATCGGTCGGCGGCTGATCGAAGCGATAATTGATCTTGCACGTCATCGCGTCGAACTGATCCAACTAACGGTGGTGCGGGACAATGAGCAAGCGCGGCGCCTATATGCGAGTCTGGGCTTTCAGGAGTACGGCATAGAAAAGAATGCTCTAAAGCAAGACGGTCGTTACTACGATGAGGTTCTAATGGCTAAGGATCTCACAGAAAATCCAAACTAAAATGCCGTCACTGAATGCGACGACCGCGGAGTGGTTTATTGCGATCAGGCGCCAACGTTCGCTAGTAGGCATTTAGGCGGCCTTCTGCAATCGACGCAGGCACGCGCGATCTGCCGCGGCCATCTCCTCAGTTTTGCGCATGATCGGGGTTCTCGGCCTGCAATTGATGGCGCAATAGCGGCGACTTGCCAGGCCACCTTCGCGCGATGCGTGATCTGGATGGGGCGGCGGCGATGATGTAATATGCGCTCTTCCGCAGGTTGGCCGGTTGTGGAGAAACGAGCATGAACCGAGTAATTGGTCTGGTTGCCGCGCTGTCGTCAGCTGTGTTGTCGTCCGATTTCGGTCATGCGCAATCAAGCAATCCTGGCGTCGAAAAACTTTACATTCTCAATTGCGGGGAGGGCGTCGCCGGCGATATTTCGCGCTGGTCTCCCGGTGTCAACGAAGGCAAATCCATGGACTTCGTCGACAATTGCTATCTCATCAAACATGCCCAGGGTTGGTTCCTGTGGGACACCGGCATCCCTGACGCGGTCGCGGCCATGCCAAATGGCCTTCCGCCAGCCGATCCGAAGGCCGTTTACTGGCGCCGCCCGAAGACGCTGGCGGCCCAGCTTGATCAACTCGGTGTCGCCCCTTCCGACATCAAGGCGATGGCCGTCTCACATACCCATCCCGATCATATCGGAAATGTCGAGATGTTTCCCGCGACCATGCTCTACGTGCAGAAAGCCGAATACGAATGGCCCGGCGCCAATAATGCGCCGCGATTCACGCCGGAGCATCCTGCGACAAAACTGGAAGGCGACAGTGACGTGTTTGGCGACGGCAGCGTGACCATTCTTTCGACGCCGGGGCATACACCGGGTCATCAGTCGTTGTTGGTGAAGCTGCCCAGGACAGGCGCGATCGTTCTTTCCGGCGATGCCGTGCATTTTAAAAGCAATTGGGACAACCGCGGGGTTCCTTCCATCAACTTCAACCAGGATCAGACGCTTGCCTCGATGCTAAAGATCTCGGACACGCTGACGAAAGAAAAAGCGCAGCTGTGGATCAATCACGACAAGGCCCAGCGCGACAGCCTTAAGATGTCGCCTGAGTTCTACGACTGAGAAGAGCCAGTCACGTTTTGCTTCAGCGGCATGGATTGGCTCTCCGCAAGCCAGCCGCACAGGACACCGGCGGTATCGTCATCCATCGGGAAAAAGCATTCGACCGGCCTTAGCCGGGAAATATGGGATTTCCGTAGGGGTAGTACTGTTTCAGGTCGACGTTCTCATATGGGAGTTCGTCCAGACGAACCGTTCCGAGAAACGGCTCCGTCGGCTCGACCAGCAGGATCGTCTTCGCAAAACCGTTATCGTGGAAGCCGCGCCTGAAATGAACACGCGATTTGATCGCTATGATCTGGAAGGCACCCACGTCCAGTCCCATGTCCTTGAGCGAAAACGGCTCGACGACCTGCACGAGATACGTGCTCAGAATCAGGACATTGTCGCGGCCGAACTTGATGCTGACCCAAAACTGACCGTGGCCTTCGACGGCCTTCAGGATCGTGCCCTGGATGCGCACCGGTTCGCCCGCGGATTCGTCGGCTAAACCGCCGACCGCCATATCGAACGCATCTCCAGCCTTTGCGCCCTGAGCCTTGAGTTTGGCAGTGGTGCGGGCGTCCGCGATGGTTGCGATCAACGTGTTGGAAAGATCCTGCGCGATGATCTCCCTGAGAAGCCAGGTCGCGTAGCCGGAGCGATCGCTGTAATCGGCCAACACGACCGGCGTTTCTCCCCTCGACATGGCTTGTTTTGCCAAAGCCACACCTTCCGGAATGGCGTGGATTTTGGTCGAGGTCAGCAGGGCCTTGCGTTGGCGCCACGTTGTCTCGGCCATGTCGCGGCAAATCTTCCCGGCGAGTTCGGGATCTCCATTCGTTAGAACCTGGAATGTCATGCCCACATCGGGCACGTCGGCAAACGGGAAACCGAAGAACGCATTGATGTACACGTCCGGTTCCCTCGCTTCCCAAGTCAGCGCCCGCTGCACCAGGTCCATCCACGGCGAAGCGCCTGTCCACTGGAGTACCGTGGGTGAGATGAGCGGAACCTTTATGGTCACGTGTGCGGGCTTGTAGTCGCCCCTGATCGCACGCACCAAGGTTCGCGCCGCACGCTCTCCTTGAAGGTAGCCGTCGTAGTGCGGAAAATATTTCACCGTGAACGCCATGTCGGCGTATTTGAGGAACTCGCCATCTTCGTTGCCGTGGAGATCAAAGGTCGCGGCGATGAATACTTTGGGGCCGACCGCCTCCCGTACCCGTCGCGCCAGTTCGGCCTCTGGGCGGGGGATGCCGCGTACGGCCATGGCCCCGTGCAGGCAGAGATAAATACCCTTGAACGACTTGTCCGCGCCGATCTCAGCGATCATTTTGCCGACGAAGGTTTCATAGGCATCTTGAGTGATCCATCCAGATCCCGTGTAGGTTTTGGGCCATAACGGCGACTCGATGCCAACCAATTCGACCCCTTCGAATTCCCGTGCCATCTTCACAAAGCCGCCCATGTACGACTTGGGATCCGATCTCAGCAAAGCTTCGCCTTTGGCAGGCGAACCGGGATAGATGAAATCCTCAACCGTTGTATCGTTCTTGAGAAACGTGACCGTCTCGTGAGAAAAATGCAGCACGCCAATACGTATCGAAGGATTACTCATGACCGCTTGCCCTCGTTGACCATGCCGCACCTCGTTTCGATGAGAATCTCCGTGGGTCATCTTGGCATCAAAGAACGGTCGCGCCAATCTCATGGCACGTATGCGCCCTTCCGCGATCCTCGTGCCCTAGACGATCAGCACGACCCCCGATGCCAGCAGCAGCACCAGCACGACTTTGCGGAACGCGGCCTCGTTCAGGCGGCCGAACAGTTTCAGACCGAGCCAGGTGCCGGCAAACAGGGCAGGCAGCCCGATCAGGAACAGTTTGATGATGTCCGCCGTGATCGCGCCCCTGGCGCCGATCCACAGCGCGCTCATCAGAAAGATCGCAACCGCCACCGGCTGAAACACGGTGCGCTGCGCGTCCTTGGGCCAGCCGCGCAGGCCGCACCAGATGGTGACGAGGATCCCGGCAAGCCCGGTAATGCCGCCGAGCACGCCGTTGAGGAAGCCGACGCCGGCGTCGGCGGCGGCGCCGCCCGCCTTGACCGGAGCAATCGCGGGACGAAACAGCGCATAGAGGCTGTAGAGAACCAGAAACGCGCCGACGCCCATGCGCACATGCGCGGGATTGGCCCAGGTCAGGATGCTGACGCCGACGGGTACGCCGAGCGCCGCGCCCAGCACAAACGGCCAGAGCTTCTGCCAGTCCAGCGCATGGCGAAGTTTCCAGACCGAATAGCCCTGCACGATCAGGCCGTACGCGATGATCAGTGTGGCCGTCTGTAGGGGATCGAGGATGTAGAGCCAGATCGAGGCCGCGACCAGGCCGAACGCAAAGCCGGACAGGCCCGCGGCCAGCGCGCCCGCAAATGTCGCGATAAGAAAAAGCGGAAGTTCAAGGGGAAATCCATCCATGTGCTCGCTCCAACCGGTGCGAGCAGCGCTTGAATGGGATCGCCATTTCATGGGGAGGCTGCGATATCCCCGGCCTTAGGCTACGCCGGTAACGGCCGCGAGGGCAAGATACTGTAGAGCATATTATGTGGGGCGACGCACGACGTAGCCGACCCTGAGCCCCGGCTCGAAGCCACAGCGCTGATAGAAGCGATGCACGCGAGGGTCCTTTCGACCGCTTTGAAGGAGGACGTGGTAACAATCCTTGGTCCAGGCGGCTGCGAGCGCAGCGTCAACAACGGCACGTCCATGACCTTGACCCCGAAATTCGGGATGAGTGACCACATTTTCGAGAAAGCCATGCCGCCGTCCGCCTCGCAAGAGATTTGGCGCGGTAATAAGCATACAGGTTGCAACGATCTGTGCCTCAACGGTGGACACGAAGACCTCAACGCCGTTGTGGGACAGCATTTCTAACCAGATCTGCTCGGCTCTCTCTATCGGCTCCGCACTGGAGCTTACCTCTGCTAGTCGATAGAGCTCGAGCAGCGAGGCAAGGTCGGCAGCTTGAGCAAGCTTGGCATTGGGCATCTGAATACCGAGTTGTGAATCACAGCCAGTCTAATCTATTTGGGAGATTTACACCGCCGCGATGGCCTCGATCTCGATCATGAAATCCGGACCATACAGTTTCGATACCTCGACCAGCGTCACCGCGGGCGCCGCCGACGGCGTGACGGAAGCAAAGAATCGGTTCCGCGCCTCGCGGTAGGCGGCGAGATTGTCCATGTCGGTAAGGAACACCGTGAGCTTCACCAGATTGGTTGCGGTGCATCCGCTCGCCTGCAGGGCAAAGCTAAGGTTGCGAAATACCTGCGCCGCCTGCGCGGCAAAATCATTCTTGCCGACCACATTGCCATCCCGATCGAGCGCGGTTTGCCCTGACATGAAGATGATGCGCCCGGCGCTGACGTCGACGATTTGGGAGTAGCCGGGCGGCGTGCCGAGTTCGAGCGGATTGATGCGAACGATCGAAGGCGTTGTGTCGGGTGTCATTTGGGCGTCCTCTGAATGCCGTCATCATGCCCGGCCTTGTGCCGGGCATCCACGTCTTGACACCATTTACCGCGGCCAAGACGTGGATGGCCGGGTCAAGCCTGGTCAAGCCCGGCCATGACGAACGGGGTGCTTGTCCTTCAGTAGCGCGGTGCGGACATCGGCGGAGGACCCAAGCCGACGGACTTCTTCGGCTTTAGCGTCCCGGCATAGAACGACAATCCCGCAACCAGGAAAAGACAAACGAGATAGACCGCATAGGATTGCGGCGGCGTGATCGCCCATCGCGCAAATCCTCGGATCGCCGCTGCAGGGCCGGTTTCTTTTTCCATGCTGCGGTTTTGCGCGAAATGGTGCTGATTTGAAAGGGCAAATGTATCGGGCGCATTGGCCGCTTATGGCGCCGGCTCCTTCTTCAGCAGCGACAGCGCCAGCAGGGCCGAAAGACTGAGCGCGGACGAGACGATCAGGACGCGACTGCCCATCGTGTCGATCAGCAGACCGAATGCCAACGGCGCTGCGGCCTGCGCCATCCGGGCCGGCGCACCGATAATGCCCAGCCGATAGCCATAGTTTTGCGGGCCGAAGATCGCCAGCGGCAGCGTGCCGCGCGCAATGGTCAGGATGCCGTTGCCGGTGCCGTGAAAGATCGCGAACGCGCTTGCTGCCGCGCCGCCCGCGAGCGCCACGATGGCGGCGCCAATGGGGTGGGTCAGGCATGCGAGCCGGGTCGACAGCAGCGGATGATAGCGGCTCAGAAAAGTGGCCTCGACGATGCGGGCAAACACCTGCGCCGGGCCGATCAGCGCGCCGGCCGACACCGCCTGCAGAGTTGTCGCACCCGCGGCTTCCAGAATTCGGGGCAGGTGCGCGGCCATTGCTCCGGTGACGCTCCAGGCCGCCGCAAACGCGAACGCCAGCAAGATCATTGTTCGATCGATGGGGATATGAGGCTTGATCGATGTCGCTACCGCGGCCTTCGCTCCCTTCACGGCCGGAAGCATGAAGAAATTGAGCGGCAGGCCGAGCAGAATATGCGCCGCCGCCCAGGCAAAGCAGGTGTTGCGCCAGCCGATGGTTTCCAGTCCGAAAGCCGTCAGCGGCCATCCAACGGTAGAGGCAAAACCCGCGATCAGCGTGATGCCGGTGATCGCCCGGCGCGCTGCGTCGCCATAGATACGCCCGAGCGCAGCGAAGGCGGCATCGTAGAGGCCAAATCCCATCCCGACGCCAAGCAGAAGCCAGGCGACGATCAGCACCGGGATTGAATAGCTGCAGCCGAGCAGCGTCAGCCCCGCGGCCAGCGTCAAATTGGAAATCGACAGCACGGACCTGCCGCCGACCAGATCGATCTGCCGGCCGACGCGCGGGCCCAGCAGTGCTGAAATCACCAGCGATGCCGAGAAGGCGGCAAAGATCCAGTTCGAGGAGACGCCGAGGTCGCGCGCGATCGGATCGGCCAGGATGGCGGGCAGGTAGTAGCTCGAAGCCCATGCCAGCGTTTGTGTCGTGCCGAGCGCCAGAATGATGGGAAGCTGGCGTCCGCTCATGGCTGAAGCGTCATGGTTCTGGACCAATAGAGCGCCACTGGACCAAGCAGGATACCCGCCGCCAGGACGGAGAACGCAGCCATCCAGGCGGACGGACTGAGCGGACCGCCGGCCGCATCCAGCGCGACACCGACGCCCCACGCGCCAAGCGCGGACAGGCTGAAGCCGACGGTCGAATGCATGGCCATGGTCGCCCCGCGATATCTGGGATTGGCGGCCATCGTCATGCCGGATGTCAATGCGCCGGAGTCGGCCGGAACCGTGATGGCATAAACCAGCATCAAGGGCAGCAGGAACCCCGGCGACCTGTCCGCAAATATTCCGATCAGCAGCGCCACAAGCGCGGAACTGACCATAACGGCCGTGATCGCGCGATGCCGGCCGAATTTGAGCGCGAGTTCGTTGCCGAGAATGCTTGCGGGCATGGCGAGCAGGGAAAACAGCACACTGACGACGACAGGGGTTAAAATGGAGGAGCTTGAATTTTTCATCGCGACGAACGTCCAGAACGCGACCAGCCAGGTTCGTATTCCGTAAAGCTCGAAGCAGTGCGCGCCATATCCGAGGATGAACCCCATGGCTTGGGTATTTCGGAACACCGGCGCAAAATCCAGCAAGCGGTTTTGCGCGGGCTTGGGCTCGACCGGCCGCAACAGCAAGCAGACCAGCAACATCCCCATCGGTCCAACGGCCGTGACAAAGAATGCCGTCCGCCAGCCCCAGCTTTCCGCAACCAGTTGGGAGATCAGAAAGGACAAACCAACGCCGAACGAAAAGCTGGAAGTGTACAGCGTGATCGCGCGGGATGAATCGCCCGGCGCAAGACGGTCGGTCAGCGCCTTGAGACCGGGCATATAGGCTCCCGCAAAGCCTACGCCTGCCACCGCGTTAAAGAGCGCACCGGACCAAAGGCCCGAAGCAAAGATGCCGAATAACAGGGTGCCAAGCGCGCTTAGCGCGGATCCCGCAATCAGTATTTTGCGCGCGTCAATTCTGTCGGTCAGCGTTGCCAGCACCGGCACGGTCAACATGTAACCGGCGGCACCGGAGCCCGCCAAAAGGCCCGCCTGCGCGCCGGTCAAATGCCATTCCGGAATAAGGAAGGCTGCAAGAATTGACGGCACAACGACGTGGGGAAGCAAGCTGCCAAGCTGCCCCACGCACATCGCGACGATAACAGACCGGCCCTCGAACGAAATACTGCTCACCCCTCATGCGTCCAGAACGCGCACCTCGTCTTGCGTTGCTGCCTGGCATTTGCATCGGCCACGCAACAGGCGTCAACACCCGACAATGTCGGGCCACCGCAGCAATTATTGGCGTCGGGCGGGCGGTCTTTTCCTGCTGCTTGCTTGCCGCCGAAGGAGTTGGGAGCCCGTCCATGGGATAATTCGCTTGACAGGCGACAATATATCCATAAGTCTGGATATATGGAATCAGAACAGATCATTCTCGCTTTGGCGGCGCTGGCGCAGTCGACCCGGCTGGATGTGTTTCAATTGCTGGTGAAGCACGAGCCGGAGGGGCTTGCGGCAGGTGACATCGCCAAAGCCCTCGCGGTGCCACAAAATACCATGTCGTCGCATCTCGCTATCCTGTCACGCGCAGGGCTGGTATCGGCGCAGCGGTTCAGCCGCTCGATCGTCTATCGCGCCGATCTTGCGAAATTCCAGGATGTTGTGCTGTTCATGCTCAGGGATTGTTGCGGCGGACGGCCCGAAATATGCGCGCCGCTGATCGAAAACCTCACGCCGTGTTGTCCGCCGAAGCCGAAGAGGAAAGCCCATGTCCGAGCGCATCTATAACGTTCTGTTCCTGTGCACCGGAAACAGCGCCCGTTCGATCCTGGCGGAATCGATCCTCCGGAAGGACGGCCGCCCGCACTTCCGCGCGTTCTCCGCCGGCAGCCAGCCGAAGGGGGCCGTTAATCCGTTTGCGATCAAGGTTCTCAAGAGCCTCGATTTCCCGATCGACGATTTACGCTCGAAGAGTTGGGAGGAATTCGCAAGCCCCGATGCACCCGCGATGGATTTCGTTTTCACGGTTTGCGACAACGCGGCTGGGGAGTCCTGCCCGGTATGGCCCGGCCAACCGATGACGGCGCATTGGGGCATTGAAGACCCGGCTGAAGTCGAGGGCACGGAGATTCAGAAGGAAGCCGCGTTCGTTGCCGCGCTGCGCTATCTCAAGAACCGCATCAGTATCTTCACCAGCCTTCCCCTTCACAGCATCGACAAGCTTTCGCTCGGAACCAGGCTGCGGGAAATCGGGCGCACGGAGGGATCGAGTTCGGGCCGGGATAAGGCCGGCTGATGTCCGGCTACGACTTGCCACGCCGTCTTGTCGCAGAAGCGCTTGGTACAGCGCTTCTGGTTGCGACCGTGGTCGGCTCCGGCATTATGGCCGAAACGCTCACCAAGGACACGGCTCTTGCACTGCTCGGCAACACACTGCCAACGGGAGCCATCCTGGTTGTGCTCATCACCATTCTTGGACCGATCTCGGGAGCTCACTTCAACCCCGCGGTGTCGCTGGTATTTGCGTTGAAACGCGAACTGACTGCCGGCGATGCGGCCCTCTATATCGGAGCGCAAGTCTTGGGGGGAATCCTTGGCACCATGATCGCGCACGGAATGTTTGCACTGCCGTTGCTGGATGCTTCGATGAAAGCCCGAACCGGCGCCGCGCAATGGTTCGCGGAAGCCGTAGCAGCCTTTGGCCTTGTGGCTACCATTCTTGCCGGTATCCGCTTTCAGCGCGCGGCGGTACCCTGGCTCGTGGGGCTCTACATCACCGCGGCGTATTGGTTTACGGCGTCCACGTCATTTGCCAATCCCGCCGTGGCGATCGCACGCTCATTCACCAACACGTTCTCCGGGATCCGTCCGCGTGATCTTCCCGGCTTCATCGCGGCGGAATTTTGCGGCGCGATCCTTGGCCTGATGCTGATGGCGTGGCTGCTGCGCTCATCCAAAGAGGCTCCACCGCTTAATCCTGAGGCAGAACTATGAGCGTGACTATTTATCACAATCCCGACTGTGGCACCTCGCGCAACACGCTGGCCATGATCCGGCAGAGCGGCATAGAGCCGACAGTCATCGAGTATCTGAAAGATCCGCCGACGCGCGCCAGGTTGATTGAATTGATTGCCGCAATGCAAATCCCCGTGCGGGCGCTGCTTCGAGAAAAGGGCACACCCTATGCGGAGTTCGGACTGGCAGACCTCGAATTGACCGACGACCAACTGATCGATTTTATGCTGGCGCACCCCATCCTTATCAATCGCCCTGTTGTCGTGACGCCGAAAGGCGTCCGGCTCTGTCGGCCGTCTGAGGCGGTGTTCGATCTTCTCCCCAATCCCGACATTGGCCGCTTCGTCAAAGAGGATGGCGAGGTTGTCGAACACGGGGTCGGTTCAAGTGCGGTGTGATTTGCTTGATCTTCCCAACATCGACAGTGACGCGTTTGCGCTGCCCGATCCGATGGCGTTGCATCCGCCGATCGCGGCGCATCGGCCACGGATTCTTCTGCTTTACGGCTCGCTGCGTGAGCGGTCCTACAGCCGGCTTCTGACGATGGAAGCCGCCCGGTTGCTGGAAACATTCGGCGCGGAAACTCGAATTTTCGATCCTTCGGGTTTGCCTTTGCCAGACGATGCCGAGCCTACTCACCCCAAAGTCAAGGAGTTGCGTGAGCTCTCGACCTGGTCGGAGGGGCATGTCTGGTGCAGCCCCGAGCGCCACGGCGCCATGACCGGAATCATGAAGGCACAGATTGACTGGATACCGCTTTCGGTGGGTGCCGTCAGGCCAACCCAGGGCAAAACGCTTGCCGTCATGCAGGTCAGTGGCGGCTCGCAATCGTTCAACGCCATCAATCAGCTGCGGGTGCTGGGCCGCTGGATGAGGATGATTACAATTCCCAACCAGTCGTCGGTGGCCAAAGCCTACGAACAATTTGATGATTCTGGCCGGATGAAGCCTTCCGCCTACTACGATCGTGTCGTGGACGTGATGGAAGAACTGATGAAATTCACATTGCTGACGCGCGGCGCCACTGCCTACCTCACGAACCGCTATAGCGAGCGCAAGGAAGATGCCGAAAAGCTGACAAGACGAATGAAGCTCGATGAGGCGGTTTAGCCAGGGCGTGAACCCATAAATTTAGAGGCGTCGGCGGATTTCCGCTTTGATGCGCACTACGGACTCAAGTCGGACATCGCGCGAGGTCCGAAAAGTGCCAGGTGCGGACCTTGATGCTCTTACTCGATGATCTCATCGGCGCGGCCGAGTAGCGCGAGCGGTAGACTGATGCCGAGCGCCTTAGCGACCTTCATGTTTATGATCAATTCCACCTTTGTGACTTGCTGGACCGGCAGGTTGGCCGGCTTCTCTCCCCTCAGAATCCGCCCTGTGTAGATGCCGGCCTGCTTGTATGCCTCCGAGGCATTGCCAGCGTAGCTCATCAGGCCGCCAGCGGCGGGGTACAATCCGGATGGATAGATTGAGGGCAGGCTATTGCGAAGCGCCAGTGCTGCGATCTGCTCGAACTGCGAATTGAAGAATGGGTCGCCGCTGAGGACGAGACCACCTACACGGAGTTTGACCAAATTCTCGAAGGCGGCATTGAGTTCACTTGAGTTGCTGGCCTGCATCACATGCAGCTCGATCCCGAGCGTGCGAGCTGCATCTTGCAAGGCTACCCGCTGAGGCTCGGCCGTGGGGCTGGCCGGATTGATGAGCAGAACCATCGAGGTGGTCGTTGGAATTGCTTCGCGCAGCAGTTCCAACAGTTTGGGTCCGAGCTCCTGATTCAGATAGGTCGTGCCTGTGATGTTGCCGTCAGGTCGGCTCATACTCGTGACCAGGCCTGTCTGCACCGGATCGCTGATTGTGGTGAAGACAATCGGAATTGTTGTTGTCGCGACCTTTGCGGCATACGCCGCAGGCGTGGTGAAGGCGACAAGGACCGATACGGGATACCGGACCAGGTCGTTCGCCATTTGGGCCAGCCGCTCGTATTGCCCGCCTACCCAGCGATATTCGACCGCGACGTTTCTGCCTTCGGTGTATCCAGCTTCGCCCAGACCTTGATGGAACACCGCCGTCAGCCCGGCCCATGCCTGAGCTGTCGCAGTTCCCAGCAATCCAATTGTCGGCATCGGTTGCGCGCGCGCAATGACCGGCCACGTAATCGCCGCGGTGCCACAAAGCTTTATGAACTCGCGCCGCTTCATACTCGTCCCAAGTTTACCAAAGGGCATCCTAACGGCTGAAGCAAAATACTGAAGGGCTCGACGATGTGCGGGTAATTCGCGTCGTTTTGACCTCTGCCCCTCACTTCCGGTCTACCTCGAACAACGGACCTCAACAGACCTGCCCCGTTGGTCCGGTTCGTGCCAACAGCAGAAGTCGTCCGGGCCTCGTCAACTGCCATTTGTGGCAGGAATGACGTTAGCTCGCGCTATTCAATTGGGACGGCAAGGCGACTGATCAGTCGGGCGATCTCGGCGAGATTCCTGTTGTCCTTATGTTCGATGAGAGCGGCGAGCTTTTGAACACACTCGTCGTCACTGTTCACAAACGCTCCGCCATCGACCTGAGTTTCAGTCCGCATCGCCGTGCGTTGATGCACCATAAGAACCACCCCCTGTTCGCGCTGATTCGCACCATGATATTAGCTCTACCAAAGCATATTTGTGTTAAGGCATTGCGCCATCGGCAAACGCAGCAGCCAACAAGGAGAAGATGTAGATGATTTCAAAGGGAATTTTCGCACTGGTGTTTCTTACAATCAGCTTCCAAGTCGCTTATGCGGAGCAGCACGGAGGGACCGACCAAGATGAAAAGGCTTGTATCCGAGATGTGACTCGATTTTGTCGCAGGCTAATGAACCAGGGCGACTTTGCGATTTTGGCGTGTCTGCAGCAACACCGAACTCGCCTAAGGCCCGCCTGCCGAAAAGTTTTGGCCGGTCACGGAGTGTAGGAACGAGAGCATGTCCGAGTTGGGTCAAACGCGACGGTTCGGCGACATCCGCGTTACTTGCGCTTTACCCCTGAAAGCTGACATTCATCGTCGCGGTGCAGGACGTCGAGCAGTGTTGATCTGGCTGCAATCAACCGCCTCGCGAGGCTCGCCATGAACATATTGATCGAAACCGCCTCGCGCGCCAGGCATCTGACGTCTTGCAGCCTACGACGCATAAAAAATGGCTCTACTGAGCCTTATTCTCTGCTTCAGCATGTCGGCGCGCTAAGTCCTTGGTAACGGAAGTCCAGAACGACAGGATTGCCAATCTCGCATGCCAAGCGAAAGAAGTTGCCGAAATCAACGCAAAAATAGCATCAAACCACTGTTTGGTCGGGGTCCAACTATGAATGTTCGATCTGGTTTTCTAGAATCCATTGGCAATACGCCATTGATCAGGCTGCGCGCGGCGTCGGACATCACGGGTTGCGACATCTACGGCAAGGCCGAATTTCTTAATCCGGGCGGCTCGATCAAGGATCGTGCGGCCCTAGCCATCATAAACGACGCCGAGCAGCGCGGCCAACTCAAGCCGGGCGGCATCATCGTGGAAGGCACAGCCGGCAACGTCGGCATTGGCATTGCGCTCGTGGCCAATGCGCGCGGTTATCGTTCCGTGATCGTGATGCCCGACACGCAAAGTCAGGAGAAGAAGGACATGCTGCAGCTATGCGGCGCCGATCTGCGCCTGATACCCGCCGTGCCCTATTCCAATCCCGGCCACTATGCTCGCTATTCCGGTCGCCTCGCTGAGGAACTGGGCGCATTCTGGGCAAATCAGTTCGACAACGTCGCCAACCGCGATGGCCACTATCGCACGACTGGCCCCGAAATTTGGGAGCAGACGGACGGAAAGGTTGATGGCTTCACTTGTGCCGTCGGCAGTGGCGGGACTTTGGGTGGAATTGCGCGCGCCCTCAAGGAACGCAATCCCGGCGTGAAGATTGCACTCAGCGATCCAATGGGCGCAGCCCTCTACAATTGGTTTACTAGGGGTGAGCTGACGACAGAAGGCGACTCGATCACAGAGGGTATCGGTCAAGTACGTGTGACTAAGAACCTTGAAGGCACGCCTATCGACATGGCCTACCAGATCACTGACGAGGAGGCGCTACCCGTTTTGTTCGACCTGATCCAACATGAGGGGTTGGTACTGGGCGGTTCAAGCGCGATCAACATCGTGGGGGCCATGCGGCTTGCACGCGACCTTGGTCTAGGCAAGACCATCGTCACCATCCTCGCGGATGGTGGCCAGCGCTACCAGTCCAAGCTCTTCAATCCGGACTTTCTGCGCAAGAAAAACCTACCGCTACCGCCTTGGATGAAGTGAGCCTGTGATCTTCTTCATTACCCATTCGCCGCCACGGCGCCGAACTACATCCAGCATGATGAAGCCGAAGATCGAGTTCTTACACGCGAGGGCCTATGGAGCCGAGGGTGTCCGCCTTGGGTCAAACTGAGAAAAACTCAGTGTGAGCAAATGTTTTCCGGGTTACCCCTGAAAGCGGACATTGCCCAATGCAGTCGGCATGTCTCACAGTGTTAAGGGTTTCGGATGCCGGCCGATCGCAGCGATGCGGCTTGCACCGTGGCCGGCGTCC
>Ga0209331_1000449_pt1 | contig 14808 bp, 13 predicted proteins | sample JacPinW_OM3H0_M3_FD_187971 | JGI IMG/M metagenome (GOLD analysis project Ga0209331, IMG submission 187971) | Forest soil microbial communities from Algoma, Ontario, Canada - Jack Pine, Ontario site 1_JW_OM3H0_M3 (SPAdes) (version 2) | ecosystem: Environmental > Terrestrial > Soil > Boreal...
CAACGGTCGCCGGCAAGGCGACCGAAGCCGAAGCGTACTCATCGCCGGGTAGCGGAATCCGCGCGACGCGGTCGCAAATTCGTCGGGCGGGTAAAGCGCACTCTCGCGCGATCCAAACGTGTGCTTAAGCGCGTGCTCTCGTCCGCGGGGCGCCGTGGACCGAAGCGAGCACGCTCGAAAGCCAAAGTTGAAACCGTCTCCATTCTCCGCTCGGAGGAGATGACCCAAGTGCGGATGCGCGAGTTGATCAAACTCGCCAAAGAGCAGGGCTACCTCACGTTCGATGACTTAAACGAGGCGTTGCCGGAAGGAGTCAATGACGCCGACGATCTCGACGCAATCCTGACACGCCTTCGCCGGATGGAGATCGAAATCATCGAAGCCTCGGAGGTGGATCGCTTTAAGGACGGCAAGAAAGACGCGGAAGAAGAGGAAGAGGAAAAGCCCGAGACCAAGCTCGATATCCTCGACGACCCGGTCCGGATGTATCTCAAACAGATGGGGCAGGTGCCGCTGCTGACGCGCGAACAGGAAGTGGAAATCTCCAAACGGATCGAGGAAGCCGAATTGATGGTGCAAAAGCACATTAATCGTTTCGGCTTTATTGCGCGCGCGCACCTTGATCTCGCGGAGAAACTTACGGAAGGCCGGGAGCGATTCGATCGCGTGATTCTGGATAAGAAGATCGAGAGTCGCGAGCGTTACATGAAAATGCTGCCGCGGCTCTGTGGTCAGGTCGAAAAATTAAGCGTCTCGGTCAGCCATCAGTACGGTCAACTGATCCGCACACCCGCGAAAAGGGAAACAAAAAGGCTGAAGACGTTTCAGAAGGCAGTCGCTTCGCTGCAACGATTTTATCCGAAGTTTTATTTTAAACAGAAAGTCACCGAGGAATTTGTTCATCTGGCCGACGAGCAGTATCGGCTGCTGCAACACCTTCAGGGGGAAATGGCGAAGAAGGTGCGCGGTCGCGGTGCCGCCGCGGCGCTCACCGCGAAGGCGCGCGAACTGGAAAAAGGTCTCTGGCTCTCTCTCGATGAGTACGCCGAGCAATATCAGGAACTAAAGGGTTGGCTGCGCAAAGCGCTTCGGGCCAAGACGGAAATGGTCGAAGCCAATCTGCGTCTTGTGATTTCGATCGCCAAAAAATACACCAACCGCGGCCTCTCCTTTCTCGATCTAATCCAGGAAGGAAACATGGGGCTGATGAAGGCGGTCGAAAAATTCGAGTACCGCCGCGGTTATAAATTTTCGACTTACGCGACATGGTGGATCCGGCAGGCCATTACCCGTTCCATCGCCGATCAGGCGCGGACGATCCGCATCCCGGTGCACATGATCGAGACGATCAACAAATTGATGCGGGTGCAGAAGCAGTTGGTGCAGGAATACGGTCGCGAACCGACGCCGGAAGAAGTGGCCGAAGAGATTTTGCTGCCGGTCGACCGCGTGCGGGCCGTGCTCAAGATGGCCCAACAACCTATTTCGCTTCAATCCCCCGTGGGTGAGAGCGAAGAAACCAACTTTGGCGATTTCATTGAAGACAAGGGCGCGGAAAATCCCAGTGACATGACCGCGATCGTCCTGCTAAAAGAGAAAATCAAAGACGTGCTCGAGACTTTGACGGAGCGCGAACGACAGGTCCTCGAGCAGCGGTTCGGCCTGGTCGACGGCTACAGTCGGACGCTCGAGGAAGTGGGCCGGCAATTTCGCGTCACGCGCGAGCGCATTCGCCAGATTGAAGCGAAAGCTTTGCGCAAAATGCGTCACCCGACGCGTATTCGGCAACTGGAAGGCTTCCTCGAAGCGGGCGAAACATAAGATGTCGATCTTGCCGGCAACTCCAGCGCAACTTTCGCGGGCCCAAATAGTTTAATTCGGCGAGCCCTTATGAAACGCGAAGATGACGAACAATTGTGGGACCTGCTTAGCCGCTCGCCCGGCCCGCGGCCGTCGCCTTTTTTCGCGCGCAACGTCCTGCGCCGGATCCGTCAGGAGCCGCAGCGGACGGCGGCATGGTGGAGGTTGTGGCTTAGCCCAAAGAGACTCGTTCCGGTCTCTGCCGTGGCGCTGGCTTTTGCCGCGGCTGTCATTTTCACTCACAACCCCCCAACGCGACCGGCCGGCAACGACCTGGATCCAATCATCGCAAAGATCGACGTGCAGGATTATGAAGTCGTTGCGGACTTGGACGATCTGCTAGCCTCCGACGACAATAATTTGTGGGACGACACTTCCTCGTTATAAGCGCGACGCTCGCGCTCTGCATTTTCGCTTTCGACCGCAGTTTCGCGCAGGGACCCGGTCAAAATCAGCACGGCGGCAAAATGCGCCGGTTTAATAACAATCAGCTGCGAGGCAGCCCGCGCGATCGCCTTTTTCAGCTCTCGCCTGAGGAGCGTCAAACATTCAAGCGAAACGCAGAACGGTGGCTGCAAATGAACCAGGAGCAGCGGAACATTCTGCGCGAGCGCGAGAAGGTCCGCCGGCAGCAAATGAAAATTGAGGCGGAAGCGGCCCTGCGCGACTCGGGCATTCGTGTCGATCCAAACGCGCGGGACCAGTTTGAGTCGCGCTATCTTCAGGAGCGCAAAAGGATCGAGCGTGATCTGAGGCAGGAAGTAGAGGCAAAAAGACAGCAGCAGTTGAATGAGTTAAAAGAGCGGCTCAAGACTGAGTTTCAATCGCCTGTCCCGAATGCGTCCAACGCGCCGGGCGGAGGATCGGCAAAGCAGCGGCGGTAATGCGCCTCTCCTGGTCTAAAAAGCAAGCGAGCTGGCGAGCGCTAGCCCACCAGCTCACAAAAAACAACCTTGCTGGTTTAACGCCAGTGACGGTGACGTGCGTAATAAACTCTTCGGCCGTGATTCCAGTAGTACGGGCGATATGAGTACGAACGATACGAGACGCCGTAATATGGATAGGGCCGGTAGTACCCGTAATAGGGATAGCCATAGCCGTAGCCATAGCACCCTGGATAATATCCCGGACCGCCAAATCCGATACCGATCGCGACACCCGCTTGAGAACTCGGCGCCGCCGCGATCGCTAATCCCGCAACCGCCAATGCAATTAATAGAAACTTTTTCATGCTGTTCACCCCCTAGGAACTTTAACTATCTTACCATTATTCAACTCTAATTTAGACGCGAGGTTTCGAAAATTATTCGTCTTTCACGTAATAGCTGGAAGTCGTGGATACCCAGTCACGCAGATATTGTCGCCCAATCGTGTGTAGGAAATGCGTTCGAGACGAGCGGCCTCCTGCGTAGATGGAGCGCCGCGCCCGCCAAACGCGATGACGGGACCACCGGTGAACATTGAACCCATGTAAATTTGCGCCTTGTCGATGAGGCCGGCATCCAACGCCTGCCCAAGTATTTCGCCACCACCTTCGATCAGCACACTCGTGACATTCTTACTGCCGAGATCCTGCAGCACAGACGAAAGCGGTTGCCGGCGATAGATGATTGTTCGCTCGCGGTGGCGATCGGTAAACAGCTGCGCTTTTCGCGGGAGTTTTCCAGAGCGCGTGAGCACGACGCGCCATGGTTGGCGCGCTCCGCGCGTGCCTCTCACGGTCAGGCGCGGATCGTCCGCTCGAACTGTCTCAGCGCCGACGAGTATCGCATCGACAGTGGCCCGGAGCTTGTGCGCGTGCTGGCGGGCGGCGGCACTCGTGATCCAGGTCGGTTCGGCGGGAGGTCTCGTCAATCGGCCGTCCAAACTCATACCGCATTTTGCAATGACGAAAGGTTGATGCGTCACGATCCATTTATTGAATGCTTCATTGAGCGTGGTGCATTCGTCGCTCAGCACGCCGACTGCGACGTCGATTCCGGCTGCGCGCAATTCCGTGATTCCACGTCCGTTGTGAAGCGGGTTAACGTCGACCGCACCAATCACAACGCGTTTTACGCCGGCGCGAATGATCTCGCTTGTGCACGGCGGCGTGCGTCCAACTGTCGAGCACGGTTCGAGCGTCAAATACAATTTCGATCTAACGGCGTCGGCGCGATTGACTTGGCCGAGGCATTCCACCTCCGCGTGCGGCCCACCGGCTTGGCGATGATGTCCCCGCGCAATGACTTTGTCTTTGATTACGAGAACGGCGCCGACGGCCGGATTCGGGCTGGTCTTGCCTAAACCTTTCCTTGCTTCGCCAAGCGCGATCCGCATGAAGTGTTCGTCGGTTTGTGTGGAAGCCATACAAGCATGACTACCGTTGAGGAAGAACTCCGCAACGCCTTTCAGGATATTGATGAATCGGGGTCCCGAGGGACTAGATGTCGATCTTCGCGACAGATGAGCTTTTTGCTTGGCGAACGGCGCAAGCACACTTACCTAGAGGACTCCCCTATGGCGACCAAGACCGAAGAAAAGACAACCGAAAACAAAGTAACGGCGGCACGAAACAAAAATCTCGATCTCGCGATCCAACAGATCGCCAAGGATTACGGCGACGGCGCGATCATGCGCCTGGGTGATGAGAAAATCGTTGACATCGACGTAATTCCTACCGGCAACATTCTCATCGACCGCGCACTCGGCGTGGGTGGATTTCCCCGTGGTCGCGTGGTGGAGGTTTTCGGACCCGAGTCATCTGGCAAGACAACGCTCACCTTGACTGTCATCGCGCAGGCGCAGAAGCGCGGCGGTCTTGCCGCCTTCATCGACGTCGAGCACGCGCTTGATCCCGCCTACGCCAAGAAGTTGGGTGTCGATCTGGACGATTTGCTCGTCTCGCAACCGAGCTCGGGTGAGGAAGCGCTGCGCATCTGCGAGACATTGGTTCGATCGAATGCGCTCGACGTGATCGTCCTGGATTCTGTTGCCGCACTCGTCACCAAAGCCGAGCTGGAAGGTGAAATCGGCGACGTTACCGTCGGCGCGCAGGCGCGACTGATGAGCGCAGCTTTGCGCAAACTCACGGCGCTCATTTCAAAAGCGCGGACCTGCTGCATTTTCACCAACCAGATCCGAGAAAAAATCGGCGTCATGTTTGGCAATCCCGAAACAACGCCCGGCGGCAAAGCGCTGAAATTTTACGCCAGCGTCCGCGTCGACATCCGCCGCATCGGCGCGATCAAACAGACCGATGGCGTCGTCACCGGCAACCGCACGCGCGTGAAGATCGTGAAGAACAAAGTCGCGCCGCCATTCACCGAAGCGGAGTTCGATATCATGTACAACGAAGGAATTTCATCGACCGGCGCGCTTCTCGATCTTGCGCTCGAGAAACAGATCATCGAGAAGCGCGGCTCATGGTTGAACTACAAGGGCACACAACTGGCGCAGGGCCGGGATGCGGCCAAGGAAACTTTGAAGAACGACCGCGCGCTTTATGAAGAGATAGAAGCTGCGGTCAAAGCAAAACTCGACGAGGACAAGCAGTAGGGTTTGATAGAGGGTAAGATCGACATGTTGGTCCGATGCTTCGCGGTTTTGTTCGTCGCAGCGACCATTTATTCGCTCGCGCAAGCGAAAGACATTCCCGCGTCGCCTCCGCGATTGATGCCTGGCCTGGGCGAGGTGCATCATCCGGTCTCGACCAAGAATCGACAGGCGCAGCAATTTTTCGATCAGGGCCTGGCTCTCGTCTACGGTTTCAATCACGACGAAGCGAGAAGGTCGTTTCAACGCGCGGCCGAGCTCGATCCGAAATTAGCGATGGCTTGGTGGGGCGTCGCCTTGACGCTTGGCCCGAATTACAATCTACCGGTCGATCTGGCGCGCGAAAAGGCCGGCTACGATGCGGTCCAGCGCGCGCTCGCCCTTCAGGAAGGCGCCTCGGTGGCCGAGCGCGCTTACATCAACGCGCTGGCGTTCCGATATTCGAACGATCCGAAGGCCGACCTGCATCAACTCGATGTCGCTTATCGCGATGCGATGTCGAAGCTGGTGAAGAGCTATCCGGACGATCTCGATGCCGCCACGCTTTATGCCGAGAGCATGATGAATCTGAATCCGTGGAAACTTTGGTTCCACGACGGACGGCCTAACGATGGCACTGAAGAGATCGTCGCCGTGCTCGAATCGGTCTTGAAACGCGATCCGAATCATCTCGGCGCGAATCACTATTACATCCACGCCGTCGAAGCGTCGCCGCATCCCGAGCGAGCGTTGCCGAGCGCGTCGCGTTTGGAAAAGCTTGCCCCGGCCGCCGGCCATCTCGTGCATATGCCGGCGCATATCTACGCGCGCGTGGGCGATCATTCCGCCTCGGCCCATTGCAACGAAGTTGCCGCGCAAGCCGACAAGAAATTTCTCGCTGCAACACATGAACAAGGCGTTTACCCGCTCATGTACTACAGCCACAACCTGCATTTCCTCGCGTTTGCTGCCTCGATGAACGGCAATTTTGCCGAAGCGACAAATGCCGCCGCTCGCCTGGTCGCAAATGTTGCGCCCGGTGTCAAAGCGATGCCGATGCTCGAGGGTTTTCTGCCGACCCCGATCGTCGTCCTTTTTGCTTTCGAACGCTGGGACGACCTTCTGAAACTTCCGGCTCCCGACTCACAGTTCTTAACTACAAACGCCGTCTGGCACTCCTTGCGCGGTGTTGCGCTTGCGAACACTGGGAAGACGGCCGAGGCCGAGAAAGAGCAAAGCGCCTTTCGTGAGCTCGCTGCGAAGATCCCTCCGGACACGATGTACGATCAGTTGAACGAGACCGGCGCGGTCTTCAAAGTTCACGATCATCTTCTGGCGGGCATGATTGCGCGCAGCCGGCATGACACCAAAGGCGCGATCGATTCTTTAACGCAGGCCGTCGCGGCTGAGGACGCGCTCAATTACAGCGAGCCGCCGCCATGGTACCCACCCGTTCGCCCGATGCTCGGTCGCGTTTTGCTCGAGGCTAAACAATTGCCCGAAGCGGAGAAAGTCTTTCGCGCCGATCTTGAAACAAATCCGCGTAACGGCCGCGCGCTTTCCGGATTGCGCGATTGCCTGAAGGCGCAAGATCGACAATACGAGGCCGACCAGATCGATCGCCAATTTCGCGCGGCGTGGAAAGTTGCGGACGCTGCCGGAGGAAAGTCGCCGAAGCGCTGACACCGGCCTCGCGGTTAGCCCAAAGGCAGATTTCCATTTGGAAATCTGCACGCTCTCCGGCAATTTGCTCCATTAGATCGACATCATGACCTCGGCCGAAATTCGCAAATCGTTTCTCGATTTCTTTCGCGAGAAAAAGCACACCATCGTGCCGTCGTCGTCATTGCTGCCGGATTCCCCCAATCTGCTGTTCACCAACGCGGGCATGAACCAGTTCGTGCCGATCTTTCTTGGTCAGCAAAAGCCGCCGTGGAACCCGCCGCGCGTGGCTGACACGCAAAAATGCATTCGTGCCGGCGGCAAACACAACGATCTCGAAGATGTCGGGCTCGATACTTATCACCTCACGTTTTTCGAGATGCTCGGCAACTGGAGCTTCGGCGATTATTTCAAGAAGGAAGCGATCGAATGGGCGTGGGAACTCGTTGTGGAACGCTGGGGACTTCCGCCGCAACGACTTTACGCAACCGTTTACAAACCCGGCCCGGGTGAGCCGAGTGAGTTCGACCAGGAAGCACACGACCATTGGGCGAGATTATTTCAGGAGGCCGACCTCGATCCCAAGATCCACATCGTAAACGGAAACAAGAAAGACAATTTCTGGATGATGGGCGATACCGGCCCGTGCGGGCCGTGCTCAGAGTTGCATGTCGATCTTACGCCGGATGGCGACACCCGCGGCGCGCTCGTCAACAAAGAAGACCCGCGCTGCATCGAGATTTGGAACTTGGTTTTCATCCAATTCAACGCCAATGCCGATGGCTCGTTCACACCGCTGCCGCAACGTCACGTCGACACCGGAATGGGTTTCGAGCGCATGTCCGGATTCTACGCAGCCACGAAAGGCTTCACCGATTTCAACGCGATACCATCAGCCTACGATGCTGACGTATTTACCGATCTCTTTAGGGCTTTGGAAGAACTCAGCCGCAAGAAATACGGATCGACAATTCCTAAGCATGGAAGCACGGGTGAAACCGATCAGGAAAAGATCGACATCGCCTTTCGCGTCATCGCCGACCATATCCGCGCGCTTACGTTTGCTATCGCCGACGGAATCATTCCGTCCAACGAAGGCCGTGGTTACGTGCTGCGGCGAATTCTGCGCCGTGCGGTTCGCTATGGCCGCACCCTCGGATTCCATGAGCCATTTTTTTTCAAGCTCGTCGATGTTGTCGCCAACGCGATGGGCGATGTTTTTCCCGAAGTGCGTGCGAAACAATCCAAAATTAAGGAGACGATCAAGCGGGAAGAAGAAGCCTTTAACAAGACGCTAGACAAAGGCATCCGATTGTTCGAGCAAGCAACTGCTGGTCTGACAGCCGGGGAAGCGGGAGCAAATGTAACCAGCATGATTCTCGAGAAGGAATTTGCGCAAGAACTTGGAACGAAATCTGTGTCCGTTCTCGCTGGAAAGACTATTCGCGGGAAGTTCGCATTTATGCTCTACGATACTTACGGCTTTCCGCTCGACCTGACGCAGCTAATGGCACGGGAGCGCGGGTTAACAGTCGACGTCGCCGGATTCGAGAAACTGATGGACGAACAACGGTCGCGCGCGCGCGCCGCGCAGAAGAAATCCGCGATTGAGATTTCGAAAATCGATGGAAAGACGCCGACGAATTTTCTTGGTTACGAAGAGGATCACACCGGTGCCAACGTCGAAGCGATTGTCGATCTTAGCGACAAGCGCGGCGTCATTTTGAACAACTCAGTTTGTTACGCGGAGATGGGCGGCCAGGTCGGTGATACCGGTGAGATCGTCGGGAAAGATCGACAATGGAGAATCGCGAACACCCAAAAGTCGGGCACGACGTTCGTGCACGTCATCGAGAGCGATGATGCGCCGGGAATCGGTGAACATGTTACCGTCAAGGTCGACGTTCCACGCCGGCGCGCGATCGAGCGGCATCACACGGTGACGCACATTTTGCATTGGGCGTTGCATGAAAAAGTTTCGCGCGATGCCGCGCAAAAGGGCAGTTATGTCGGGCCGGACAAGTTGACGTTCGATTTTTCGAGCGCAGCGCTTTCTCCAGAACAAAAACGCAAGGTTGAGAAGTTGGTGAATGAGAAGGTCGCGGAAGACGCCCCGGTTTCATGGAGGGAAATTCCGTACGCGGAAGCGAAGAAGCGCTCGGACATTCAGCAATTCTTTGGCGACAAATACGGCGAAACGGTCCGCGTCGTGCAAATAGGTGGCGACGCGAAAGCACTGAACGGTTACTCGATGGAGCTTTGCGGCGGCACGCACGTAAGATCGACAAGCGAGATCGGCGCGTTCCGCATCGTGAGAGAGGAAGCGATCGCGGCCGGCATTCGCAGGATCGAAGCGGTGGCGGGTGATGCCGCGCGAGATTGGGCGCAGCAAGAGGCGGCCAAGCAGCAGGAAAAATTCGAAACTCTGGCGCGGAAGAAAACAGACATCCCAACGTTGCCGGCTTTTTCCAACAACGCTGAAACGGCGGAAATGTTAAAACAGATCGATGCGCGTGCGGCGCATCTGGAAAAGGTAGATGTCGATTTACGAGAATGGGAAAAGAAGAGTGCGAAGGCGAGCGACGCCCAGCTAAAAAGCCGTGCCACTGAGATTGCGAAGGAGCTCGTAGCAACTCATGCCAAAGAGAATTCTGTCGTCGCCGAAGTCAAAGATGCGGACGGCAAGTTACTTCAAGCGGTGGCCGACGCGCTCAAGTCAAAGATCAAAACCCCGATTTTTCTTGCCGGAGTGGCGAATCGACGCGTCGCGTTAATCGCGTCCGTGCCAAAGGAACTGACCGCGAAATTTCAGGCGGATAAATTGATGCAACAGCTTGCGCCGATCGTCGGTGGCAAGGGCGGCGGACGTGCCGAGAATGCACAAGGCGCCGGCAACGATCCCGGCAAGATCGACAAGATGCTGGCCGAGGCAGAGAAATTGATCGCGCAGATCAAGTGAACGCGCGCGTCACGGCACGTTCACGCTCGGCATGTGCGCGTTTTTGATCAGGCGCAGTAGATTTTTTCCGTTCGTGGACATGCGATGGATCGACGCCTCTTTCTCGCCGGACGCCTGGCTCAGGAACAGAATGTTGTCGTTGTCCATCCAGCAACCGTCCCAGCCGAAGAGTGTCCTGGTCGTGATGCGCGCGGGCTTTTGCGTGGCGATCTCCAGCGTCCACAAAGCCGGCGGCGGGCCGTCCCAATCTTTGCGGTGATGTTCTTCGCCCATGTCGATGGAAAGAAGCAGGCGTTTCCCATCCGGCGATACATCGATGCGACTGTCACCACTCATGCCTCCATTCGGAATCACCTTTTCGATTGGCCACTTCGCGAGCACCGCGCCGTCGAGGCTGATCTGATAAATGTTGGTGATGTCCTGGCAAAAAATGGAACCCATGTCGCGCGCCCAGCAGGGCGAATAAAGTGTGACTTCATTGGGCGCGCCTTTTTTTAGAACGTGAAACTCCGTTCCGTTCGGTGCAATGGTCGCCAAGTCCCAGACGTCGCCACGGCGCAACGTGAAAAGAATGCGTTTCCCGTCGGGCGACCAGCTTGGATAATAGGAATTCTCGCTCGGAACATCTTTGAAGACGGTCATGTTGCCCGAATCGATTTCGATCACAGCGATGTGGCGAACATATTTGGTGCCGGATTTCTCCACCGTGGTGAAAGCCACGCGGGTCCCGTCCGGAGAAACGGCTGGGAAAATACCGGTCGCGAGTTTTCTCGCGCCAGTCCCGTCGAGTTTGGCGATATAAACAGCGTCATCGCGTTCAAAAGCGAGGTGACGCTCAGCCGCTGTGGCAAAGGCCGGGCAGGCAAGCAAAAGCACCAGCGCGAAGCAAGTCTTCATGTCCGTTTATTTTCTCTCGTTCTTCATGGCAATAGCACTGTGATAATAAAGGTCGCGGCAAGCGCAACGCCCAGCACGATAAGGTAAGCAATGCCGCCGACAAAAAACTTAAAGATGCTGAAGAACCAGCCTTGCCGATAAACTCTGCGGATCGAGAGAAAAATTTGGATTACGAACCAAAGCCAGAGCAGCCCAACAATCCAGCCCGCGAGAAGGTGCGGGGCGATTCGATTCAAGCCGATCGTGATCAACCCGATCAGCATGATGCCGATGTAGGCGAAAGTGTGAATGTGAAGCGCGTAGACGAGATGATCGATGTAAAAAACGTGTTTTCGGATGTAGAGAATTTTCAGCACGAAGGCGAAGAGCGGAATACAACAGAGCATCATGTAGGGCAGATTGCTGAAGAGAGTGGTGAGAAAGATCCCGAATTTTGTTCCATGCTCGCCGAATTTCTCCTTGGCGCGCGACTCGATCCATTTCTCAAATGGTGTGGAGTTTTTGTCCTCCGGACCGAACTGAATTAGCGGACTCTCTTCCGGTGTGGCGGTGGCTTGTGGGCTTTGTCCTGTCGTCGCGCTGGGTGACGGTGACGGTTCTAATGCCTGGCGCACGCGCGCGCGCACGTCGGGCGGAAGGTTCTCTTTCTCGAGATCCGCTTGGACTTCGGCGCGATCCTTTGCCGACAGCTTGCTCGGATCTACGTGAAACGATTTCGCCCAATAATTAACGACAAAGAAAAACAGAATGCTCGCCAGCAAATAAAGGCGGAGCGGATGCAGATAACGAACCCGGCGACCGGCCAGAAATTCATTCGTCAGATGCCAGGGGCGGAGGAGTAGCCATCCAATGGTGGCGAAGAATTTCGAATCCCAATTCAGAAACGAATCGAGAATGTCGACAATGACGTGGCGGAACGAACGCCGATAATCGATCGCCGCTTGACCGCAGACCGCGCAATATTTGCCGAATAGTTCGGCGCCGCAGTTTTCGCAGTGGGTCAGCGGCGGCGGTTGATTTTTTCGCCGGCGGAAAAACCGTCTTCCTCCGGGTTCTTCGACCGAGGAGATGGCGGTATCGCCCAGAATGAATTTTGCCGGCTCATCGGACATCGGGCGAAGTCTAGAAAATCGGGCCGCTCACGTCTATGCCGAAGCCGTTGTGCTTCTTGACCTCCAGAACGCGACTGATTAGATCAAACTTCATGCAAACATTAAAAATTGGTGTCGTTCTCATCACTGCCGTTGCCGCGATGGGGTTGGCTTCGGCGCGGGCCGATCAGCCGCACATGAAGGCAGCTCTCGAGCATCTGCGCGCCGCGCGCGCCGAGCTCAAAGTTGCGGAGCATGACAAAGGCGGCTGGCGAGCGCGTGCGTTAGGAAACGTGGAGAGGGCCATCGCCGATACGGAAAGAGGAATGGCATTCGATAGGCATCACTAAGATGCAGCAGTCTCAATGCGGAGTTTGCCGCGCGCAGACTCCGCATTTCTTGCCGATCAATCGCGCAGGAAAAAGAGCGCAACCGAGCCGGTTGCGCCAATCGCGTACATGATCGCGGTATCGCCGATGAAATAAGGATAAACCATCAGCGCGAGGCCGCAGAGCATCAGCTTCCAGAGATTCATTCGTTTGCCGTAAACGAAAGCGACAAAGCCAATCGAGCTAAACAGTAAATTGCCGATGAGATTAGCGGTGCTCAAACCGAACATGTCGATCTTAGGAGCTAAATGCAGGCCACTGAAGATCGACATCGAAACTTTGGATTGACCTGCAAAAGCCTGTGGTGACACGATTCGCGACCGATGGCTTCGCATTGGTTTAGAACAAAGAGCCCCGATCATTTGATGGCGGAGGCGGCCGCGTCGGAGCGGCAGATGAAGCGTTCGCTGAGCGCGCTCGATCTGACCGCGCTTGGAATTGGGGCGATCATTGGCGCGGGAATTTTCGCGCTCACTGGCACGGCTGCCGCCGGTCAAGTATTCTCGTCGAAGCTCGAAACGCCGGTTCTCAATTTCATCCAGGCCTGGCTTTCGGGCGCTGACGTCGTCCTGGGACGAAACGGCGCCGGTCCCGCGATCATGATTTCATTTATGATCGCCGGCCTGGCCTGCGGATTCGCGGCGCTTTGTTATGCGGAGCTCGCGTCAATGATTCCGGTCTCGGGCTCCGCCTACACTTATTCGTATGCGACGCTGGGTGAAATCATTGCCTGGATTATCGGCTGGGACTTGATCCTCGAATATGCGGTCGGCAACATGTCAGTCGCAGTTGGTTGGTCCGGTTACTTCGTGGCGCTATGCGGCAGCACGGTGGGATTAAAATTTCCGCTTTGGCTGGTCAACGATCATCGCACCGCTACCGATCTTCTGGCCAAGGGTGGCGATGCGCTCGCAGCGTTCTCTTCGTCAACGTTGCCGGTGATTGCCGGTCATTCGATCGCAATCAACTTACCTGCGCTGTTGATTGTCGCCGCCGTGACGGTGTTGCTGATCTACGGCATTCGTGAAAGCGCCAAAACGAACACAACGATAGTCATCATCAAAGTCGCCGTCGTAGTTTTCTTTATCGCTTTCGGCGCGTTCATGGTGAATCCGACGCACTGGCATCCATTCGCGCCGAACGGGTTTGCCGGCGTCATGAGCGGCGCCGCCATTGTTTTCTTCGCATTTATCGGTTTTGACGCCGTCTCAACGACTGCCGAAGAAAGCAAAAATCCACAGCGCGATATGCCAATTGGAATCATCGCGAGTCTGATCATCTGCACCACTCTGTATGTGCTCATGTCGGGCGTTCTGACCGGGATCAAAAAATACACTGTGTATCTCGGCGACTCCGCAGCGGTGGCGACTGCGTTCGCAAGCAAGCCTTGGGCGCAAGCCCTCGTTAGCGCGGGGGCGCTCGCGGGAATGACTTCGGTGCTACTCGTTTTCCAAGTCGGGCAGCCGCGCATTTTCATGGCCATGGCGCGCGACGGATTATTGCCGCAGTATTTCGCCAAAATTCATCCGCGCTTTCGCACCCCGCATATCACCACTATTTGGACCGGCGTTGTCGTCGGCGGCGTCGCCATGATCGCAGACATCGGCTCGCTCGCCGATCTAACGAACATCGGAACGCTCTTTGCCTTCATTCTGGTTTGCTTTGGGGTGAATGTGCTCAGGCGCACGGATCCGGAGCGCCCCCGGCCGTTCCGGGTGCCGTTTGTCCCGATCTTTCCGATTCTTGGCGTCATCCTCTGCATCGCTCTGATGCTGAGTTTGCCAGTGTTAACGTGGATCCGCTTCTTCGTCTGGCTCGCAATCGGACTCGTGATCTATTTCTTATACGGCGCCTGGCACAGCAAACTGCGCAACGGCACCGACACCGGCCCGACCGAAGACGTTCCGCCGCCGATCATCAAAACCTAAGATCGACAACTGCCGTTGCACGATTACGCCGCTTTCTCGTGACTCGCTTTGTCGTCGACTTCGAGCCAGTCGAACAATGTGGTCTTGGCCGGATCGAGTCCGAGCGGTTTGGTCTGTTCGATAAACCAGTCGCGCCGCTCCGGATCGTTGTAAGGATTGTTCGCTGTGACTTCGTCGCCCCAGCGTTTGATTTCATCGGGCGTTTTCTTCTCACCGTTCGAATCCAGCCACTCCGCCATCTGTTGATCGCTCGCGCCGTTTTCGATCTGCGCCTTGAAGTCCGCGCCTTTTACCCCTTTGAATCCGAAGAGCATATTGTCGAGCGGACAATCGAAATGATATTCGCCGATATTCCCGACTACCAACGCGCGGCACTTGTCGATCGTGCGTCCGAGGATGGCGTAACCGCCGACGCGAATACGCGGACTGCGCGGCGCTTCCTTGGTCAAATCTTTGCCGATAACGTTTTTGTGCATACTTCAGGCTAATGCGAAACCATTGGCTCGCAA
>Ga0209331_1000450_pt1 | contig 14803 bp, 13 predicted proteins | sample JacPinW_OM3H0_M3_FD_187971 | JGI IMG/M metagenome (GOLD analysis project Ga0209331, IMG submission 187971) | Forest soil microbial communities from Algoma, Ontario, Canada - Jack Pine, Ontario site 1_JW_OM3H0_M3 (SPAdes) (version 2) | ecosystem: Environmental > Terrestrial > Soil > Boreal...
ACTGTTAAAGCTGATTGCCCGTCCCGTCTTCCCCAGGGCCTCGCGGGAGCAATCAATGCTACGCTCTCGCCCCAGCGCCACGTCCCGGCTGACGAGGAGCATGCACCTCAGCGCTGTGATCCAAGGATCGAAGATCTTAACGATCAGCTCACCGCAACTGACACCTTATGATTAACGGCAGCAGCACCGCCACGAGTGCGTGTAGCGATTCGACCGCCCACAGCTAGCAAAGCGCTCACCTTTAAGTGGGGTGAGCGCTGGCTTCTGGTCTAGTGTACTCAGTCCGCCGGGGGGTGAGGGCCGGGACTCCCGTAAACGACGACACAACCGTCAGTCCCACCGCAAAGCTGTGAGCCTACTGTCGTGGTGTCGCCACCCGTGCCAACTACCGAGGCCGGGGCCACCTGCGGAACGTAGATCAGGTTTCTCCCCGCGTCAGCCGCCACCGAGTGCGAGTTGGAACCCTGCGGGATGGTCTCGATCAGAACGCCGTCGCCACCCACCACGCCAAGCACCGCGCAGACCTTCTGCGCTCCGAAAGGCGCAGGGGGGGCGATGATAGGGGTACAAACGGGGGTCTGTGTGTACGATTTACTGGCGCCCAGATAGTACCGGTTATCACCGATGAAGCCAGGAGAAGCGTAGATTGAGGGGTTGAACCAGACTTCGTCGGAGCCGGTGATATTTGCGGTATCCGCAAAGTTCCTGTTGACGGGATTCATTGTCTGGGTGGTTGTGTCGAACGGGTTGTTACCCGGGGTGCAACCCATCAGCAGAGTGTGACTCCCATTGGGGTTGGTCTTGACCGTGATACCGTTGGGCCCACATCCGCCCGTCGCGGCATTTAGGTTCGCGGGGTGAAGGGAAATCACCCCGGAATTGGTGGCCGGATTGAAGGCGCCCAGCGTGCAAAGCACTCCCGGTGTAAATGCCACGGTGCACTGCGCTGCCGAGAGATTGCTCGGATCGAACACCAGCAAACCGCCGTCGCAGGTGATCGGGCCAGCGGTTCCGTCGAAATTGCAACCCGGCGGGTTTTGGGCGATGATCGGGAGCGAGGTCCAGAAGCGCTGGGTGCTCGGCTCCCAGGTTGGCTGTTCGATCGAAAGCCCAAACCCAGAAGGCATAATTGCGCCGGAGACCTGGACCTGGATGATTTTGATCACATTGCTCGGTCCCATGCTGTCACCGTTCGCAGCAAACAGCGTCCCAAACGGAGGATCCTCGGCGTTGTTGGCCCCAAACAATAACGTGCCAGCAAGATTCAACGCCATTTCATCCAACCGCGTGGTGCCGCCGGTGGAGACTGACTGCACGATGCCATTCGGCGGAGGCTGTCTGAGATCGATGACCTTGACCGTACTGTCGCCGTCACCGGCATAGATCCAGATGCCGTGCGATGTGACGCCATCTGGCCCGGAGATATTGTTGTTCACAGCGGCCGTTCCACCAGGGAGCACGCCCGCGAATTTGCACGCCCCCCCACCAGGCTCGGTGCAGCCTGATCCTGGCGCTGGCCCAGTGTAAGTGCCTAAGAAACTGGTGGTGTGAATGTTGATGAGGGCAATACCGGCATTCGAGCGATCGGCCAGCATGTACCAGCCCAGATCATCAGCAACCCAACTAATGTCAAACGATCGTAGCGGATTCGGCCCAAGGGTAACCGCGGCCAAGCACTGGGTCTGTGGTGTCCCCCCTTGTGATGTCTGTGTCCCAGGCCCGGTGCACGCGGCCAGCGCGGGGTTGGTCGTCGCCATCGACGCAGCAGCTATCACCGCTGGCGCCACACTGCTGAGCAAATAGCTGTACACCTTACGCTTTCGTGTCATGAAGTCGCCTCCCTGATGCTCCCCGACATCCCCCTGACGTCGGGTCCTAAGGTCTCATGCTACCATGCCCATTTTTTTTCACAATAACATTTTGTTGCACGACCTAACCTCCAACGCAGAGGCGCCGCATGGGACACGAAGCGGCAACGCAACGTGTGCCGCTCGTTCTCAAGGACGATACTCAATCGTCATGACCCCTCCGGCCTGGGCTCCCTTGCGTCGGTGCCGGCACCCCAACGAGCGACTGGTTGTCCGCATCCGCAACGTGTGGAGCAGGCTGTGGAGCAGCCCGTGGAGCAGCCCGTGGAGCAGCCCCTGGAGCAGCCCGTGGAGCAGCCCCCGGAGCAGCCCGTCGAGCAGCCCCTGGAGCAGGATTACGGTGGCCGCTGAACATACTGAAGGTCGCCACGCGACTGTCGAGCTTGAGGACCAGCCGGCGCCCCTCGATCTGGGCGACCTTCCATCCGCCAATATCGTCACCAATGCGCACGCGCCGAACCTCGTTCGGCCCTGACCGGACAATCGCGCGCGCCTCCTCGGCTTCCATGACGATGCCGACCAATGTCACGTTCGGCGGCTCCGGCGGCGGCGGAGGAGGAGGAGGAGGGCCTATGATCGGAGCAGGCGGCGGAGCTGGTGCACGACGGCTGGGCGAGAACAGGGGCCGCTCGCGGGTCGCAGAGAGACGATCGAGCGGATGCACAGCGAGCGGGCTCGCAAGACCGGCGGTTGGCGTTGCTGGAGCATGCGCCTGAACTTGCGGTCGAGGTTGGGTTTGAGGTTGAGGTTGAGATTGAGTTTGAGCGTGCGCTCGCGTAACCGCCACGCCGCCAAGAATTAGCGCCGATCCCAACGCAAAAAGAGCCGCGATGGATCTCCGCAAGCCGATCATGCCGATCCCCGCCGCCAAAGCGCACGCAGGCTCAATGTAAGGCGCAAATTTGCATCCTGAGCCCCGCGCTGTCCCGTCGTGCTCGGGGTTTGCACCGCCAGCGAATCCACGAACACGTAGGGCGTTGCGCTTTCCAGCTGATAAAGCAATCCCTGCACTGACTTCTGGCTAACCTCCAGAGTGACCTGGACCCGGATCGTGTCGGGCGAATCCTCGCGACGCGCGGGCTCGACCCCATACGAAATGACAGTGGCTTGCTGACCGGCCGCCACCTGCGAGAAGTAGGTCTGCAGCTGCGCCGCAGCGAGACCCGCGGTCCCCGCATCAAGGAAGGCAGCAGCGGGCGCCGCCGTGGTTGTCCGAGCCCGGGCGTCAGCCCCGGAGCGAACGCGCGCGGCAAGATGCGAAAGAGTCTCGCGCCGTTCCGAAAGTTCGTACGCGGCATTGGAGCGCACTTGCAGCGACAAGCCCACAGCGAAGACGCACACGAGAAGCAGCAAACACAACGCTGCGATGGAAATCGTCTGCTCGCGATTGAACTGCACGACGGTTTTAGTTCTCCATGATCTCCAGGCGCGGCACAACCTGTGCCTCAATATTAAACTTGAACAGCGTGCCGTCTGGACCCCGCGTCGTCGGTGCGAAGAAATGCACGGCAGTCAAGTGACCGGAGCGCTCGAGCGGCCCTATCAATGACGGGGCGTCGCTCGTCAAGCCGATCATGCGCAAGGTCGAATTGTCCAGACGCAGCTCCGTCAGGTAGGCGGCGTCGGGTAGCGCCCGCGAAAGGACTTCGAGCACGATTACGGTGGACGGGGAAATCTCTTTCCAGGCCCAGGCGCGTTCCGCAGGTGGTAGCGATGCGATGGCCTGTGGCGTCCGCGATCCCTGAACCTGGCGCTGCAATGTCTTGGCGCGGGCCGCCAGATCATCGCTCTCGCTGCGAATCGAGGCTGCCGAGAAGAATCCCCATAGGCTCAGACCCACGCTGAGCAGAGCAAAGGCAGCGATTGACACGCCGATCTGCCGACGGGTGCGCTCGACGGTTTCGCGCGAAACGTCGGCGAGGCGCGACCACAGGGCGACCGGAGCACTGGCCTGGTCGCCGTCCTGGCGCGCCACAATTCGATCCGGAGGAAGACCAATGGCGTCGAGCTCATCCCGCACGCTGTTGACGGCGGCACGCGAGCTAATGAACACGCGCACATCGAGGGCCGCGCTGTCCTCTTGGCTGACCGCGGCATCGAAACCGTATACCGTCTGGTCGGCCGGCCAAGGAGACAGACGCTCGACCTGATTGCGCACGATACCCGGCAGAAACTCGCGCGCCTGAGCGGGAACGCTGATCCGCCGCACTACTATTTTGTCGGTGGGAAGTTCGAGGACAACAAAGCCGTTTCGCGCGGCGCGCACTACATCGTCAGGAGCCCGAGTTCCCGCAGCGAGCACTGCGGATTCGGCCGGCGAACTCTCTGAGTCATCGATTCTTATCGCCTCCCCAAGCACGGGCGCAGAAATCCGCAACTCGTCGGCAATCGACAGGTGGGTAGACAAAGATGTATCGGAAATCACCTCACCCGGCTCCCGGTCGTGCGGATTGACAAGGTTGCGCGATACGAAACCAATCGATGAGATTTCCTCCGACCCCGCTTGCGGGATCAAATGGTCCTCGCTGGGCTTCGCATGCCGCACGATAAAGCGATCATTCGCATGCTGCACGGTCAGCACACGGCGAGCTCGCCAAACCTCCCGCCAGGCAAACAGCAACCCAGCAAGGACTTCGATCCACCGCTCCCAGATCGCTCCCACCTGCATCATAAAGGCCCCCCTTGACCCTCAGGTCATCCCCCCGCTTGGGACGCTATCGGCGTCCAGAGGAGAAGACGATAGGGTTGACTACCCTCCGGCGCAGGCACCACCACCGCTCGAGCGGCCTGGGCGAAACCATTCGCAAGCGTCGCCGTGAGATGAACCGACACGACCGGCGGCGTTTTCACCTCCAAATACTGTTGCGCTTCTCCCAACATCGCTATGAGCCCGGTCGCGTCGGTCGGATGTCTGCGACGCATTTGCAGGAATGCTTGGAGCCGGCTGGCATCGACGCCAGGAAGGGCCGCCAGCACAGATGCCGGTGCAGTCAACGGGTTCACGGTTTCGCTGCCAAAGACGGTGGCAAGCGGCGCGATCGCCCCCACCCATTCTGGTGCCATGCCCGGGATCCGCGCCAGCTGACGAATATCGGTAAAAGGCTGATCCACGTTGGTCTTCTTCGCGGACTGATCGGGGGATTCGGGGGCTGCGTTTGAGCGATTGGCATGGGCGGGCTTGCGCCATTCGTCAATCGCCCGGGCGATTGTGTCCGCTGCTTCCGCCGGTGCACCGAGGTAACGGAACAAAGAGGCAAGAACTTCGATCGGCGCCTTTCCAATGTCGATGCGCCCCCCTTCATCGCTGAGGTGAGCGTGCACCGAACCGGTAGACAGCGAGATCGTAGTCTCCAGTTCGTCAAGGGGTGTGTCCCCCAAGATTTCGACCGTGTGGACGGCGGCCTCGAGTCCGCCCGTCAACAGGGCTTCGGCTTGCACGCGATCCCGGTCGAGTACAACAACGCCCGCAAAACCGCGGAAAGTGATTGCTGCCGCCATCGCGAGTGCCGAAAGCAGCGCGATCAGCCACAGGACAGTCACCAGCACTGCTCCTCGGCGCCGATCAGTCATCGTGAGCCCTGCGGGACTTCGCGGCGGCGGATGAAAAACAAGCCGCTGAGCCGCCGGGCGCACCGGCTTGCGCACATCCCGCGGAAGCATCGGCGCGTATTACAAATTCGGCTCCGGTGAGCAGATCTGCGCCGGTGAGGCGGTCGCGCAGTGTCAATTGCACGAAGCGCGGCAGGCTCGCTTGCCCCCTCCAATCATCGCTCCAAGTCAGCCCGTTGTCCCGGCTGATGCGGCCGAAGGCGAAGGAGATGAAAAACTTGCCTTCGAGTAGAACGACTGGGTCTTGCAACCTGATGTCTTCGAAGCGGGTGCGCGGGCCGAGCCAGGGGGCACGGCGTCTGACCAGGCGCGCGACGTCCTCGTCCTGCTCCGTTGTTAAACTCACAACTTCCTCTCCGCTTGCATTGGCAGCCACACCGCCCGCGCTGACGAAAATCATCCTTGCCGGTTGCGCGGCGGTTGCTGGCTCGCCGATAAACGCAAGCGCCGCGCTCCCCTCGCTCATGCGGGTAACGAAACGCGCCGAGCCGATGTCCGCCGCCAAGCGTTCGACAGCCAAGATGAGACGCTCGCCCTCGCTCACGCCTCGCGTTCCGTGGTCGAAATGCAGCGCCACATTGTGCACCAGCGCGCTAGTGGCAGCGATGATCACAGCGGCGATTGCAAGCGCGGCTAGAACCTCCACCAAGGTGAAGCCATGCCGCCGTTCGGTATGGGCCCGCCCGCGCCCCATTCCCGTCACTCCGTCTTTCCGAGTCGCACGGTCTCAGCGCTAATGGACTGTCCGGGACCCCAGGAGACGCTGGCGATCACCCGGAAAGGGGTCCAGTTGGGGCGTTCCGGAGTGGATGCATTTTGTCCCTTCTCAAGCGACATTTTCTGCCGCGGCGGAGGTGCCACCGGACCAATAAGGATTGGCGCCGCCGTTATCCACCACTGCAAGCCGGCAGTTTCGCCCTTGCGCGAGGCGTCAGCGAGAGCTGATCGGTTGAGGGGCGCCTCAAGCAGTGAGCGCAGCAGAACCTGCGCCGCGATCCTACGGTCGACGCCGGCCATGATGCGGCGCGCGTGAAAGAGGTAGGGACCGAGGGTCGCTGCAAAAGCCAGAATCAGCGCCAAGGCGACGAGAGCTTCAAGCAGCGTAAAGCCGGCACTTTTGCGAGCGCAATTACGGAGTAATCGCGACACCGCCCGTGTACCAATTGACGCGCACCTCATATTCCGCCCCCTCGCGCGAAAGTTTCAGCACCGCCCCCGACGACGCGCCGTCGGGATGAAAACGAACGACTGCCAGTCGTCCCGACCATAACTCGTTTGCACCGAGGACATCGACAACGACGTCAGGCGGAACAGCAATGACATTGCCTCCGTCTCCGACCAGTATACGGCGCTCGCCGTCGAGAGAAACCTGACGATCGCGTCCAGTCAGAATTGCGCCCAGGCGCTCCCGTCGGAGCAGAGCAGCTATCTCCAGAGTCAATGCCTTTAGCTTCGCGCGCCCCGTGCCGGGAGTCATCACAGCAACCAGCGAGGTGACCAACGCGATGATCAGCATCACCGCCAGCACCTCGATCAGCGTAAAGCCCGACTTTTGTTTAGTGCTCCACATTCGAGATGTCGGCGGCGGTGCCTGTACCACCTTCACGGCCATCGGACCCGTAGGACACGATCTCATAGGGCGCGCTCTCAACGGGCGAGCGGTACTGATAGGGATTGCCCCAAGGATCGGAAGGTACTTTGCCTCCCTTGACGTAGGGGCCGTTCCAAATCTCGGCGCCAGTCGTCCGCTGCACCAGCGCATTGAGACCCTCCGACGACGTCGGGTAACGACCGGCGTCCAGATAAAACAGGTCTAGTGCCGAACCGAAGCTCTCGATTTGCAACTTGGCGGCCTTGGTCCGGGATTCGCCTAGATAGTTCAGCACCCGCGGCCCAACGAGCCCTAGGATCAAAGCGATGATCGTTAGGACCACCAGCATTTCCACCAGAGTGAAACCAGCCTTGTGTCGCGCCGCACAAGCGCGATCGGCTCGTATGCAACTAAACCGACGATGCAGTTTGATCATAGTGCGAGTTCCGTGATGCTAAGAAGTGCACTCATGATAGATACGACCAAAGCTCCGATGAGGACGCTCACCAGTATAATCGTCACCGGTCCTATCGCTCCCATCAAGCGGTCGAGACCGATGCCGAGTTTGTGCTCATAAAATTGTGACGCATGTGCGGCTATGGAGGGGAGATCCCCGGTCTCATCTCCAACCCTGAGCATTCGCACCGCAAGCGGCGGAAGGAGATCGGCCTCGGCGAGGGCATCCGCAAAACGCCGACCATTGCGCACCTGATCGTGCACGCGGTCGATCGCGGCCACGAAACGAGGCTCGGTGATGATATCGCGGAGAATTTTCAGCGCGGCCGGCAGCGAAACACCATTCGCGACCAGAAGGCCCAGCGTCCCAATGATCCGCGCGGTGCGCCGGTCACCCATTGGCCCAGCAAGCCCTGGGATCGAGCTTATGGCAGCGATGATGCGAGCTCTGCGCCCGCGGTTCATTGCCACGAGCCAGACGCCCAGCACGGTAGCTAGGCAAACGCCGAGAAACAGATCGAAATTGCTGCGCAGCCAGTCAGAGGCGCCAAGGACCAGGGCCGCACCCGCATTTAAACGGCCTCCCAAGTCCTTGAAAACCGGCTCGAACTGCGGCACGACGTAGATCAAAAAGAACAGCAGAATAAGGACGGCCGACGCGACCAGGAACAACGGGTAGCGGATCGCCGCATTGAAGCGCTCGTTCAGAAGCTCCCGCCGCGTTCGGTCTTCGACAATGGCTCGCAATATCGCGTCAAGTTTCCCGGAGGCCTCGCCGGCGCGAACCATAGCGACGTACGCCGGCTCGATGAGGGTGGGATAGCGCTCAAACGCCTCCGCAAAACTGTTGCCTGCGGTGATGGACGAGCGCAGCGCATTGGCAAATCGCGACATTCCCTTGCTGGTATCATCGGCGAGCGTTTGCAGTGCGCCTTCGAGAGTGAGCCCAGCGCCAACCAGGAGAGCAAGCTGGCGCAGAAAGACGGTGACATCGCGCGGTCGCGGCAGCTTCCCGCCAAACCAATCGCCTCTCAAGATCCCTTGCGTCTTCTCCGCGGCCTCTATCGGGAGGTGGCCGAGATATTCGATGCGCCGGACGACCTCCTCGCGCGAGGGCGCATCGACTTCACCGACGACGATCTCACCTGCCTGCGTGAGCGCGCGATAGCGGAATTGGGGCATCTCGGTCGCCTACAAACTTGCGGTTACGCGAAAGACCTCATCGATGGTGGTCAGTCCGGCCCGGCACTTGGCCACGCCGTCCTCCGTCATGGTAGTCATGCCCTCATTGCGCGCGGCCTGCTCAAGGTCGCTGGCGTCGGTCTTGGGGCCGATTGCCCGCCGCAGCAACGGGCTTACTTCCATCACCTCAAACACGCCTTGCCGTCCGCGAAACCCGGTGAAAGCGCACCAATCACAGCCCTTTGGCTGGTGAACCACCTCTCCGACGGCGAAACCCAACGCAGCGTAGCGGTGGTCCTGCGTGAGATCGTCAGCGCCGAGGCAGTGTGGTTGCTTGCAGTGCTCGCAGAGGATGCGCACCAGTCGTTGGCCCACAATGGCCCGCACGCTGGATGCGAGAAGAAAACTCTCCACCTCCATGTCGATCATTCGCGCGATTGCGCCGGCGGCGGTGTTTGTGTGCAGCGTTGTGAGAACAAGATGCCCGGTGAGCGAAGCGTGGACGCCGATATGAGCGGTCTCGGCATCGCGCATTTCGCCCACCATGATCACATCGGGATCCTGCCGGAGGAATGAGCGCAGCGCTGAGGCGAAGGTCAGGCCAATCGCCGGATGCACCTGCGTCTGATTGATACCGGGGATTTGGTATTCGACCGGATCCTCGATGGTCAGGATCTTGCGGGTTGGCTCATTGATCAGAGCGAGCGACGCGGCGAGCGTGGTCGTTTTGCCGGACCCGGTGGGCCCGGTGACGATGATCATTCCGAACGGCGCTTGTAGCATGCGACGAAGGATTTCTTCGCCGCGGGTGGGAAGCCCGATCTGGTCAATGGCAACGAAGCTCGAGCCCTTGCGCAGCAGCCGCACGACCGCACTCTCCCCATGCATCGTCGGCATCGTGGCCACGCGCAGGTCGATCTCAGTTCCGCCAACCACGAGGCGGGCGCGCCCGTCCTGGGGGAGGCGCCGCTCGGTGATGTTCAAGCCCGCCATGATCTTAAGACGGGACAACAAGCCCCGTGCCATGCTCATGGGAGGTGCCGGGACGGCCTTCAAAAGGCCATCGATGCGCAGCCGCGCCTGCAGCGCGCCGCCGAACGGTTCAATGTGCAGGTCGGTGGCGCGCTGCTCGACCGCGAGCCTGAGAAGGTCATCGACCGCGCGCACCACCGGCGCACCTCCGGCGAGGTCGCGTAGATCATCAAGGTTGTCTTCGCTGGCCGCGGCCTCGCCCGGCGCCACGGCGCTCGGGCGCTCGGGCTCAAGAGACGTTGCGAGCGCCGCATCAATATCCTCTGCCGTAGCGATAGTGATTGTCACCAGCTGATGCAGCGCGATCTCGACCGCCTTGACCGTTTCGCCATCGGTCGGGCGTGCAATCGCAAGCATCAGATTTCCGGACGAATCCTGGTAAGGAAAGAGATGTCCTTCCCGCAGAAACCGCGCCGAGAGCTGCGCTCCAGCGAACTGGCTGTCCACCAGATCCCGGCGCTGCACGCGGCTGCAGCCGCAGAAAGCCGCGAGCTCGTCAGCGAAGGCCGAGGCTGTGAGCTTTGTCAGGCCGACCCAGTCCAGGTTGCCAAGCCCATCGCCCTGGCGGGCCTTGAGCCCGCCATTGGCCATCTGAGCATCGCGCAGCACGCCTTTGCGGGCTAGATGGGCGATAAAGTCATTATACATTGGCAAAGTCCCGCCGACGTCATTCCCTTGGCTGACGTCAGACGGTCGCTCCCCGGTAATAATCTCTTCGCCGCGCATTGAACTTACGGCGCGGTCGACCATGAACATTAGGCAGGCAATTGTGTCGAAATTGACATGATCAAGGAATGCGCGGGCGATGTGGTGTGGTCCGCCGCAAGCTCGACCCTCAGCATGGCGCATGCGGTCACAATTCGGCGATATTCTTAACAATAGGTAAATGCTTATGGGGATGCCTCAAGTCGAGCGGCTGATCCCGAGTTAGCCTTTGATTTGAGCAAATAGTCAGGGGGGGCAGTGCGGGCTGGGGGGCAGCACTATAAGTTGCACCGCCGCATGCTGCAAATTTGTGCAGTGGGTGCGGTGGGGTGCTCCTTGCTTGGCTGCTCCGCGGCAGACAAACAAACCTTGTTAGGTAATACTACGGCCCAACGCGATCCTGTCGCTCCAATTCGCGGCGCTGACCTGAGCGCGCATTTCCCGGCCGCAACCGATCCCCAAATCAACAATTCCAGACAATCCTCCCAGCCGCTGCTATTTCCCGGCTCCGCGATCGAGCCAGCCCCGTCCCCTGGTGGTCCAACCGCAGATTTCCGTGTCGCCTCCGCGGATCCGGCCGCAATCGTCAGGGGCGACGGTGTGGAGCTCAATTTTGAGGGCGCTGACATTCAGAATGTCGCTAAGACGGTGCTGGGCGACACGCTTGGAATTAACTTTGTGGTTGATCCAAGGGTCCAGGGCAACGTGACTTTGGCTTCTACTGGGCCGATACCGCGCAAGGACGTGCTACCGGTCTTCGAAAGCGTGCTGCGCATGTCGAACGCGGCCGTCGTGCACGAGGGAAATTTGGTGAAGATCGTCCCGGTTGCCGAAGCAACCGGGACGGGAGCCGTAAACATTGGTGCCGGACAAGCCGGATTTGGGGTTTCAATCGTACCTTTGCATTACACCGCTGCCGCGACCATCGCACGGACTGCGGAAAACTTTCTGTCGCGGCCGGGTGCCATCAAGATCGATCAAGCAAGAAATCTTCTCTTGATTCAAGGCACCGCGACCGAGCGGCAGGCCGCCCTCGATGTGGTCGCGGCCTTCGACGTAGAATGGATGCGCAATCAGTCAGTCGGGGTCTATCCGCTCAAGTCGACGTCGCCTGAAACCATGATCCGGGAACTCGAGCGCGTCTTTGAGTCCGGGGATGAGGGTCAAGGCCACGGAGTGATACGATTCCAACCGATCTCACGCATGAATGCCGTATTGGTGGTCACCAAAAATCCCAAATTTCTGGAGCGTGCGACGCAATGGGTGCGGCGGCTGGACCGCTCCGATACCAGCGGGACAACGGTGCGTGTCTATCGTCTGAAGTACGCCAACGCACGTCAGGTGGCGAAAATCCTCAATGAGATCTTCCTCACGCAGGGGGCTGGCCAGAGCATCGGCGACTCGCCGGCCAGTCAGATAGCGCCGGGGACAAACGCTGCTCAATCTCGGCTGGACTCACTCAAGACGGCTAGTGCGGGCAGCGACGGCAGCACGACGGGCGGCGCAAGCGCGCCGAGCAGGGCGCCGGCGCAAGGCGGTGCAGCGCGCGGCGCGGCCGCCGGCCCGATATCGGCCGCGTTCGAAAATTTCGAGCAGAAAGACCGGGATGCGAATCCCTCATCATCTCCTATTGTCTCAACCGACCGTCAACAGCGTGGTGTGTTCCAGAACGTGCGTATCACGCCCGACAACGCCGACAACTCCATTGTCGTTTATTCCAATCAAGAGGATTACCGGATAATCGAACGTTCATTACGCGAACTCGACCGGCCGAGGCTGCAGGTCGCAATTGACGCAACGGTTGCCGAGGTCACGTTGACTGACGCCCTCCAATTCGGCGTGCAGTATTTCTTCAGTAACAATAAGTCTAGTTCCTTCGGGCTCCAAACCGCAGCCGTAGCCCCAGGCGTCGCGACCGCAGCCGTGGCCCCGGGCGTGCCTGCCACTGGCGTCGACGTGACCGGGGCGGTGCAAGCCGCTGTTCAGCCGTTCCTCCAGGGGGTCCTGCCTGGAGCCAACCTGCTGCTCGGATCCCAAGCTCAGCCCAAGGTCATCCTGAGCGCACTTTCCACCTTGACCGACGTCAAGGTTCTCTCCGCGCCGTCCGTTGTCGTCGTGGACAATGAGCCGGCACTGCTTCAAGTTGGCGATGAGGTTCCGATTTCGACCGGGAGCGCCACTATTCTTAGCAACTCCAACAATCCGGTCGTCAACACGATCGAGATGCGAAATACGGGTGTAATTCTCAAGGTATTGCCTCACGTATATGCGAATGGCACGATCCAACTGGAGATCGAGCAGGAAATTTCCAACGTCGTCAATTCGAATCAGCCAACCTTGACGCCAACTATTTCGCAGCGGCGCGTTCATTCCACGATCGCAGTGACGAGCGGCCAAACCGTGCTGCTCGGGGGCCTCATCAGTGATCAGGATCAGAGAACAAAATCGGGCATACCATTTCTGAATGACATCGACGTAATTGGAAATCTATTCGGCACTAAATCTAGCCAAAAGCAGCGCACAGAAATCATTATGTTCATCAGGCCGCACGTGATCCGCAATAGCGTCGATGCGCGCAGCGTTGCGGAAGAGTTCCGGGCTCGCTTGGACATGATGCGGGATGGTCGCCCCTTCGTCGACGGCAACATCCCGCCTGTTATAATGAAGTAATGTGCGAGGCAGAGGATGCGATCACCTCGGGTGAGGACCTCCGCCCAAATCTGGCGGTCCTCTTGAGTGCGGGCGGTGCGGTTGCTCTCATCTCCACGCTCTCGCTGCCATTGCCGATAGCGATCGCTTCAAGCCTACTCGGAGCATTGATGGTAGCGGGTGCGGAGGTAGACGCCAGGACGTATCTGCTTCCCGACACCGTCACCTGGGGCGGCATCACACTTGGTATTCTTGCTGCGCCGGTGCTCAATCCATTCGAGCCGTGGCTGAGCGCAGGAGCGGCAGTTGTGCGCGCGGCGGGTACCGCCCTTGCACTCGTTGTTCTGCGATGGGGCTATAGCTGGCTAAGGAGTCGTGAAGGTCTTGGCTTGGGCGACGTCAAGCTAGCTGCGGCAGTCGGCGCTTGGCTCCCGGTTGCGTTTATACCGTTCTGCTTCGCGCTTGCGACCTGCTCCGCTTTGGTAAGTGTCATGTTCGGACGCTTGCGCGGTGAGAGCGTTGATGCAGCAGCGAAGTTGCCGTTCGGTGCATTTTTATGTCCCGCTCTCTGGCTGGTCTTCTATACGTGCGAGTTGCCGGGCTGACCTCCAGTTTTGTCGCCGCTTGGTCTACAAACAAAAATGGGTGTCGGCCGCGACCAGGAAAAGCACCCGACCTTTAGTTCGCCGTCTGCCACTTTTTGCGAAGGAAAATTCCAGAAGCAGAGAATTCCGTCCACTTCTTGGTTCGGCTTGAATTCCCAGTCCTTCGTCCCGGCTGCAGCAGGTCGACCATCACAGCAAAACCCTTACGAGTAGGACGCACGCTTGTATAATACGTTTGCAAGTTGCAAGTGTGTCACAGATCTAATTGCGCCCCGGTGACATCGAATTTCAGTCACGCGGATCATGCTTTTGCCACTGCCGAGCCTATTTATGGCCCCACATCGAGCTCGCAAACTACAAAAATTCTACACGAGAGAGTTCGGGCATCTGACGTTCACGGTCAGCACGAATATTTGCGAGTGTGTCTCGCTCGCAGCAGACTCCCTCCCTGTGGTGGAGTAGCTTTGGCCGCGAGGGCCGCAAGGAAAATATTAGTGATGGTTGCAGCCACGCCATGGAGGATCGGATGAAAAAGCTTTTACTCGCAGGCGTGGCCGTAATTGCGCTGCTTGGCGAGTCGTCCAACGCGGCAGATCTTGCGAGGCCGGCGCCGTTCTACGCGCCACCACCCCCGCTCGTTGCGGTGTACACCTGGACCGGATGCTACATCGGCGGCAACGCCGGTGGCATTTGGGCCAACAGCGACTGGAGCGATACATTTCTCGGAGATTTCGGAAGCAACACTCCGAGCGGCCCGCTGGGCGGCGTGCAGGCCGGCTGCAATTATCAGGCCGGTAGCTTTGTGGTCGGCATCCAGGGCGATTATGATTGGACAAGTATCAATAGCAACATTGCCAACGTCCTCCCGTTAGCGGTTTCTGTTGGACTTGTGGATCAGACTCAGATCAAGTCATTGGCCTCGGTTACCGGCCGAGTCGGCCAGGCCTGGGACCGTTTTCTGGTCTACGTGAAGGCCGGTGGTGCGTGGCTGCAAGGCAACTACAGTTTCCAAACCTTCGGAACGCCCGTTGCCCCCACAGTAAGCCTAACGAAGACTGGCTATACGGTCGGTGTCGGCGGTGAATACGCCTTCTTGAACTGGCTTA
>Ga0209331_1000452_pt1 | contig 14764 bp, 18 predicted proteins | sample JacPinW_OM3H0_M3_FD_187971 | JGI IMG/M metagenome (GOLD analysis project Ga0209331, IMG submission 187971) | Forest soil microbial communities from Algoma, Ontario, Canada - Jack Pine, Ontario site 1_JW_OM3H0_M3 (SPAdes) (version 2) | ecosystem: Environmental > Terrestrial > Soil > Boreal...
AGCTCAGCGGTAGAGCAGCGGTTTTGTAAACCGAAGGTCGGGAGTTCAATCCTCTCAACCGGCACCATTAGATCAAGTGGTTAGCCGACATTTCCCACTTGGACGTGATCAGGCCTGAAACTCTTCGACACCTTGAGCAAACCAACACCAGCATCAGTTTGATTGAACCGAAAAAGTAAGGCCCCGGTTTGCGCGCATGAGGCGGCGCGCTAATTCTTTTTCACCTTTGGAGCCGCGAACGCGAACTCGATAACGTGTTTGCTCTCATATGACCCACTTGGGCCTATATCGGCGCCAAATGCCTTTATCCTGAAATTCCCGCCGGCCTTCTTGACCACCGTTATGGTCTGCCGGCAGCCGGTCGATCCATCACCTTCCTGAAGCGCTACCTGCAAACTGGTGAATTTATCGCCGACCAAACAGTCGTACAGGCCAATGCCGCCCTTTACGATCTCGCGCTGATACCCCGTACATGCGCTGGAGCTTGCCGGGTTCAAATTGAACGACAATCCATCAGAACTGGTTACACGAAGCTCCTCTTTTGAAAGATCGCCTGAACCTCCGATAGGCAGGAGTGGGACTGAAGCACCAAGACCGCCGGCCGCAGCCGTCGTCTCCGTCTCCTTCCAATCAACGGCAACCCTCGAACTGAGCGGAAGCTTCAGCTTGGCAAGCTCCCGGCCTACCTGGCCTGCTTCGCATATGATCGTGTGCACGATCGTGGCGTCACTCAATTCCGCAGCCCTTGCGGCCACCGCTGAAATCATCACAGCGGCAATTCCAATAGCAATCTGTCTGAACAAGCAAAGCCCCCCGGTTTCTCGCCGGGGTTAACCTACCGAAGCACCTTCAGATTGTACAGCGCGTGACGCAGACCCGATCTTCCGCGCCGCGGTCGGGAATGATTCGACACCCATCCTCAACCGGCACCGTCAACGCGGCAGCATTTGGCTGCTTAAGACCAGCCCCACACCAGCATCAGATTGGCCGCACACGCCGCCAACAGGGCGACGGTGAGCGCGATATGCACTCGCTCGCCGGAGGTTTTGAAGGTCGTTCTCATGACGCCAGAAAACATCGGGCGATTCTAGGCGAAGAGTCTCGCACGATATTTTTCGCCGGATTCAGGACTCGTTTACGACTCAGGGACTCTGCCCAAAATGGCCCCAATTTTTCCGGCTCAGATTCTCACCGGCCCGTGAACCCGCGGGGCCTCCGCCGGGCTGAACCCTCTCCCGTCAGGCGCGTTAAGCCGGTTTACCGGAGCGATCCGATGGCCTACGCGCTGTTTAGTAATGACGCCAAGTTGAGCAAGGCCTATCCGACCGAGGCGGATGTCTGGAAGCACGCCCGGCTAAGCGGGCTCGTGATCGACGTGGCGTCGGAAGAGGATAAGGCGGCGCCGCGGCCGGTGCTGGACAATGACTACGAGATCAAGCCTTGCCGGCCGGACCCGCAGGAAGATCCCGCCAAGAACCAGGCCGAGGCCGAGCGCGACGCCGAACTGGAATTTCAGCTGGGTTCGTGAAAGGAGCCAGGCCTAGGGCGTTGCCACCGCGAGCGATGCCTGCTCGGCGGCGAGCGCCACGCAGGCCTTCCTGCGGTGCAGGCCCCTGATCGCGCCGGTGACCTTGAGCACCTTCCCGGCAGGACATGAAGCGTCCTGCACAAAGGCGATTTCATAGGGCGCCAGCACAAGGGGTTCGGATTTCAGGATGGTCTGGGCCAGGCACGGCAGCGCAACCGCGGATAAAATCAAACCAATCACCAAGGCACGCATGTTCGTTGTCCACCGACCGGCGCCAGCATAATAGCCGATTGCGAGCGGAAGTTCCGCGGACGGCAAAAATTATTTTTTGGGTTGCCGTGGGCGGCAGCCCGGGCGGGAGTCGTCAGGCGCATTTCAAAAGAGCCTGCGCGCCGACCAAGCCACCCCCGGCCGAAGCGCTGGTTGACGCCGGCCGGCACCGGAATCAGGGCCGGTCGCGAGCGCTCGACAAGAATTCACGGCCGGGGAAGAGATTTCTCCCTATCGCTCCGATCAGGAAGTTTGAGCCGGCGTCCGATAGATGCACGATATCGGTCGTTATCACGTCGTTTGCCGTGGGCCCGGCGCGGGTCGTACACCCCTCCGAATTGCACAGCGTATGCTAGGCCGAGATATATTCCACGCCGGCGGCCTTGCTGAAGGCCTCCATCTGCGCGTCGCCCTGCGGCCCCGACATCCCTGTCGCGATCCGGTCGGCGATGGCGTGTCGAAATCGGTAGGAATTCACCAGCGCATGGGGAAGCGTGCGTTTCCAAACCGGCACCGGCCCCAAAATGACAATGCGCGGAATATCGAGAGCCTTTAGCCGCCTGATTGTTTCCCGGAGCTGGTCGAGATCGTAGTTCTTGTCCCACATCGCATGAAGCAGCACGATCTCGGGATGTGATGACTTTATGAAACCAAACACGAGGTCATTGGCCTGATCACACCTGGCGTTGGATCCGGTCGACAAAATCGGCGCGCAGGCCGGGGCTGCAAAGCGAGCCAGGCGAAACGGGACCGTCTCCTGAGCTTTTTTCAATCCCGGATAAAGCGCGGCTGCGGTGGAATCCCCCCATAAAAGCAAAAGAGGCTTTTCGCCCTGCTCGATGCAGCTCGAATTGAATTCAGATCCAGGCACCTCCAAAAAGCACTTGTCGCGAAATCCCACATTGTTCTGCGGCGAGAGCTGCGCGATATCGAGAATCTCCGGGGAAAAACGAAAGCCAAAGCCAGAGGCAACCGCCGTTACAATCCCCGCCATGCCGACTGCTATCAACCCGAAAGACAGCTTCGGCACGACATTTTGCCTACGGCGAAGCGGAATTTCGACGAAGCGGAATGTCAGCCACGAGAGGACAACCGCAACAAGGACGACAGCCCAATCTCCACGAAATTCGGCACGCCATTTCGCATGATCGCGAGGTAGGACAATAGCGGCCAGTGCCAGAGCTAAAGCGGATTGCTGATCAGCCCGATCAGCACCATCGGCCGGTTCGATAGTAAGATCCTGTTCACCAATGAGTTTGGCGAGACGATAATCAGCACCGCGCCGAGCACCGGCAGCAACGCATACAGGCCGGGAAATAAAGCCCGATGGCAGCACCGACGATTGCGGCAATGCCGATCGTTGCCAGGAGGTCGTCAGGTTGCGAATACCTTCGTTGTTCGTGTTCCGGATAGTCGACATACCGGTTGGCGACGATGCCACCGGCCAATAACTCCCACGCTCTCGATATCGGCGAGTAAAATGACCACTCTTTATGGCCGAAGAAAATCATCAGGCTGACGCCAAACGACGCGGCCGCGATGACGACCATCCAAAATCGTCGCCGCTTCGATCCGGACAATATCAAGAGGACTGGCGGCCAGAAAATGTAGAACTGTTCCCCGATGCCTAACGACCAAAGATGGAGCAGCGGATTTTCGGCTGCGTCCGGCGCAAAATAGCCGACCTGTCTCAGCTGAAACAGATTGGATACAAAGCCAACGCCCGCTGCGATGATGAGCGCCGGAAATATCCGCCGAATCCGGCGCGAGTAAAATTCCAAGGAGGAGAAGGTCCCGGCGCCGGATTGCTTATGGCAGCAAAAAGGCCGGCGCGAAGCCGGCCTTTGTTCCGTATCGAAGCAAATGCTCGTCAGTACCGCGCGGCAGCCGGGCCACCCCAACCGAAGCGGTAGTTCACGCCGACCTTGACGGTGTGCTCGTCGTCCCGGAACCGGGCGCCGACGATCGGGGCGGGTCCACTGGTGAAGGTGGTGCTGCCGAAGTTGTAATACTGGTATTCGGCCTTGGCGGACCAGTTCGGCGCGAACATGTATTCGAGGCCGGCGCCGACCGTGTAACCATCCTTTTGGGTGCTGGCGGTGGTAAAGGCCGCGGGTACGCCGGCGACACTGACGCCGATATTGTTGTTGTCGCGCCAGGCGAAGCCGCCCTTGGCGTAAAGCAGCGCCGGACCCCAAGTGTAGCCGACCCGGCCGGTGACCGAGCCAAGCTGGTTGTTTTTCGCGGTTATCAGAGTGTTACCGGGGAAAAGCACGCCATTATTGTTGTTGTTGGCAAGCCAGCTGTACTGGGCTTCAGCACCGACCACCCAGTTGGTCGCGAACTGGTAATCGAAGCCGCCCTGCACGCCGCCCATAAACCGGCCGCCGCTTCCCTCCAGGCTGTTGCTTCCCGCGAACGCGCCGCCGAGATGGCCGCCGATATAGAAACCGGTCCAGTTGTAGACCGCTTCCGGCGCCGTATAGACCGGCGCCTTGGTATAGGTACGCGCCGGCATGTCAGCCGCGAACGCGGGAGCCGCGAAGGCGATAATGACGGCTGCGCCAAGCAAAAGTCTTTTCATCAGTGGTTCCCCATTATTGTCGTTGTGACCCTCATCAAACAACGTGGCCTCAATTTGGTTGCTTCACGGCAATGCGGGAGCACGGATTGCTCGTAACTGTGACGGCGCGGCAACAACGCCTTTTTGTTCCCTGACGAATCAATCTTTTTACCGGCAAAGGGGATCCCTTTGCAGCTATATGCTGCGTCGATGAAGGCTACATCGGGGTTCAACCCTCGCTGAAAAGTGATCGGTTTGCCGCACGCATTAGCCGTGCAAAAAGAAACAATGAGGGGGAGACCGAGATGTCCGCAGACGACCTGATGGACGAATTTCCGGCGGCGCCGGACCGACTGGTGACACTTTCGAACTGGCGCAAGGCGCCGTTCAGCGCCTGGGGCTTTCGCAACGTCCGCCGGCTGATCCCGACCGCCAACATCGCGGCTTCGGGCCATGCGGCGGGGCTCGAAATGTCGCTGGAGGAGATCGGACACATCGGCTTCGCCGGCCATGACGGCAATCCGACCACCGTGAGTCAGGCGCTGCGTGCCACCCATACCGACGCGTTCGTCGTACTCAGGCGCGGACGGATCGCGGCGGAGTGGTACGGCAACGGGATGAGCGGCACCACGCCGCACATCGTGTTCTCCGTGAGCAAATCGATTTGCGGCACGCTCGGCGGAATTCTCACCGATCGCGGCCTGCTCGATCCGGATGACCGCGTCACCGATTACGTTCCCGAACTGGCGTCATCGGTCTATGCCGGCTGCACGATCCGGCATCTGCTGGATATGGCGGTCGGCATCGCCTTCAACGAAGATTACGAAGACCCCAGGGGCGACGTGGTGCGCTACCGCCACGCGGCAGGATGGGATCCGCTGCCGGCGGGCGAAGCACCGATCGATCTGCGCAGCTTTCTCGCCCTGCAAAAGCCCGACGGCGCGAGGCACGGCGAGCTGTTTCACTATGTCTCGACCAATACCGACGTGCTCGGCTGGGTCTATGAGCGCGCCTGCGATCAGCCTTACGCCGACCTCCTCAGCGAATATCTGTGGGCGCCGCTTGGCGCGGAGCGCGACGCCTATATCACCGTGGACGCCCGCGACGCGATGCGCGCCGCCGGCGGCATCTGCGTCGCGCCGCGCGACCTCGCCCGCTTCGGCGAGATGATCCGTCGGCGCGGCGTTGCTGACGGCCAGCAGGTGGTGCCTGGCACTTGGATCGACGATATCAACGAGCGCGGCGATCCCGAGGCATGGGCGCGCGCGGAATTCGCCGACATGTTCCCGCAAGCAAGTTACCGCAGCAAATGGTACCGGATCGACCGAACCAAGGGCGTGCTCTGCGCGCTCGGCATTCACGGGCAATGGATCTATATCCACCCGGAGGCCGAGCTGGTGATTATCAGGATGGCATCGGAAGCCACGCCGCTCGATCTCGATCGCGTGCGCGGCTGGCGCCGCGGTTTTGATGCGATTGCGGAGTATTTCTTGTAAGCGTGCGGTGCGCTCTCACCTTGCGGGAGGCTTAGAGGCGTGCGTGCCGTCCACGGCATTCATCTGGCCTTGTGGTCCAGCCTCGCAATGAAACGGATGCCGCACCATAACTCAACGTCGTCCACATCGATGAATTTCTTGGCATGCTCGATCGCCGATTCTTCATCAGCTGACACGAATGCGTGGGATCGCAGACAGTGCCCATCCCGCTCAACAACATAGGCGCGATACTCTGCCATGTCGCTAAGTCGGCGGTCGCGGATCGGTAGAAAGCCATGCCTTCATGTCGGCGAGCGACTTATAGCCGTAAGCTTTTTTCAGGATTTCCTGCTGTTCCGGTCCCGGCGAAAGAGCCGCCGCTTCCTCGAACTTTGCAGCTGCCATATCGTGCAGTTCTTCGATGGTCAGATATGTGGTCGGCCTTGACGCTCTGCCCATAGTCGAGCTCCGCTCATGTGCGGACGGGGTGCAATGCTTTTCTGCTCGCCAGCCCTCTATGTGCGGGCGACACTAAAATTTTATGCATGGCAAAGTCGGCCGTCTGTCCGGGTCCCGACTCAATCCCGAAATTTTCGTGGCGGTCATGCGCGGAAACAGGAACGATCCAGTCTGAAAAATGTTGCTCGGCGGCCAAGTCGCTATCAACCCCTGTCGGTGGCTTGGCAGGGAGAGGTCCCGTCACGCAAACCCGAAGCCCCGGCGGGACCTCTCACCCGGTGCGCACGACCGGCGACTAGCTGAGAAATCCGTCGCGCAATCGCGGTGCCATTTTCGCCGAAGAGGAAAATCGATCCGCCGGCAATCAACGGGGCCGCGCCTCTGGCGGAAGAACCCGCCCCCTAGTCCGGACCTCCATCGTCCTCATCAGCCCATGCGGTTCGGGGGTTCTGCACGGGATGGGGCAACGGCCCGCGGTGCTCGGCCACAGTCAGCGGATCGCTTCGATCGAACCACCCCTGACAGAGTGGACAGCGGGTAAAGTTATCGGCATCGAACGTTCGGTCTCGGGTTGTGCAAGTTCGGCGATCGGACATGTCAGGCCCTCAAGCCAGCGGCGCTGCGCGCCCGCTCTCGGTCGTAAGCCACAGGACGCAAGCCAGGCGTCTGACCCTCCAGCCACGCCTCGGTTTTCGCCAAATCTCTCAGTGCCCGTGCAAGCTGACGCGCGGCGCGGCGTTCTGACCCGAGCGGCATTGCGCGCGCGTTACGCATCATCTCGACCGCGGCATTGCGGTAGGCACAGGAACGACGGAAGAATAGCAGATTGCTCACGGCTCCACTCCTGCGGGGGATGCGCCATGATTGCTCAGCGTTTCTGAACGCCGCATGAAAGCGGGCTTTGGCCAAGGTTCACCCGCGACGGGCTGTCATTCACCTCCGAGGGAACCGTGCGCCTTTCGAAGCGTTTCCGGTTTGAACCCACGGAGTCGCTATTGCACACCAAGACGGGCGTGGTCTTCATAATGACCGAAGATAACGAATGACCGTTCGCCTTCCAAGCCAGGAGAGGCCACGAGATAGCGCGACCGGGAACGTGCTTGAGTTGACGACCCCGCTAGAGAAAATTACCGGCAGGCAAATCAGCAGTCCGCCCCGCGACGGGACGGACCATTTTTCAAACGACGGATGATGCGCACAATTCCTAAGTCATGCTGCCCGGCATGAAGCACCGGATCGAGATTTGATTGTCAAACCGCATCGGCCAAACCATCGTGCGTCCCGCCCGGTTCGGTTCGGTGATCACGGCGTCGTCGGGAACATCGATCCAATTGTTCTCAAGGCGGACCCGGTAATGGCCGTCTTTAGATTCCCAATCGGGGTCTGCGACGCTTTCACCATCCGCTATCGAGCAGCAGAGTCCTTTGCCGCTCGCGAGTCGGTCGAACCACGGTTTAAGCGGTGAATTGGCGTAGCGGCCATCAAGATCACGAGCCGTCACGCTACCGACGAGGCAGGCACCTATCACACTAAGGGTCAGACCAAACACGATGCGTTTCATTTGCCACGCTCCTGAATGTCAAAGCCAGTCCCGGTTTTATTTTAAGTAATGTTCGTGCCCCTCTCCGCGAATCACAGCGTTGTGATAAATTGCGTCGAAAGATATCGCGCGTCGCCGCAGTTCGCCTCGCCCTGTGCGGCGTGGCAGCAAGCGCTCACGTTTTCGCGGGTCTTCCGCGCTTCGCAAAAAATAATCCCTGCAAGTCAGCGGCATTTCGGAGAATGCCGGCTTTTTTCATGGCCTCGGTTCGCTCGGGGCCATACGGCATCGGTGCACTTCTTCGAGAGCCGCCAACGCTTCGGCCTCCAACTCGAGCCTGGGCCGCAGGTCTTTCTTTTCTTGAGGAATGGAAAGCTGACGTTACGTCAGCCGGTCCCAATTTGTCTGTTCGGTGCTCGACACTGGAACCAGGGCGACCCAACCGCTAGCGCGTCAGCTTTTCCATGTCGGGGAACGGCGCATAGACCGCGCCTGCGCAAATATCGCTGGCGTTCTCGACCATGCGGTCGAGCCGACCATTGACGTAGAGAATGGCGCGCTCGCGTAACTCGCGATAACTGCCGTCAGATTCGCGCGGGGTAAAGCGCAGGCAGCTGACATACCGCAGCCGACCGCCGACGGTGCGCTGCACCGGGTCGGCCATCGCAGCGTCATGCACGCCAGCCGGATTGTTGAGATAGGTTTTCATGAACGCCAGCAATTCGGCGCGGTAGTTGTCGGGATAAGGCTGGTTGGCGACGCCGCGATCGTCGGTGTAGGTGATGCTTCTGTTGTCGTCGCTGCCCGCGCAGGCCCCGAGCGCGATCGGCAGCAGCAGGATCGCCGCGCGCTTTGCTGATATCCCCAAGTGCCACTCGTTTTTGATCGTTTGCCTTAGCGCATTGCTGATCGCGCTCCGGCGAATCCTAGACCGTCCGGCAGCGAAATGGAATTCGTATCTCGGTTATCGAGCAAAAGTCCGGTTAACGAAAAACAGCGCCGGCCCGCAACCATTGGGGAAGCAATGGCGCGAGCCGGCCTGATCTCCACGGTCGCGGCGGGGCAATGCGGAACAAGCCACGCCCGAGGATCAGCGTCAGCCGCGCCTGGTGGCGGGCGCAATGTGCTTGATCGTGGCCTTCGAGACCTGGTGCGTCTTGAGCGCGCTCATCTTCTTGTGGGCGCGATGATGGCGGACATGCTTGACATGATTGCGGCCCATCTTGGCATTGGCGTTCAGCGGATTCGGCTTCACCTGAGTGGCCTTGGCGGCCGGCGCTTGCGTGGTCTTGCCGGAACCGGCGGCAAGCGCGGGCGCGGCGAGCATGGAAACTGCAAGCAGGGCTGCGGAAATTGTCTTCAACATGGTCGTCTCCTCTTTCAAAAGGGGATCGCGAGGTGGCCGGTCGGAGGGCCGGGCTCGTCGATCATGGTTGCGACCTTAGTTGCCGCGCGCTGAACCCACCCTGAAGCGAAATGACGGACTTCGTTCATCTCCATGACATGTTCGTCATGTTTCCGGGCTGCATGTAGTGCATACGGTCCGCGACGATCCCTTTCAAATAAAGACCATTGCCCGGGAATGTTCTGTTACGGCGGGTGTTCAAGTCTACGGGCTTCGGTGTAGGATTGCTCCATTGGGAGACACGCATGAGCAAATTTGCGATCAGGCTTTTGACGCTGGCGATGTTCTCGATGGCGCTGATCGCGGTGCCCCTGCTCCCATCGGCCCATGCCGCGGGCGACGACAATCCGGCGCCGCCGGCGTCGGGCTCCAAGAAAGAAAAGAAGAAGAACGATAAGAGCTCCAGCATCGACGATGACAGATTCATCCAGGGCTATCGCGCGGCCTATGCGACGATCTATCACCGCAATGACTACGCCGCGGCCATCGGGCAGTTGAAGGCGCTCGGCCAGGACGACCGCGCCGATGTCGCCAATCTGATCGGCTACTCCTATCGCAAGCTTGGCGACTACAAGGTTTCGCAAATCTGGTACGAGCGCGCGCTCAAGGCCGACCCCAGCCATGTGCGGACCTGGCAGTATTACGGGCTGTGGCAGCTCGAACAGGGCAACCGCGATCAGGCGCAATATCACCTCAACCGGATCGGCAGGTTGTGCGGCACCGACTGCGCAGAATATCGCTCGCTGGCCGCGGCACTGGAAAAGCCGCCGGGGACCGGGCTCGTCTACTGATCTTCACGATGTCAACAGGAGGAATGCATGAGCAAATTTGTGATCAGGCTTTTGACGCTGGCAATGTTCTCGATGGCGCTGCTCGCGGCGCCCTTGGTCACCAAGGCTTACGCCGCGCCCGACAACGACGCGCCTCCGCCCTCCTCGAGCAAATCCAAGGCAAAGAAGAAGAGCAGCGAAGCCAGCCCCGGCATCGAGAACGCGGCATTCGCGAAGGGTTATCGCGCGGCCTACGCCACGATCTATGACCGCAACGACTATGCCTCCGCCATCGAGCAGCTGAAAGCGCTCGGTCACGACGACAGCGCCGCCGTCGCCAATCTGATCGGCTACTCCTATCGCAAGCTTGGCGACTACAAGGTCTCGCAGATTTGGTACGAGCGCGCGCTGAAGGCCGACCCGAACCACGTCAAGACCTGGCAATATTACGGGCTGTGGCAGGTCGAACAAGGCAACCGCGATCAGGCGCAATATCACCTGAGCCGGATCGCCGCCTTGGCCGGTACCAACAGCGAGGAATATCGCTCGCTCGCCGCAGCACTCGAAAAGCCGCCCGGCACCGGCCTCGTTTACTGATATTTGCGACCCGCCGCTGCGAGACACGGAAGTGAGGGCCAACCGGTTCACGGCCGGCGGCTTTTTTGCTATTCGTGAAATTTTCGTGAGTGAGCAATATTGACCACCTAACCGGCAGTGTGTCGCGGCATGATAGTTTCCATCACCGACCCGTTATCGGCAGCCATCGGTGACTGAGAGTTTTGCGCTCCCGCCTGATCTTGGGAGCGGCAAGATGCCGTTACTTCAGCTTAACGAACATACCCGCTACAGCATCGGCAACTTGTTCAATTGCGCCGCCAGATGCTCCGGTTCGCTCGGTCGCTACCGCCCGGACCTGCGCGGAATGAACGCCGGCAAATCGCCGCTTCATTGCGCCGCCTCTTTAGAAACAAGGCGTAGCTAGGCCCTCCAAGGCGTTGCCGTTTCGCCTGGCGGGTTTTTCTTCCGAGTCTCTCACCGCTCCGCTCTAATGTCGCCGATCGTTTAATTTTAGGAGAGCGATGAGCGGGATAGTTAAGTGGTTCAACGCGACCAAGGGTTATGGTTTCATCGCGCCGGACACCGGCGGCAAAGACGTGTTCATGCACACTCTTGCAGCCGTCACTGAGCTTGGGACAGCCCGGTCAGACGCCAATGTTCCGGTGTCCCAGATCGACAACAGCAAAGCGCAACAGTTTGAAGGCGTTGCGAGTGGGCGTCTCGGTGGCAAGCGTATTACGCACGGCAAATCAGCCAGCGCATACTAATCTGCCGCTGAGATCACGCAGGACTACGGGCATTGCGCTCCACTGTTGATCCAGGCCTGGACCAAACCCCCGGCGGATTCCTGACTTCCCGGAGCGGGTTCGCGGCCTACTCCGGGATTCCACCCCCAAGCTACCAGATCGTCCTTGGCGACATGCTCCTGCAACATCGCTAGATCGCGCCCGCCATTGCGGCTGGTGTCTTTCAGTTGGCGACAGATGTCACCGATAGTTTTGCCTTCCCAAGCCATCGACAGCGGCGCGAGCCCCCAGCGTGGATGGCCTGGAATGCTCTGATAAGTGGCGGCCTCGTGCAACGTGAAATTTTTGTCGGTGTGACACTCTGCGCAATGGGTGCCGAGTTTTCCAGCATCGCTGCGCCAGACTCGCGGCATGTGCTCGTGATGGTCCGCGCCCTGAAGCGGGTGATCGCCTGCGGGATGACAACTCATGCACCGCGGATGCGTCAACAATTTTCCGATCTCAGCAAAAATCGCGCGCGAGCGTTCTGCCTGGTCTCCGATCGATTCAAATTCCGATGGACTTCTGAGACTTTGGTGGGCCACGGACTTCGACTCAGTTTCCGCAAATGCGGCTGAAAGCGCGGAGGCCGCGGAGCAGCCTATTGATACAATTAAAAAAAATGAGCGTACCAACATCGCTGCGTCACCTCAAATCCGAAAGGTAAGTGCCACGCGCGCTAATTGTTCCGCTCTGACGAAGCAGAAGTCCTGTTCTACTTCCCCATTAGACTCACAATATGCGTCATCCAAAGAGTGCAGAAACTTGAAAGAGCCAGCGACGTTTGCAAAGGGTCTTGACCTGACCAGAAGCGATGTCCCCGCAGAGTCCGTTTAGCCCTAGTCAGCGGACATACGTTGGAGGGATGGATGTCAGTTTCGTGCCATGAAGAGACATGCGTGCGTTTGTTCGCGCGGAGGCTTGCAATCACCGTTGGACAACGCCGCGTCGTGAGAAGGGGCTGTGTGAAAATTTGCCAAATGTGGGGGCATCGCAGAATGAAGGCACATCATCGACCGACACGACTTCCCCCGAGCCGCGCAACACAATCCTCTGACATTAGTGACCCAGCGCTTCGCGCCTTGCAGTCGCGCGAGCCGCCGTGTCGTCGGGATGCGCGAGCTGCTTGACCATCAGCGCCGCCGCGGCGATCAGGCCCGGGATAGCCACGATCGCAAAGATCTCGCTGAAGGTCAGTTGCCGGCGCGCGAGCTCGGCCACGAGAAAGGAGCCGGCAATGCCACCAAAGCGGCCCAGGCCCAGCATCCAAGCCACGCCGGTCGCGCGCCCTTGCGTCGGATAGAATCCGGCGGCCAGTGCGGGTAGTGACGACTGGGACGTGTTCATGAGGGTGCCGGCCACGAATACCACCACCACCAGCAGTGCGAGGTTGCCGGCCATTTGGCCGATCGCATAGACGGCCACGGCGGTCAGCGCGAAACCGACCGCGATGATCACGTTGGCATTGAAGCGATCCATCAGCCAGCCGAAGAGGATCGCGCCGACGCCGCCGAGTGGGAACAGGGCCGAGATCAGCGCGGCGGTCTGCGGCGCCAGCCCCGCATCCTTGAACAGGAGCGGCATCCAGTTGATCAGCGCGTAGAAGATCACCAAGCCCATGAAATAGGCCACCCACAAACTCACCGAGCCCACGAGGTAGGCGCTCGAGACCACCATGCCGATGCCGCTTTTGGCTGCGGTCGCCCCCGCTTTCTCGTGCATGACGAACGAGGTTGCGTCGGGCACCGTTGCGGCGATGCGGTGCAGCACGCGGCGAATGTGCTCGACCGGCTGGTTCTTGGCAACCATGAAGCGCACAGACTCTGGCAGCAGCAGGGCGATCAGCACGGTCAACACCAGCGGCGTGGTCCCGCCGAGCACCAGGACGCTGCGCCAGCCCCACTGCGGTATCATCCAGGCAGCGAGAAAGCCACCGAAAGCCGCACCCAACGGGAAGCCGCAGAACATGGCGTTGGTGATCGTAGCGCGCCGCCCGTCGGGGCAATACTCGCTCATCAAGGTGACGGCGTTGGGCATGGCGGCGCCAAGCCCAACGCCCGTGATGAAACGCCAGACGACAAGTTGGTCCAGGCTGCCTGCGAAGGCGGACATGAGGCAGGCAGCACCCATGATCAGCACCGAGCCCATCAACACCGCCTTGCGACCGAGGCGATCGGCCAACGGTCCCGAGGACAGGGCGCCGGCCGCCAAGCCGAACAGCGCCGCACTCAGAACCGGCGCCAGAGCCGGCCGCTCCAGTCCCCATTCGGTGATCAACGATGGAGCGATGTAGCCGATGGCGGCGGTGTCGAACCCGTCTAGGAGAACGACGCAAAAACAAAGCGCGAAGATCACCCACTGAAAGCGCGAGAACGGATGCTCGTTTAGAAAGGTCTGAACGTCGACGGTGCGGGCGGCCGCCATGATTGTTATCCTTTTATTACGTCGTGTTGATGTAGTTTATCCGGCGTCCCGTCCCAAACGAGCGCATACGCTGGTGGATGTAGATCGCGATCACGCCGGTGAAACTCAGCTTCGGGAGTCATACTGACGTAACCTCACATATCTAATAGCTATCGAGAACCTGCTGTCGCCTTTGGTAGATTTATTGACAAAGGCGGCAGCTTTGTTCAGAGGCGATGAGAACTTCCAATCGGGTTTGACGAGTCCTCGTCAACCACCTTCATGTTGGGACAACAGCGACACCGCTGGCAGCCTCGGCGCGTTTCCTCTCATAGTCCGCCTTCGCCATTGGAATGGCGTCGGGATTTCCGAGATCGCTTATTCTGAGTCGATAGGTTTCCCTGGCGGTTATGGCTGCGACCGCGGCAATGACCGTTATACCGAAGGCAATTGCCCCGACAGTCAGAGGAATGTTAGCGGAGCCGGGGGGCGCCACGGTCGCAAAGAGAGCCGGAAGCAGCGCCGTGATCGTTGTCCCGACGTTCTGGGAGATCGCCATCGCCGACACTCGAGTTCGTGTCGGGAATAACTCGGGATAGAAGCTCGGAAAGATTGCGTTGTAGCCCTGGTAGACGACGCCCCACATCAATAGCGACATGAAGATTGCTAACGGGAGGTTCTTGATGCTGATCGCGTAGAGATAGCCGAACGCGAGCAAACCAGAACAGAGTGCGCCTATGATGATGGGAGGCTTGCGACCAACCTTGTCCGACAGGTTACCAACAAACGGAATGACGAACACGGCCAGCATATTCCCCAGGACCGGAATCCACAGGTAGACGTCTTTTGCGAAGCCGATCCCGTAGGCTGGTTGGACCGCATAGGCCGCGCCGAATATTGTGGCGACAACTGGAATAACATTCATCAGCGCCATGCAAACCACCCGGAGCATGTCTTTCCAGTTCAGCTTGAACGCCTGAATGATGGGGGCTCTCGGAATTTTGCCCT
>Ga0209331_1000453_pt1 | contig 14752 bp, 11 predicted proteins | sample JacPinW_OM3H0_M3_FD_187971 | JGI IMG/M metagenome (GOLD analysis project Ga0209331, IMG submission 187971) | Forest soil microbial communities from Algoma, Ontario, Canada - Jack Pine, Ontario site 1_JW_OM3H0_M3 (SPAdes) (version 2) | ecosystem: Environmental > Terrestrial > Soil > Boreal...
CCTTCAGAGCCGCCGGGTGTTCATGCTGGGATCACGGTCTACGCGGACGAGCGACCTTGAAGATGGAAAAGAAAAATCGCGGATGCCGCATGATCACGGGGATCGATCTGGGGAATTCTCTCCTGAATATTGCCGGCTCCCAGAATGTCTTCCACGGAGCGGTACCGCCAGGCGGGTTCGAGCACGCGGAACGGATGACGTCGAAGCTGATCGAGTGGAGTCGTTTGCTGTAAACACTGGGCCGACAAAACCTCACGCGTTCGGAACGATCGACGAGTCGTCTGCATCCTCCAGGCTGCTGCCAGGAACAGGCGCGCCCCCGCTTTCTTGCACGGGCTGTAAAGGCTTTCGAGACCTTCCGACAAAGCGGCTGAAGAAATGCCGGCAGAGCATCCCAAGATCATCCATCATGGTGAACACGGCCGGTACGAAGAGCAGCGACAGCAGGGTCGCGAGCAGGAGACCGCCAACGGCGGCGATGGCCATGGGCGAGCGGAACTCCCCGCCGGCGCCGATGGCGAGCGCGCTTGGGGCCATTCCCGCCACCATCGCGATCGTGGTCATGATGATGGGCCGAGCCCGTTTTTGCGCGGCGTCGAGGATCGCGGCGTCGCGCTCGATGCCGTGATGGACTGCTTCCACGGCGAAATCGACCAGCATGATTGCATTCTTCGCCACTATTCCCATCAGCATCAGCATTCCGATGAGCACCGGCGTAGTGATATCAAGCTTGGTAACAAGAAGCGCGATGATAGCCCCTGCAATCGAGAGCGGAAGCGAGAGCAGAACTGTCAGAGGCTGCAGCACACTGCCAAAGAGCACGACAAGCAAGGCGTACACCAAGGCCAGGCCAGTGCGCATGGCCTCGCCGAATTCCTCGAACAGCTCTGCCTGGTGCTCAGCCGTGGCTCCCTCTTGGACGGTGATTCCCGGCGGGATCTGTTGCATCAACGGAAGCTTCCAGATGAGCGCCGATGCTTCGCTCAGCGGTGCTCTGCCGACCAGATCGGCCGCGACCTGCGCCTGACGCTCCCGGTCGTAACGATTGATGCTGACCTGACTTTCGCCGAAGCGGATGTCGGCGAGCGCACCCAATGGCACGCTGTTGCCCGTCGGCGACGGCACACGCAGCTGCTCCAGCACCTGCAGGTCGGCACGCGCCTTTTCCTCCAGCAGAACTCGGATCGGCACGATGCGTCCGCCGGCATCGTAGCGCGCGAGCGCCGGAGCGACATCGCCGATGGTGGCTACCCGGATCACCTCCGAGAGGCTTTCGGTCGTGACGCCCAGGCGCACAGCCAGATCTCGCCGGGGAAAAATCTGCAGCTCCGGCCTGCTCAGGGCGGCCGTTGTGACGACATTCGTCACCTGCGGCACTCGCCGCATTTGAACTGCGAGATCGGACGCAAAATTTGCTACTTTGTCGACATCAGAGCCGGAAACGATGAAGTTGACGGCGCGCTCCCCGTTCTCGTCGGGGAACCAGAAGCGAAAATCGGGAATGGTCGCAAGATCGCGAGTCATGGCCAGCTCGAGCTGCGCCTGACTCAAGGATCGCTTGCTCCTGGGTACGTAGTTGATGTTCAGGGTGGCCATGCGAACTTCTTGGTTAGCCGGCGGGATCTGTCCGCCGTTGACGAACACGCTGTCCACCTCCGCCCAGGAGCGCAGGCGGGTGGCAATCCGGTCGGTGACTGCTTGCGTGTCTTCGAGTTGCGCGCCGGGTGGGAGCTCGATCGCCAGGATGGAACGGCCGGTATCTTGCGCGGGCAGAAAACCCGATCCGAGCGAGGTTGCTGCAGCCATCGGCAGAAGGAATACCAACAGTCCGATTCCGACCGTGATCCACCGATGGCGCACCGACCACGTGAGCAGGCGCGTGTAATGTCGCATGACGGGTCCGTCAGCCTTCTCCGAATGCTGTCGCGGCGCGAGGAAATAGGCAGCGAGCATCGGTGTAATCAGGCGCGCGCAAAGCAACGAAAACAGAACTTGCACGGAAACAGTCAGGCCAAATTGTTTGAAGAACTGTCCGGCTATCGAAGTCATGAAGCTTGCGGGCAGGAAAATCGCGACGATGGTCAGGCTGATCGCAATGACCGCAATGCCTATCTCGTCGGCCGCTTCCATGGCCGCGTCGTAAGGCGATTTACCCATTCGGATATGCCTCACGATGTTCTCGACTTCGACGATGGCATCGTCCACGAGGATCCCCGTGCTCAGCACGATTGCGAGACAGGTCAGCATGTTGAGGGAGAACCCCAGCGCGTGCATGACCCAGAATGAAGGCAGGATCGATAGTGGAAGCGTGACCGCCGAGATCAAGGTCGCACGCCAGTCGCGCAGAAACAGGAAGACAACGATGACCGCCAGCAGCGCGCCTTCGATCAAAGTCTCGATCGCGGCCTCATAATTCTCGACGGTCGCGGTGACCGAGCTGTCGATCAGCTTGAGGTCGAAATCCGGATTGTCCTTTTTAAGCGCTTCGATCTGGGTAGTGACCCGCTTCGCAATCTCGACGTCGCTTGCGCCCTTCGCGCGCAAGATGCTGAAGCCTACGACGGGAGCCCCATTGAAACGAGCGAAGGTGACCGGTTCGGAAATGGTATCCGTGACAAGAGCGATATCGTCGAGCCGCACATCTCCGCCGCCGGGGAGCGCAATCCGGGCGGCCTGAATGGCCGGAATCGTCGTCGCTTGGGCAAGCGCGCGGATAGCCTGACTGAGGCCGCCGATCTCGGAGCGGCCGCTGGCGACATTGACGTTGCTGCCGCGCAACTGCCGGCTTACGTCGAGCACGGTCAGGCCAACGGCTTGCAACCTCAGCGGATCAATGCCGACCCGGATCTCGCGCTGTACGCTTCCGATCCGGTCGACGCTGCCAACTCCACGAAGTCCCTGGAGCTTGCGCACCACCACATTTTCAACGAACCACGAGACCTGCTCGGGGGTCTTGCTGGGCGCAATTGCGACATAGGTTAGAATAGGAAGTCCGGCAATGTCGTAGCGCTGCACTCTTGGCTCGTCGATATTGCGCGGCAGATCGGCGCGAATACGCGTGACCGCATCCTTGACGTCGTTCAAGGCTCGATCGCTGTCCGTCCCCAGCCTAAACTGGATGCCGATACTCACAACGCCGTCCGAGACCGTGGTCGTGATATGATTCGCCCCCGCGACCGCGGATACCGCATCTTCGATCTTCTGGCTCACCTCCGTTTCAAGCTCTGCAGGCGATGCTCCGAACTGCGTGACTATAACCGACACCACCGGAACGTCGACGTTCGGCAGTCTCGTGATCGGCATCTTTCTCAAGCCGATGTACCCCATAGCGCATAGGAGCGCCATGATGACGATGGCGGGGAGCGGCTGCCTTATCGACCATGCTGAAACATTGATCGCCATTTACCCGCTCCATTTGCGAGCCGACCGAAGCCGCCTTCAGCGCGTCGGCGCCTCTGGTTCAGAGCGTCGCCGCCTCTGGTGGTAAATCAAGTGGCTCGCGTGGTAAATCCGATCCCACGTGCTCCCGTTGTCCCGGCGGACAACGTTAGCATAGGGCATGCAGCCCAGATTCGCCGGAACAACGGCAACACGCGTATGATATGTTGCCGCGCGTGATCGGGCTACCGCTTCCCGGGGCGGTGATTTGCCGCGATGGCGCGGCGAGCCCCGCACAGCCGCTGCGACATTGCCACTCGGCCGGCCAGAGACCTTCACGCCGATCGGCGCCTGTGGAACGTCGATACCGCTGCGATCAGGTCATTGGCACGATGACAGCGGCTCCTGCCGCAGCGTGCCTATTCCCAAGCGAAGGCCATCCTCTGCACGGCCCATCATTTTCGCGTGCGGCGAGCAAGAACTTCGAACGCGCAACGATGGGTCAATCGTCATCCTCATCGTCGTCGTCTTCGTCCTCCTCGTCGTAATCCTCGTCCTCGTCCTCGTCCAGGTCATGCTCGAGCTCGCTCCATAGCAGAGATGCCGTGGACTCTCGAACGACAATCACGACCGGTGGAGTATCGGCCTTGATGGTGCCGGACTGCACGAGCTCATTGACGACTTCGTCGATGTCGGTCGCCAGCCTCCCGCGACCTGTGCGAAGGCGTCTGACCTGCTCGTGGCTCCGGACTTTCGACAACTCCACCACCACGACAGACTTGCCGCTGGTTTCCGATTTCGGCTTGCTCGGACTCTTCGAGTGGCCCGGTTCTATGGTCATGCTCAGATCCTCCGCTTCTGTTGCCGTCGGGACTAAAGCTTGGGCAGGAGTCTGAAGGGCATACCCTTGCGCACTTCTTCATTGAAGGCCTTGCGGCCGGACTCGATGAGATTTGCAGGGCCTTCGAGCAGCCAGCCGTCGCGACGGCGGCGGTTTGATCGATTATGGCGCCGCAGGATCTCCTGTCCAAACACGACCTGCGCCCGCACGAGCCGGCGTGCCGCGTGCTCGAGCGGGCTTGTCCACGCCGAAACCCTAGGCCTTCTACGCGGCTCTTGGTGCACTGTCACTGCTTCGACGGTTTCGCCGCTACTCTTGAGAACGGTAATGCGTCTTATGAGTCCCATTGTGACTCTCCTAGCATGGCGGTGGTTGAGGCATATCCTTATGTTGGGGTACGCGGATATGCCAAAGTAATGATGCGAACATCAGCAGTGGCTCGTAACGTTTACCTCATCGCGCTGGCGGGAACAAGCGCCTCCGGGGCTTGCGCGTGAACCGAGCCGCGTACTCAATGTTCGGCTGCCACAGGACTCTAATGCGCCCCTCGCAACTTGATCTGGGTTCAGCTTGTTGGTACGGTTGAACGCAACGCCTGCGCCATGCCCTGCGTTCCGGTTCGGGGAGCATCCTTGGTAGAAAAAGCAACGCTCCCGATGCCGGACGCCGGACAAGAATCTTTCGCGTTGAGGAGCATCAGCTACACGATCGTTTTTCTCGGGCTTGCTCTGGGCGTCATTCCGTCCCTTTTTTATTTGGCCGGGCAGCGGATGCTGGGCTCATCTTTCAGCGCCGGGGCTATCTTGGCGCAATTCTGGGGCGACATGCAGACCCTGCTCGGGGCATCCATTTTCTGCATTGGTCTCGGCGCATACATCTTCTGTTCAGCATGGCTCATCTTTTATGGACGTGGCCCCCACGTCGAGTTCGACCCGCCGAAAGTTTTTGTCGCTACGGGGCCATACCGGTGGGTACGAAATCCAGTGGCGATTAGCCTTATTATTACTGGGTCCGGACAGGCGATTTATTTTTCATCGCTGGCGCTAACGATGCTGGTGGGACTTGGAATCGTGTTCGCACATTACCAGGCAACGCGGATCGAGGAGCCTCGGCTCCGCCTCCGTTTCGGTAAGGTCTACGAGGATTATTGCAGAAAAGTCCCGCGCTGGCTGCCGCTTCCTCCGGACCATGACGCCGCAGAGACTGGCCCTGTGGCGAGATGACTATTTTGACCGAGGTTGCCTTCGCTAAACGGGCGTGGAATTCGGGTCGAGGCAGCAGCGGGCCTGCTGCATCGATTGCTGGTAATTGAATATGGCGGCCACACGCCCGGGGCCGATGGACTTGGTCGCGCTCGAGGCAAATCGGCATCGGGGACGCCGCAGCCATTCAGGTCGTGGCGCGGCACCTTGTTGGGGTCAGCCGATCAGGTGAAGGCGGTGCGGATGCTAGACCAAGCCCTGATACCAACCCGACTGCCTGGTCCGGCGCAGCGATTGCCGATCGCGATAACGAAAGAGCGGCCCCCTCCCAGATTCCTCGTTACGCGAACCTGTCTTCGATTCCTGGGTTGGGCCCTGCAGGGGCTTTTTCTGCGGCTCATCCGGGCAAAGTCGTACAAGACGGAGCAGGCTCGCCGTCTGCGGATCCTGTTCGAGGAGCTTGGGGGATTTTGGGTCAAGGTGGGCCAGCTGATGTCCGTCCGCAGGGACATCTTTTCCTTCGAAATCTGCGACGAGCTGTCAAAACTGCAGGATCGTGCGACTGGCTTCCCGTTCGACATGGCTCGTTCCATGATCGACCAGGCCCTTGGAAGGCCTCTGTCAGAGGTTTTCGATGTATTCGATGAGGCTCCCTTTGCTGCTGCCTCCATCGGGCAGATCCATCGCGCGCATCTGCGCTACGAGAAGATCTGGGTTGCGGTGAAGGTGCAGCGGCCTTACGTCGCCCAAACGATCTCCGAGAATCTAGCCTTCGTCAAACGTATTGCGAACCTCCTCGAAGCGCTTTCGATCCGGCGTCATGCGCACTGGCGCGAGGGGTACTGGGAGATTGAGCACATTCTCCGCGAAGAGGTCGATTATCGCTTTGAGGCTTCCAACATTCAGCGGATTCGCAAAACACTGCGCCGGCATCGCATTCTCGTTCCGCAGGTGTTCGAGCAGTACAGCGCACAGCGAGTTCTGGTGATGGAATTCGTGACCGGCGCGCTGATGGCCGAATACCTAAATGCGCTGCAAGCCGACCCACGCAGCATCGCCGCGTGGTGCAGGGAAAACAACATCAGCCCAACGCGGGTCGCGCGCCGGCTCCATTTATCCATGCTGCGCCAGATCGTGGAAGACAATCTATACCACGGCGATTTGCATCCGGGGAACATCATTCTGTTGCGCGACAGCCGCATTGCTTTGATCGACTGCGGTACGATCGGTTTTCTCGAGCTCGAATACCTGCAGAAATTTCGACTGTTCATGAAATCGCTTGTCGAGCTCGATTACGACAAGGCGGCGGACCTGAGCTTTCTGCTGTCGGGCAGCCTTCCGGTCAGGGATCTCGAGCCCATGAAGGAGGATCTGGTCCGCACCCTGCGCGCATGGGGCGCTCGTACGTTTGTCAAGAAACTGCCATACGCAGAGAAATCGGTACCCAACGTCTGGGAAGAGTGCAATAAGATCTACTTGCAGTACAAATGCACGTTCGAGTGGCAGACGCTCAGGGTGCTGCGGTCACTCACGACCCTGGACGCATCGCTTTCCCGGCTCAATCCCGAGGTCAACCACACAGAGCTGGGCCAGGTGTACTTCCGGCAAGCCGAGCAGCGCACCCTGAGACAATTTGCGAGCCGCAAGTCGATGCGGCAGGTCATGATGAACTTGGCCATCGCCGCCGATCTTCCGGCGAAAGCAGCGGAGCTGGTATTCTTCAACGCCTCGCTGGCAAGGAGACACGCCAAGGTGTTCGAGGGTGCAACTACCAAGGCCTCGAACATGTTCGCGGTGCTTTTCTACAACCTTACGCTCCAGTGCTTTTTTGTGGGACTGTGGATTGTGCTGATTTTGCTCGATCGCTACTTCCCGGCACTGGTCTCGCCGATCTTGATAGGCATCATCGGGCGTGCGGTGCATGGGGCGCCGGCCTTGGAAACGGATACCTGGGTGGTGCTGCTCATCATGCTCGCATATGCGGGCAGGACATTTGCGGGGTTGCGCGGACGGTTCGGCCGTCGAGAAATGAGTGGGATGGACCGCCCGCTGAGCGCATGAGGCAGATGAGATGGGCTTCGTCGGAGTCCGACGCGCCGTCCGGATGGAGGCACAATGTCTTTTGTTCCTGTGAGAGTAGCTGGAACCGGGAGCTTTCTTCCTGGAGCGCCGGTAGCCAATGACCGAATTGAGATGGTCTTGGGCACGCTTGATAAAGCATCACCCAAGATAAAAAACTTTGTGGAAAATCAAGGACCGAAATTTCTGGAACAGAGCGGGATTCAGTCACGGCATTTCGCCGTCGATCCCGAGACGGGAGATCTGACACATACTCACAGCAGCCTGGCCGAGAAAGCTGCTCGGCAGGCTCTGGAGATGGCGTGCCTGAAGCCGGAGGAAATGGAGCTGATAGTCGTTTCCTGCCCGACGTATGACCATGGCACCCCGCCAACCAGCGCCTTGTTGCAGGAGCGGCTGAACATCCCAAATTGCGCGGAAATCGAAGTTCACTCCAATTGCGCAGGCGTCGGCAAAAGCGTGCAGATTGCTTTTGATGCCTTGCGCAGCGGTCGGTACCGCACGGCTCTCGTGACCTACAGCCAGCTTTCTTCCATGTTCCTGCGCGGCTGCTACCTCAACCAGCCAAAGATGGATAGGGTCCATGCTGCAATGCGCTGGATTCTGGCGGATGGGGCGGGTGCATTGGTTCTGGAGGCGCAGCCAGACGGCAACATCGAGCACGAGATCCTCGGTACTTTCACCGAATCGGTGGGGCCGGGACGCCCGCCTGGTATGACCGCGGGCGGCTACGCCGCAGACTTGATCAAGGCCAGCTGTCAGATTCCACAGATGTACGACAAGGCGGGGTATCACCTGTGGCAGGATTTTGCTGCAACCAACAAGAATGCTGGCCCCTTGTTATTGGACGCGCTGTGCAAATTCACCAAGCAGCTTGGCATTAACTCAGACAGCGTCGACCACTATGTTCTTTCCATTCCCACGATCCAGTTTTACAATATTCAGTACGACTCGTTTATAACCCGCCTCGGCATCACTCGCGAGCAGGGAAAATTTCGCGGCGCCAACACCGGCTACTGCGGCGGCGCGTCCATTCTGCTTCATCTCGACGAAATGATTCGAACCGGCGAGCTCAAAACCGGGCAAACCGCCATTGTTCACTCGGTGGAATCCAGCAAATGGATGTCCGCGGGCTTCGCGGTCAAATGGTGAATTACGCCCGTCCAGCGGCTTCGGTAGTTTCCAAATCGGCCGGGTGGGCAGCGGGACTTGCGGCATTCCTGACGGCATGAAGGGCTGCTTCGAGCACCTGTGCAATGCGCTCTGATGAGGTTGAGGTCACGGCGCGCACGTCGAGGAAGAGGTCAATTCCTGGGCTGTGCTCGGTAATGATCGAGTGCTCGACCGTTTCTTTGCCTTCTGCCGCGTCGACCACATACGGCATAATCGGCCGGCCTATGCCCTTCAACGTGAACGGCTCAAGCGCGCGCCCACGCACGATGTCGCTCACCAGGATGAAGGTCTCGTAGCTGAGAACAATTTCGCCCGGCTGAGCGATGGACTGCAAGCGGGCGGCGAGGTTCGCTTCCGCGCCAATGATCGTGTAGTCCATACGCTGCTCGCTGCCGAAGTTTCCGACGTTGCAGTACCCGGTATTGATGCCCATGCGAGCCCGGAACGGCTGCTCGATGCCCTGCTTGCGCCATTTGACGTTGAGCTCGGCAAGCCGGCGCTGCATCTCGAACGCCATGCCGACGCAGGCGTGCGCGTCCTCGACGACACTCTGCGTTGTCAGGTCACCGAAGAACACCAGCATTGCGTCGCCGATGAATTTGTTCACGCTGCCACCGTGCCTGATGGCAATCTGCGACATTTCGGTCAGATACTCGTTTAGCAGCGCGGTCAGCTCCTCCGGCTGCATCCGCTCGGTGGTTGCGGTGAAGTTCACCACATCGGAGAAGAAGATCGTCAGTTTCTTGCGCTCGGTCGAGATCACCACATCCTTCTCGCCGCTGAATATGCTGCGGTAATGCTGAGGGGACAGATACTTTGCGAGCTTCTGGGCAATGCTGCCGAGGAACTCATTCGTCCGGCTGAGCTCGCCATTAACGCGACCGATGAGCCAGGCCTGATAACGCTGCATAGCGACTACGCTAATCCCGATGATCGCAACCAACACGAAATAGATTAGGAGGTACCTGAATGCGAAGATATTCGCGGCCAGCGGCTGCGATACCGTAAACTCCTCGAGACCTCGCACGTCGCCGATCATCCAGTTGCGCTTGGGACTGTTCGGGTGCTGGTTATGACAATTTACGCAGCCGGCGCCCATTGTAATGGGCGTAATGAGTCGGACCTTGCGCTCTAGAACAGAGCCAGAAACGTCATAGACGCTGGTCCCCTTCTTGTCCCGGAGGAGCGTGAGCGCGTCGCGCTCGAATGGATCGAATTTGTGAAAGGCGCGAGGAGGAAAAGGGTAATCGGAGAAGAACCGATAGCCCATGTTGGCCGCGCTGGTCTCGCCGAGCTTATTCCCGAGCTCGAGCGACAGCGTCGCTGGGATCGGAATGGCGCCAGCGACGTCCCGGTAGTTTGGGATTGCAACGGTGCCTCCTGGATGCGACAGGACGCGCTCGACCACATTGTTGGCGTAATAGTCGCGAAAGTGATCGATGACTACAGAGAGCGCCTCCGCCTGCCGTCGCAAGGCGTTCTCCGAAAGCTCCCGCAGATCGAGCCAGACAGCAAGCGGCAGTCCCGCCAAAACAATTATAAGCAGCGCGATGCTGATCGTGAGGTTGCCCGCCAACCGATGCGCAATGCGGGCAAGAGGTGTGTCGTCGCGGGCGCTACGTGCATCCGACAGGCCCGGAGAAAGGACGAGTTGATCAGCCATTCCAATCCTCAATCGTGAGCATCGCACGCTCCTTCTTCGAGTCGGATGTAAGATGCGATGCGAAACGTACCTATTCTCTCATTACTCTTGGGCCTGGGCAACAATATGGAATGAATCGTTTCACCGAGCTTTAACATCAAGGGCGTGGCCTGCAATGAAGCTCCTTAACAATGCCTTGTGCGGAATGTTGCGGGGTCAACCCATTCCAGGTTAGATACGGTAACGATAATGAGGCCAGCATTCAGGAGCGTAGAAAGGAACCACGGCCCCCTGCTTTTTGGGACGCAAAGATCGGCTTTAACGGGCGCCGGTTTCGGGTCAACTGCATGGTGCAGAACATTTCTCCCGGAGGAGCCAGGCTGGCTCTGCGGCAGGCGGCCGATCTGCCGCCCGAGTTCAGTCTCACCATTGCATGCAAGCAGGAGCGATTGGAGTACGGGGTGCGCACGAAGTGGCGCATTCGTCGCACGGTGGGCGTGGAGATTGTGCGCGGTCCGCAACTCCGCAGCCCCACAGCTTAGGCGTGAGCTGACGTGCTTTGCCAAGCTTCGATGAAGGCTTCCGCGCACGTCTGCGCGAGCTTTTGATCTGGCGACGGGACGTTCGCCGGTTCCGATCCGAGCCGCTGCCGACGGGTACTCTCGATCGCCTGATCGAGACGGCCTGCCTTGCGCCCTCGGTCGGGCTGAGCCAGCCTTGGCGCTTCGTGGTCGTCGATGATCCGCAGCGGCGGCAAGCCGTTCTCGAAGAGTTCAACTCGTGCAACGCGGATGCACTCGGCTCGTATACCGAAGACCTCGCCGCGCGTTATGTCAGGCTCAAGCTCGCAGGCATTCAAGAAGCTCCGTCACACTTGGCGGTATTTGCCGATCCGTCCACCGTGGTCGGTCATGGACTCGGACGCAGGACCATGCCGGAGATGGCGGAATACTCCGTCGTCGCGGCCGTCTGCACGCTCTGGCTAGCCGCGCGTGCAGAGGGCATCGGAATGGGCTGGGTCTCGATTCTCGACCCTGCCCATATCAGCAAGATCCTGGACGTCCCCGCTCAGTGGCGCTTCATCGGATACCTGTGCTTCGGATATCCGCAGGCGGAAGACGAAAGGCCGGAGCTCGAGCGGGCGGGATGGGAACGCCGGCAACTCCCGGATGGTTTCGTGCTGCGGCGCTAGTAGTTTTTGCCCAGCCGCGAAGGGTGGGCAAAATCGCCCGCGATGAGCGCCGTCGATTGCGACTTTGCCCACGTGCTCGGCGGCGGTGAACGCGCCCGCCTGGGCACGGCGCGCGAGATCTTTGCGCCCGCGAGAAGATTACGCGGGCGCGCCTTTGACCACCCTACGCAGTAGCTTCAGCGTGTGAGCACGATGAAGTCCGTGCCCTTGCCGGTCTCGCCCCCGAGGCCCTTGTCGGAGATGACGAGGGAAGCGCCGGGAGACATCAGCTCGCCGACGCGGTCCATCGCCTCTTGCGGGATGTTGACCCGATCGAGCGCTCCCGCCGCGGTCTCTTGCCTGGGCGCGGATACCTCGACCGGTGCAGGCTTTGTGCCTTTCTTCGCTTTCTCCGTCCTCTTCGCCGGTACAGCCATGCTCGTGGGCACGTTCACCACCATCCAGTGCAGTGTCTGATTGTCGTCCTTGAACGACAAGGCCGTGAACACGTGCGTGCCAAGCGGCTGGTCGGGTTGCTCGAACGTGACCGGCACGTCGAACACGGGCTCGAATCCCTTGCGCACGAACAGCTTGCCTTCCTTGCGGCTGATGAACACGGCAATCGGGCCAGGCTTGAGCGGCCTGACGGCTTCCGCTGGCTTGGGCGCCTGCGGCGCTGCCGGATTTGGGGTCGTGGCGGCCGGCTGATCCGTAGCTTGCATGGCGAAGGCCGCTTTGGCTTCATTCGAAGAGGTTGGGACGCTTTGGGCCGGGTCAGTATCAGCGGGCGCTTCCGGCTTGGGCGTGAACTTGAACAGGCGCGAGTGCTCGATCGGCTCCGGCGAAAGCGGTGCACGTGCCACGATGACGCGCGCGCCCAGCTTCGTCAGGCCCCACAGCTGCCTGGCGAAGGACCCGGGAAGTCGGATGCAGCCATGAGAGGCCGGGTGGTTCGGGACCACGCCCTCGTGCATGGCCACCCCGGACCAGGTGATCCGTTGCATGTAATACATCGGCGCGTTGCCGTAGATATTGGAATGGTGCCAGCGATCCTTCTGGATGATGCTGAACACGCCCTGGGGAGTGGGGTGACCGGGCGTACCGGTTGAGACGGACGATCGCGCGATCACCTGCTCGCCCGAATAAAGCGTCAGTTGCTGCCGGTCGATCGAGATGATGATGTTGTAGGGATCCTTCGCCTTCGCAAGCAGGTCGGCGGTGGCGTCCTTCGCGGCTTTTTCCTTATCCTTCGCGCGGGTAGCGGACGCGAAGCGTTGCCCCGATGCGGGCCGTACAACGGCTGCCCGGGTGTCTTGGGCCTGCGCTTGGGTTGTGGGCTGCAATGTAAGCGCGGTGGCAGGGGTTGCTCCGCCCGCCGCCAAGGCGAAGCCTATGACTGCCAGGGCCGAAGTGGTGGATAGAAGATCTCGGCGGAAAAACGAACGGTTCGCAACGAATCGCCGGCATGCGTGCACGATGTGCCCCCTTTTCGGATTGCGACTGCGACCCGCGCAATGGGGTCGCGACACGTCTCGGACAATTAGTCGCGCGCGGGACCAAAAGGTTCGAAAGCGCCGGTCTGGCCGACGCCGGCTGGGGTCGAATCCGGGATTGAACCCGCGCCCGACGTACCGCGACTAATGCTTACTCAGGCGATTGAGACGCGGGCGCGCGCCCGGCGACTCGAGAAAACCCCGCTCTCCCCCGGCGGGGTTTTCTTTTTGGCGCTCCCTGTAGCCCGCATGAGCGGAGCGACTGCGGGGAACATTGGCCCGAATATCGCTTCGCTCACCGGGCTACGGCGATGCAGCTGTGGCTGCTCTCAGTTGCCGCGCTTACTTGAGCCCCATAATCATGCGCGCGAGCGCCATGCGCAGCACCTCGATTGCGCCCTCGGTGATCATCATGCTGCGTTGATCCCGGAAGAAGCGCTCGATCGGCAGCTCCTTCGAGAGTCCCATCCCCCCATGGATCTGCATGCAGCGGTCGGCGGCCCAGAATGAGCGCTCGTCTCCGAACATCTTCACCATATAGGCCTCTTCGCGGCAATCCTCGCCGCGGTCGAATTTCCATGCGGCGTGATACAGCATGAGCCGCAACTTGTGGGCATCCATGTGCATGTCGACGATCGGCCATTGGATGCCTTGGCGCTGAGCAAGCGGGGCGCCGAATGTCTTGCGCTGCTTGGCGTAGGCGATCGCAAGCTCCAGGCATCGTTCCATGACCCCGAGGCTGCGGGCGCCATGTCGTATGCGGCCAGCATTGATCCAGGATTGGGCAAGCCGGAAACCCTCGCCCTCCTTCCCGATGAGATTTCCGACCGGCACGCGCACGTTCTGGAAGATGATCTCGCACGGCCTGTCGTCTACCATGAGGTCATAGGACTCGGTGACTTTGACCCCTGGTGCATCCATGTCGACGAGAAAAGCTGAAATACCTCCCCTGCTGCGCTTGTCGGGATCGGTCACCGCAAAGACCTGAGCGAAATCCGCTTCGTCGGCTCCGGTGATGAAGCGCTTCACGCCATTGATCACGTAGTGATCGCCGTGGCGCACGGCCGTCGTGCGCATCGCTGCCGGGTCGGAGCCTGCATCCGCTTCGGTCTGCGCGAAGCAGCTTCGCTTCTCGCCCCTTATCACCGGCATCAGATATTTTTCCCGCGCCGCCCCCTCGAGCCGGTAGAGGATCGGACTCACCGGCGGGCCGAAAACATTGACGTTGCGAGAGGGGAGGGCGGTCGTGCGGCCGACTTCGGTCCAGACGATCACCTTGGCCATCATGCCGAGGCCCAAGCCGCCGAACTCCTCCGGAACGTCGAAGAGCCAGAGCCCAAGCGCCTCGGCCTTCCCGCGCAGCCGCTTCGGGAGCTGTTTTTGCATTGCCACGTCATTGACGACTTCGCGTTCCAGCGGGATCAATTCGCGGTCGACAAAACGCCGAACGTTCTCTTTCAGAAGGCGAAGCTCTTCGGGAAGCTCGAAATCCATTGCCTTCAATTCCTTACGACCCGGCGCCGGGCGCTTCTGGCATGAACGTTTTGTGCGATCAACGTGCGCGAGAATTGCTGCAATGAGCCCGCGCGAGTTTTCCGAGCCGGGGCGGAAGGGCGAGGTCGTCGGAAGCTGGCGCGAGGTTCTGCTCGCGTTCCTGCGGCTTGGGCTCACGTCATTCGGCGGACCGGTCGCGCATATCGGTTATTTCCGCGACGAGTTCGTCGTGCGCCGCCATTGGCTTGAGGATCATGTGGCAGGTGCGGCCATGGCTCG
>Ga0209331_1000454_pt1 | contig 14747 bp, 10 predicted proteins | sample JacPinW_OM3H0_M3_FD_187971 | JGI IMG/M metagenome (GOLD analysis project Ga0209331, IMG submission 187971) | Forest soil microbial communities from Algoma, Ontario, Canada - Jack Pine, Ontario site 1_JW_OM3H0_M3 (SPAdes) (version 2) | ecosystem: Environmental > Terrestrial > Soil > Boreal...
CTTTTGGCCGGTCAATTGGCGCTGGCGTTGGTGCGCGCGCAACTGCGCCGGCCCGCGGGCGACCGGAATGCCGGCGACGGCAGTCTGCGCAACAAGATCATCGACGCGCTGCCCTATGCGCTAACGGCGTCGCAGCGGCAAGCCGCAGCCGCGATCGCCGACGATCTGCGCCAGCCGATCCGGATGCTGCGGCTGTTGCAGGGCGATGTCGGATCGGGCAAGACCGTGGTGGCGCTACTCGCAGCCGCCGCCGTCACCGAAGTCGGCAAGCAGGCCGCGCTGATGGCGCCGACCGAGATTTTGGCGCGCCAGCACATCAAGACCATCGCGCCGCTCGCCGAGCGCGCGGGCCTGCGGGTTGCGATCCTCACCGGACGCGAAAAGGGCAAGGAACGGCGCGATATCCTTGCTCGTCTCGAAACCGGCGAGATCGATCTTCTGGTCGGCACCCACGCCCTGATCCAGGACGATGTGGTGTTCAAGGCGCTGGCGCTTGCGGTGGTCGACGAGCAGCATCGCTTTGGCGTGCGCGAGCGCCTTGCCCTCACGGCAAAGGGCGAAGCCGTGGATGTGCTGGTGCTGAGCGCGACGCCGATCCCGCGCACGCTGGTGCTGACTTATTTCGGCGACATGGACGTCTCGGAGTTGCGCGAAAAACCGGCGGGACGGCAGCCGATCGATACCCGCACGGTGCCGAACAGCCGCCTTAGCGAAGTGACGGATGCCGTCGGGCGCGCGCTGCAGGCCGGCAAACGGGTCTATTGGATCTGCCCGCTGGTCGAGGAATCCGAAGCCGAAGGGATCGAGCATCTCACCAACGCGACCGAGCGCTTCGAGAGCCTGCAGGAACGGTTCGGGGATCGCGTCGGTCTCGTGCATGGCCAGATGCGCGGCTCCGAGAAGGATCAGGTGATGGCGCAGTTCGCCGCCGGCGAGATCGGACTGTTGGTGGCGACCACCGTGGTCGAAGTCGGCGTCGACGTTCCAGCGGCAACCATCATGGTGATCGAGAACGCCGAGCGCTTTGGCTTGGCGCAACTGCACCAGCTGCGCGGCCGGATCGGCCGCGGATCGGAAGCCTCGACGTGCCTGCTGCTTTACAAGGAGCCGCTGAACGAAATGTCGAAAGCGCGGCTAAAAGTCATCCGGGAAACCACCGACGGGTTTCGGATTGCAGAAGAGGATTTGAGACTGCGCGGCGAAGGCGACGTGCTCGGCGTCAGGCAAAGCGGCCTGCCCGGTTATCGCATCGCGCGTTCCGAGGTGCACGGCCAGCTCATCACCCAAGCCCGCGACGAAGCGCTGCGCATCATGAAGGACAATCCGAAGCTCAAAGGCGAGCGCGGCGAAGCGCTGCGCTGCCTGCTCTATCTGTTCGAACGGGATGAGGCGATACCGCTGCTGGGCGCGGGGTAAGGTTCGAGCGGATAGCCGGCTTGCTGCCATCCGCGGCAGCCGCCTTGAATGACGGCAACGTCGGTAAAACCCATTTCCAGCAACGCGTGGGCTGAGAGCGTGGCTTTTCCGCCGCCTCCGCAGGTGAGTATGATTTTCTGATCACGATCTTGAAGGGCAGGATCGCGGCGTTCTTCTTCGCTATCCGCTCTAATCTCAAGCTCGCCGCGCGTGATGTTGCGGGCGCCCGGTATCGTGCCGCGCTCGCGAAGCTGCCATTCTTCGCCGACGTCGATCAGTGTGACGCCGCCGCGGTCGAGGATTTTCTTGGCTTCCTCGGGATGGATCATCGAAACGTGCTTGCGGGCATCGTGCACGCGTTCGCGAAACGTCTTTCCCTTGCGCATTTCGCCTCCCCGAGCCCTACTCCACCTTCACCGGCTCCGGCTGCAGCGAGGCCGCGTTCGCAACGCGCGCGGCATTGGCCATTCCGGCCAGGGCTGCGATCTTCTTCTGCGGGTCGGAGCCGGGCTGCACCACGCCTGCCGACATGATCAGGGTCGCGGCGTCCTCGGCGCTCATGTCGATCTCGATGATCTTGCTCTTGGGCACATAGAAGAAAAAGCCCGTGGTCGGGTTCGGCGCGCAGGGCAGAAACACCGAGATGTGCTCCTCCTGGCCAGGAAGGCTGTTGGCGATCTCCACGCTCGGCGATTGCGAGATCAGCACGATCGACCACATCCCGGGCGATGGAAATTCCACGAGGCCGACCCGACGAAAACTCGATCCCCCTGAAAACAGCGTCTCGAACACCTGCTTCAGGCCGCGATAGATCGCGCGCACCGCGGGAATCCGGCCGAGGATTCTCTCCCCGAGATCAACCAGCGTCCGCCCGATCAGGTTTGCGGTCAGGAAGCCCAATAGCGTCAGCGCGATCACGGCAACGATGAGCCCAGAACCCGGCAGCCCGAAAGGCAAATAGGTTTCCGGCCGATAGGCGATGGGCACGAACGGCCGCACCAGGCTGTCGACCCAGTTCACGAACCACCAGGTCAGGTAGAACGTGATCGCGATCGGGCCGGCAACAACAAGACCAGTGAGAAAATAATTCCGGAATCGGGCCATCAAGCCGCTCTGGGCGTCCGGCGGGATTTGGGCCGGGGGCGCAGGCGGAGGCAGGTCGTCGCGGTTCATTGGGGTTCCAGATCGGTCGAAGCCGCCATCTCGGGGCGGGGCGGCAGTCTATCAGCTAGGGTGTTCTAGCAGATTTTTGAAGACCTGAAGGGGCCAAGGAAGTTCCACCTTGGTCTTGACACGCCCTATTCGACCGTCACCGATTTCGCGAGGTTGCGCGGCTGGTCGACGTCGGTGCCCATGATCACGGCGGTATGATACGCCAACAGCTGCACCGGAATGGCATAGACCATCGGCGTGAAGGTCGCGGCCATGTCCGGCAATACGATGGTCACCAGCGACTCGATGGTCGCCTCCGCCGCACCCTTGGCGTCGGTCATGAGAATAATATTGCCGCCGCGGGCCGCGACTTCCTGCATGTTGGAGACGGTTTTCTCGAACACCCGGTCGAACGGTGCGATCACCACCACCGGCATGTTCTCGTCGATCAGCGCGATCGGCCCGTGCTTGAGTTCGCCGGCGGCATAGCCTTCGGCATGGATGTAGGAGATTTCCTTCAGCTTCAGCGCGCCTTCCAGCGCGAGCGGATAGCTGGTGCCGCGGCCGAGATAGAGCACGTCTTTTGATTTGGCGATGTCGCGGGCGAGCTTTTCGATCTGCGGCTCGGTGGCGAGCGCCGCGGCCATCAGCCGCGGAATTTCGATGAGCCCATGCACCAGCTTGGCTTCGTCGGCATCCGACAACTCGCCGCGCGCCTTGCCGGCGGCAACCGCGAGCGCGGCCAATACCATCAGCTGGCAGGTGAAGGCTTTTGTGGAGGCGACGCCGATTTCCGGGCCGGCCAATGTCGGCAGCACGGCCTCGCTCTCGCGCGCAATCGTCGAGGTGGGTACGTTGACGACCGACAGCGTGTGCAACCCTTGCGACTTCGCGTAACGCAGCGCCGCCAGCGTGTCGGCGGTCTCGCCGGACTGCGAAATGCAGATCGCGAGATCGCCCTTGCGCAGCGGCGCCTCGCGGTAGCGGAATTCGGAGGCGACATCGAGCTCGACAGGCAGCCGCGAAAGGCGCTCGAACCAGTACTTGGCAATATAACCGGCATAGCTTGCGGTGCCGCAGGCGGTGATCGATATCCGCTGGATGTCCTTGAAATCGAACGGCAGGCTTACCGGCAGCGCCACGCGCTCGGCTGCCATGTCGACATAGCGCGCCAGCGTATGGCCGACCACCTCCGGCTGCTCGTGAATCTCCTTGGCCATGAAGTGGCGATAATTCGCCTTGTCGACCAAAAACGACGACGCGCCGGATTTCAGCACCTCGCGATTGACCACCGCGCCGTGCGCGTCATAGATCACGCCGACTTCGCGGGTCAGAACCACCCAGTCGCCGTCCTCGAGATAGCTGATCGTGTCGGTGAAGGGCGCGAGCGCAATCGCATCCGAGCCGAGATACATCTCGCCGTCGCCATGGCCGATTGCCAGCGGCGAGCCCTTGCGGGCGCCGATCATCAAGTCGCCGTGCCCCCTGAACAGGAACGCCAGCGCAAATGCGCCGCGCAATTGCGGCAGCGACGCCTTCACCGCCTCCTGCGGCGACGCGCCTTTGAGCAGATACGAGTTGACCAGATGCGCGACGGTTTCGGTGTCGGTTTCGCTGGCGAATTTCGCGCCCTGCTTTTCCAGCATCTGCCGCAATTCGCGAAAATTCTCGATGATGCCATTGTGGACCACCGCGACATTGTCGGTCGCATGCGGATGCGCGTTGCCCTCGGTCGGCTTGCCATGCGTCGCCCAGCGGGTATGGCCGATCCCGGTGTGGCCCGCGAGTGGCTCGGCCTTCAGTCGCGTTTCCAGGTTTTTCAGTTTGCCTTCGGCGCGGCGGCGTTCGAGATGGTCGCCTTCAAGGGTCGCGACACCCGCGGAATCATAGCCGCGATATTCAAGGCGTTTGAGCGAATCCACGATCTGGTCCGCGACCGGACCGCGCCCCAAAATTCCGACAATGCCGCACATGCGGAAAAATATCCCCAAATCGCCGAAAAGTTTTCAAACTAGCGCAGGCCTCTCTTAACGAGAAAGGCCGAGGGTCAGATACTCAATAATTATTGCGGATTGAAACAGCGTTAAGCCGAAAGCTTAACTGGCAACCAACGCTTTCTCCGGAAGATCGATCATACGGAGGCAAGCCTGTGACAACCACGCGCCAGCCCCAAAACGGCCGTTTCCTGTATGTCGGCGCCAGCGAGACCGAGGGCACCCACCTCGCCCACTGGCCGCCGCCGCACCGCGGGCAAGAGGCAAAACCGGTGTTCATGAAGCACAGACCGGGCGAACCCGCAAAACGCGCCAAGCCGCGCGGCTGGCGCCTGACGCGCGCGATCTTCTCGGAATTTGCCGAGGACGAATAGTCGGATTTCGCGCGCAAATCTCTCACCCCGTCATTGCTGTGACGAAGAGCGCGTCAAGCCTTCGGCGGCTTCGCCCGCGTCTTCATCTCGCGGTATCGCTTCGCCCCGCCCTCGCGGTTGGTCTGCGGGCTGCGCTCTACCGCAAGCGCGTCGTCGGGCACGTCTTTCGTGATCACCGAGCCCGAACCGATATAGGCGCCGTTGCCGATCTTTACGGGCGCCACCAGCGACGAATTGGTGCCGACGAAGGCACCGGCGCCGATCTCGGTCTTGTGCTTGGCAAAACCATCGTAGTTGCAGGTGATGGTGCCGGCGCCGATGTTGGTGCCCGCGCCGACATGGGCGTCGCCGATGTAAGAGAGATGATTGACCTTGACGCCAGCTTCCAAGGTCGCTGCCTTGGTCTCCACAAAATTGCCGATCCGCGCACCGTCGCCGAGCGAGGTCCCCGGCCGCAACCGCGCATAGGGGCCGACGGAGGCGTTCTTGCCGATCGAGGCCTGCACGATATGGGAAAACGAGTGGATCACCGCGCCGTCCGCTATCGTAACGCCAGGACCGATCACCACAAACGGCTCGATCGTGACGTCGCTGCCGAAGGTCGTATCGGCGGCCAGGAAAACCGTCTCCGGCGCGATCATGGTCACGCCGGCATCGAGTGCCGCCTTGCGCAAGCGCGCCTGCATGACCGCTTCGGCTTCGGCGAGCTGGGCTTTGGTGTTGATGCCACGCACTTCATCCTCGCTGGTTTCGATCACGACCGCCTCCAATCCCAATTCCCTGACAATGGCAACCGCGTCGACCAGATAGTACTCGCCCTTGGAGTTGGCGTTGCCGATTTTTTCGATGATTTCGAGCGCCCGCTTGCCGTCGAACGCCATCACCCCGGCGTTGCACAGCGTGATCGCGCGCTCCGCAGCCGTCGCGTCGGCGTGCTCGCGGATCCCAACCAGTTGGCCGCCCTCGACCAGGAGCCGGCCGTAGCCGGTCGGGTCTTCGGCGCGAAAGCCGAGCACCGCCAGCGCGGCGCCGTTTTGCAAGGGCGCGCGCAGGCGCGCAAAGGTCGCGACTGAGATCAGCGGCGTATCGCCGAACACGACCAGCAAATCGTCGGCGCCGCGGACGATCGTCTCGCGGGCAGCCAGCACCGCATGCGCGGTGCCCAGACGCTCGCGCTGAATGTAAGTCGCAGCATCGGAGCGAATGCGTCGGACTTCTTCCTCGACGGCCCCGTGGTCGGGGCCAAGGACGACAGCCAACGCTGCGCCTTCTCCCTTCGGGGCAGCCCGGAGCACATGCGCCAGCAGCGATTGGCCGGCCAGCGGATGCAGGACTTTTGGCCTGGCCGAGCGCATGCGCGTGCCCTCGCCGGCAGCGAGCACGATGGTGAGGCTGGTTCTGCTGCTCATTTTAGTCCTTGGCATCCTGCGCCAACGTCGCGCGGTCGCCGTCATAAAGCGTTTAGACGGCAACTGAAACCTGATTCGGCCCCGGCCGGCTGCCGGATTCCAGATCACGGCGCATTTCCTGTTAATGTTTGCTGTGTGATTCGGCTTGGCCTCGGGAGGGCCGGAAGCGTCGTATGGCAAAGCATTCCGACCAACTGGCCGGCAGTTTTGAGACCGAAAATACCGGCGGCATCCTGTCCGGGCTTTTGGCCGAAGAGGAAGCCCTCGACCGGCGCTCGTTGTGGCAGCTCGGAACTTGGGGTGTCGCCTCGATCGCCGCCGTCACGCTGGCGCTATACGCCGCGAACCAATCCTCGATCGGATGGCGGCGCGAGCAGATCGCGGCGGCCGATCTGGCGCGCCAGGCGCAACAGATCCAGTCGGTTGCAAAAGAAAGCCAGAACGAGACGCGGCGGCTCGCATCCGCCATCGACACCCTCAACAGCGACCGCGACCGGCTGTACACCCGCGTTACCGTCCTGGAGCAGGGGCTGGATTCGGTGACCGGAGCGATTGCGCGGCAGAGCGCGGTGGCTTCCGTCCAAGCCACGCCCGCCTCACCCGCAGCGGCGAACCCCCAGCCGCCCACTCAAAATACGCCGCCCGCTCCCTCGCCGGCTCCAGCCGTGTCCCCGGTGGCGACGACCGCCACCGCCCCGGCCGAGAAGCCAGGAACCGATACGACCGCCACCCAACCAGGCCCGGCGGCCGCCGCCTCCGTCGGACAACAGACCGCCCCAAATCCGCCGGCCGCGACGCCGGCAACCCCGCTGGTGGCATCGAAATCGATCATGGCGCCGCCTGACGCCGCGGCCTCAAAGCTGATCGAACCGGAAAAGCCCGTGAACGGCGTGGAGAAGGCACCCCTGCCGGAAGTGGCTGCGTCGCCGCCCGCCGACGATGCAGGATCGGATGCATCGGAGGCCGCGCCCGCAAAGGTTGCCGTGCAGCGCACCGAATTTGGCGTCGATGTCGGCAGCGCGAATTCGCTCAGCGGCTTGCGCGCGCTGTGGCGGGGACTTCTGAAATCGAGGGCGAATGCGGCCTTGACGACGTTACGGCCGATCGTCGTGATCAGGGAGGGTTCCAACGGGCTCGGCATGCAACTCCGGCTGGTGGCCGGACCGCTCGATGACGCGGCCGCGGCAGCAAAGATCTGCGCCGGCCTGATCGCGAACGAGCGGCCGTGCGAGACGACCATATTCGATGGTCAACGGCTCGCCATGAAGGCCGACGAGCCGGCGGCCAGCCCCACAAAACCGCCGGCGGCGGCGAAGCCCGTGGCGCGCCGGCGCGGTAGTTCAAAGCACGTGATGATTGATGAACCGCCGAAGAAGCCGGAATCGTCCTCGACGATGTCGTCGCTGTTCGGCAAGCGGTAGCGCTGGCCAATAATGCCACAATTACAGTGCCTTGAAATTAGATCCTCGTGCATTCGGTGAGGCTGAGGGCTTTTCCAGCGCGCATTGGGTTGTCCCACCCCGCATTCCCGAGCATAGTCCCACGATGAAAAAGACCCCGTTTCGGCTGACGCCCTATCAGGTGCAGTGGCTCCTGATCGTCGGCTTTGTCACCGTCGGTTACGCGCTCTATTTGCGCTATCTGGCGATCGAGCTCTCGAGCATGGCGCTGGCCTGCGATGCGGGCTTACAGACCATGCTGTGCAAGACCCGCCTGCTTGCAACCACCCTGTTTCGCAATTCGGTATTCGGGGTGGTCGCGCTGATCATCGCAACCCTTCACCTGATCCGGCCGTCGATCGTGTTGTTGACGGGCGGGCTGATCGCCGCCGGATTCGGGATCGTGCTCTACAACGTCGGCCTGTCGGGGATAGCGATCGGGCTGCTTATTTTAGGATTTGCACGGCCCGCGCCCGCCACAGCGTAAGCGCGAGCAGGAAATACACCGCGCAGGTCCATAGCGATTGCCAGTTGTTGGCGCCTTCGTTGAAGACGATGTAGAGCGCCGATCCCGCAAACAGGGCGGCAAACACCGCCTCCGCGATCGGGCGCACGCCAGCTTGCGGCCGGTTGAGCAGCATCACGGTCGCAAACGGCACCACCGCCATGGTCAGCGCGGCGAATGGAAAATCCTTGTAGCGGGGGTCGAAGACGAAGCCGAGCGCGGTCTCGGCGCCGATCAAGGTCGTCACGACAAGCGCCATTCCGAGGAGCAATGTGAGGAACGACCGGGCCCGGTCATCGCGCGGGCCGAGCAGGTCCAGAAACGTCGGCAGCGCGCGTCCCGACATCAAGGCGTGGGCGCACAGCAACGGCGAGGCGATGGCGGCCGCCAGCAACGCGCCCCACATCAACCAGCCGCCAAAACCGTAGCTCTCATAGTACATCTTGTCGGCGGCGACCCCGAGCAGGATTCCCGCCGAGGTCGCTGACATGGCGACCGCGATCCAGGATGCAATCCGCGGCGTCCAGGGCCGGCGCCGCAGGGTCAGCCAGGCCGCCAGAAAGACGAAAAAGCTCAAGCCCATGCCAAACCCCATCTGCAGCTTCCACAGCGGAAAATTGCTGATGGCCTCGCCGGGCGGGTATTTCACGGCGCGCTTCATCGAATCGAATAGGCCCCAATAGCCGCCGACGGTGCCCTCGAGCTGGCGTTTCCAGGGCTGGTCATAGGCCTCGATCAAGTTGACACGAAAGTTTTCCTTCTTGGCGAGATCGAGGATCTCGGAAACCACCCGGGCCTGGTTTGTCCGCGACGGCAGCGCGCCTTCGCGCATCCGTCCCTGGCTCGGCCAGCCGGTCTCTCCGATCAGGATTTCCTTGCCCGGAAAGGCCACCGCCATCTGCTTGCGGATGGCGTCGACATGGCCTGCTGCATGTTTCGCCCGGATCGGAAAGTCCTCCCAGTAAGGCAGGATGTGGATCGTGACGAAATCCACCGCGTCATAGACTTCCCGGTTGCGCAGCCAGTATTCCCAGACATCTGCGTAGGTGACGGGAACGGTGACCTGCGCTTTGACCGAGCGGATGGTGGCGGCGAGGTCATTGGTCGTCATCTCACCGCGCAACAGCACTTCGTTGCCGACCACGAGAGCGGTGATGGTGCCGGGATAGTCCTTGGTCAGGCGCACCGCGGTTGAAATCTGCGTCAGGTTCTTTAAGCGATTACTGCCGAGCCAAATCCCCTGGATGACCTTCAAGCCGACTTTTGCGGCCTCGCCTGGAACCTGATCGAGGCCGTTCTCGATCGAATAGGTGCGCACGCAATCGGATACTTTGGCAAGCTCCGCCAGATCCTGGCCGATCTGTCCCGCCTCGATATGCGTGGTCGGCTGCAGCGGGGTCTGGCTGTGCCGGAACGGCGCATAGGACACGCACAACAGCTTGGCATTGGGATCGATCGGGGCGCGCGGCAGCGAGATCGGCGTGGCCAGCCACCACCACACGGCGAAAATCGCGCTCAGGGATATGAGTAGAAGCGCCAGTGGCGTACGAAGAGAAATCGGTTCGGTCCTCCGGGAAGGGACCGTCGATTAGCCGGTCGTCGTCCGTCTGCCAAGAGCAGGATAGGCGCAATCCAAAGGGAGCGTAGCGCGCCAGCTTTACCCACGGTATGATAAAGTTGTGACTTTGCTGGACAAAATCCGAAATGTCCGTCATGGGATTCCGTGACCGTCCCCGCCGCATTGGGGACCTATTTGAACGGCATTCAAACGAGCCGCGCAAACCAGCTAGTCTGGGCTGGCCGCGGGCAGGAAACAAATCGGGGAATTTATGGGTCGAGGTGTGCCTGAGTTCAAAAGTGCGATTTTACGCCACCTCGCCGTCCCCGGGCTTGCACTGCTAATCGGTATCGGAAGCGCATCCGCCCAAAGCGGCACCCCGGCCAACCCGGACCAGTCGGGCAAACCTCCCGCCGCCAATTCGGCCGATGCCGGCAAGGACAGCCAGCGCAAGACCGACGAATTCGTTGAAGCTGCCCAGGCCATTAACGGTCCCGCCGGGAACCCGGAATGTGTCTGGCTCGGCCGCCGTGTCGTGAGCCTGATGTGGCGAGACGATCTCGACACCGCCTTCCGGCATCTCGACCTCTACGATCGGTTCGGCTGTCCGGGTGGACACGTCCAGGCCGCGTTTCGCTGTCTGACCCGATTCGGCGCGCAGATCGATGACAAGGTACCGAGGAGCCTCGGCGACCGCATTCACGCCTGCTGGATTAATCCGGGCGCCCAACCGCAAGCCGCGGCGGCGGCTCCGTCGGCGCCTGCGCCCGCGACTGCCGGCGCCGCGATTGCGGCTCCCGCCACGCCACCACCCGCGGCGACACCCCCGGCTCCGACGAAATAGTTGCGGCGGCCGGCGCAACGATGTGAAATTCTGGTAATTTCAGTCGTGGCGCCCTTAAAACGCCATCGCGTCATACCAGTTGTTAAATCGCGTGGCAGAGATATCTTCAAAACGCCATGTCGGTCGAACCTAGGGGACGGGTTCGCGTTCTCCCCATGCATGCCCCGTATGGTTCCCTCGCGATGCGCGCCGTCGTCGCCGTTCTGCTGTTTGTGACCGCCGCTCACGCTGCGCTTTGGGGCATTTTCCAGGACAAGCAACAGGCTCCGGATTTCAGGGGAATCCTGACCAGCGTGTCGTATGCTCCGTTCGAGGGTACGGCGCATCCTGACGTCGACAACATTCCGAGCGTGGAGAAAATCCGCGCCGACATGCAGAAACTGGCGCCCCTGACCAAGGCGATCCGGCTTTACTCGTCGACCGGCGGCGTCGAGTTGGTTCCCCCCATCGCCGCCGAGTTCGGCCTCAAGGTTACCGTCGGCGCCTGGATCGACAAGAACGCCGACCGCAACGAGCGCGAGATCGATGCGGCAATCAATCTTGCCAAACACAACAGCAATGTCATCGGCATCGTGGTCGGTAACGAAACGCTCTATCGCGGTGAGCAGAAGGCCGAAGACCTGATCGAGCTCATCAAACGGGTCAAGAGGTCGGTCAACGTTCCGGTTACGACAGGCGAAATCTGGAATATATGGCGTGACAATTCCAACACGACCCCGCCTGGCCAGCCGACTCTGGCGTCCACCGTCGACTTCATTGCCGCGCACGTCCTGCCCTACTGGGAAAATTTCACCGACCAGCAGGCGGTCGATCAGGCGGTCGATCGCTATCAGCTGCTGCGCGAAAAATTTCCCGGCAAGCGGATCGTGATCGCCGAGTTCGGCTGGCCGAGCGCCGGTTACAATTTGCGCAGCGCCGAACCCGGCCCGTTCCAACAGGCATCCGTGCTGCGCAACTTCGTCACCCGGGCCGAAGCGATCCAGATGGAGTACAACATCGTCGAGGCGATCGATCAGCCCTGGAAATTCTTTGAAGGCGGCGTCGGTCCGTATTGGGGCGTCTTGAATGCCGCGCGCGAACCGAAATTTGCCTGGACCGGGCCGATCGTAAACCCGGACTACTGGAAGCTCGCGATCATTGCACTGCTGGTCGGGGTACTGATGTCTCTGCCGATCCTGCGGCTTGAAGGGGCCACGGTGATGCAGGCTTTGATGCTGTCGGCAGCCGCCAACGGGGTCGGCGCCTGGACTGCGACCGTATTCGCCTACTGGACCGGCCATTATTTTGTCTTCGGTTCAGCCTTCGCGTTGACGCTGGGTTTGATCCTGCTGGTGCCGCTGGTCCTGATCGCGATGGCGCGGATCGAGGAAATCGCAGCTGTAGCCTTCGGCCGCAAGCCACACCGGTTGATCGTCAAGGAAGCCACTACGGCGCCGGCCAATATCGGCGATACCGTCACCTTCCCAAAGGTCTCGATCCATATACCCGCTTACTTCGAGCCGCCGGAGATGCTGAAGCAGACGCTCGATGCGGTGTCGCGGCTGGATTATCCGAATTTCGAATGCGTGGTCATTATCAACAACACGCCTGATCCCGAATTCTGGCAGCCGATCCAGGATCACTGCCGTTCGCTCGGCGAGCGTTTCAAGTTCATCAATGCCGAGAAGGTGCAAGGCTTTAAGGCCGGTGCGCTCCGCATCGCGATGGACCGCACCGCTGTCGATGCCGAGATCATCGGCATCATCGACGCCGACTACGTCGTGCAGCCGGATTGGCTCAAAGATCTCGTGCCGGTGTTCGCCGACGCCAGCGTCGGCCTGGTGCAGGCACCGCAGGATCATCGCGACGGCGACCGTTCGCTGATGCACTACATCATGAACGGCGAATATGCGGGCTTCTTCGACATCGGCATGGTCCAGCGCAACGAGGCCAACGCCATCATCGTTCACGGCACCATGTGCCTGATCCGGCGCGCGGCGATGGACATGGCCGGCGGCTGGGCCGGCGACACTATCTGCGAGGACACTGATCTGGGCCTTGCGATCATCGAGCATGGCTGGCTGACGCACTACACCAACCACCGCTACGGCCATGGCCTGTTGCCGGACACCTACGAGGCCTTCAAGAAGCAGCGCCATCGCTGGGCCTATGGCGGTTTCCAGATCGTGAAAAAACATTGGCGGCGGTTTCTGCCGAAGGCTAGCCGGCTGTCGCCCGATCAGCGGCGCGAATTCGCGCTCGGCTGGCTGAACTGGTTAGGGGCCGAAAGCCTCGGCGTGCTGGTCGCCATCCTCAACCTGATCTGGGTGCCGATTGTTGCGTTTGCCGATATCGCCATTCCCGACAAGATCCTGACGCTGCCCATCATCGCGGCCTTCGTGGTCTCGCTGGTGCACTTTGTGGCGATGTACCGCCTGCGGGTGCCGGTGAAATGGGGCCAGATGCTGGGCGCCATGATCGCGGCGATGTCGGTGCAATGGACGGTGTCGCGCGCGGTCGCCAACGGCCTCATCACCGAGCATCTGCCGTTCACCCGCACCTCGAAGGGCGGGCTGTCGCGGATGTCGATCGAGTTCCAGGCGTTCTGGGAGGCCGTGATCGGCGTATTGCTGCTGGCCGGCGCGGCGGTCTTGATTGTCACCAATAATTTCAAGCAGGTCCGCGAGATCTATGTGTTCGCGGGCGTGCTGGTGCTGGAAAGCCTGCCCTTCCTGTCGGCGGTGGCGATTGCCATTCTGGAAAACTCCCGCATCAACGAGTTCTCGTTCTGGCGCAGCAGCGCGATCCGGACCGCCGAGCTGATCGGGCTGCGTCCCGTCGCGATGCCGAAGGTGGCCTCTGGCTCGCAGCCGGTGGCTTCCGAGGTTCATCGCGAGGCCAGCTGATCGAGGGACCGCGGATTTTGCCTTCCGCGCCTGCTTGAAGAGTCTGCCCTAACCGCCCATCTGACAACAAAAATCCGGATTATCCCGGCTGCCTCGTTTGCGGCAGTTCGTGCTATTGACCCGCACCAAGCTGCCCCCTACACAGCCGGGCTAAGTGAGCGCGTAGCTCAGGCGGTAGAGCACGTGACTTTTAATCATGGGGTCGAGGGTTCGAGTCCCTCCGCGCTCACCAAAAAACCTCACTGCGGCAACGGTTTCTTGAATTTCTAAAAGTTCCTATCTGGTTGCATGCAACCAGAAATGCGAATTATTAGGCAATTAATAGGCGACGACGGGGAACCATCCTATGAACGCCAAATGCCCGACCTGCGGTAATGCTATTCAGCGCGTGATTTTGGAGCGTGGCCCGTTGGGCGATGCTTTCAGCGGCCCTCTGGTTTCGGGTTACGTTGCCCTGACTGCCGCGCGGCGTTGGGCGCGGTGCCAGACCCGGATGCAATCGCTGACAAGGTTGTTGATCGTCTCAAGAAGGCAAAGTGATGGGTCTGTTGGCTGATGCTGTCACGGCACCCGCCGAATCAGGTGGAAGGTGATGAGCAAGCGCCCCCATAACGGCCCGACTTTCACAAAGGCCCCGCCCAAGAAGCGTAGGCCCATTACTGGCGCGGCTTCGCCGAGCATTAAAGAGGCGGAACAAGAGGAAGCCAGTCGAACGGCGGCAAAGTCGAGACGCTTTGACCAGCTAAAAAATGAAGTTGGACTCTTGGAGGCCCTGCGCCGCGACCGCCATTTGCCGCCGAAGAAGGACAGTGGCAACTGATCGACGCTCTTTCCGGCGCTTCCGCGAAGGTGTTGCCGGCCCCGCGTCCGCCAGAAACCTCCATCAGCCCCTTTCAGCGTCGAAAATTTCCGCGAACGCACGCCGAGAGTATTGCCGCCGACAAGGTACGGGATCAGCGCGCGTCGCAGCCGCAGCTCAGCGACCTTGAAGGACATGAAGCCTTCACCGCGCGCCGTCGCGGCCATGCGGTGTTGCTTGTATGCGCGATTGGATTCTTTCAGCGTGCCGGTGCCTCGCAGCGATTGCATATATTGCTCGATCTTGCGGGATGCCTCCCCCGCGCGCGTGATCGCCACCTCGTGTGGCGTGAGCGTCGTGCGGTGATCTGCC
>Ga0209331_1000457_pt1 | contig 14642 bp, 27 predicted proteins | sample JacPinW_OM3H0_M3_FD_187971 | JGI IMG/M metagenome (GOLD analysis project Ga0209331, IMG submission 187971) | Forest soil microbial communities from Algoma, Ontario, Canada - Jack Pine, Ontario site 1_JW_OM3H0_M3 (SPAdes) (version 2) | ecosystem: Environmental > Terrestrial > Soil > Boreal...
AAAATGGCGGCCATCTTTGCGATGAAAGACGGCTTCCGGCAGGGCAAGCCGATTTTGCTCGAGCCGATCATGAAAGTAGAAAACATCACGCCCGAAGAATATCAGGGCGACATCTGCGGCGACCTCAGCCGCCGGCGCGGCAGCATCGGCAGCATCGAAACGCGCGGAAATCTGACCATCATTCACGCGGAAGTTCCGCTGGCCGAGTTGTTCGGTTACGCCACCGCGATCCGTTCACTTTCCAAAGGCCGTTCGAGTTATTCGATGGAGCCATCGCACTTCGAGCCGGTGCCGCAAAATTTGGTCGCGGCGATCCTCGACCAGAAGGAGAAGAAATGACAAACGGCCAGCGCATTCGCATTCGTTTGAAGGCGTTCGATCATCGCATGCTCGACCAATCGGCAATCGACATCGTCGAGACGGCGAAGCGCACCGGCGCGCGCGTAGCGGGACCGATTCCGCTGCCAACGTTGATCGAAAAATTTACAGTGAACCGCTCCCCGCACGTCGATAAAAAATCGATGGAACAATTTGAAATCCGCACGCACAAGCGCCTGCTCGACATTATCGAGCCGACGTCGAAGACGGTGGATGAGTTGAAGAAGTTAAATTTGCCGGCGGGCGTGGACATCACGATCAAAATCTAGCGCTTGAGACTTTTACAAGATCGACATCATGAGCATCGGGTTACTTGGACAGAAAATTGGCATGACCAGCGTCTACGACGCCAACGGTCGGCTCCGTCCTGTGACCGTGATTGCCGCCGGCGATAACGTTTTGCTGCGTCGTCTGAGCGCGGAAAACGAAGGCTATTCGGCCGTGCAGGTCGGGTTCGACGTGCAAAAGGAATCGCGCGTCACGAAACAATTGCTCGGCGAATTCAAAAAGGCCGGCTCGGAACCGAAGAAACTCATGCGTGAATTCCGACTCGGTGCCGATGCACCGGAAGGCGAAATCAATTTGACCATTTCTCAATTTCAACCGGGCGACTTTGTCGATGTTACCGGCCGCTCAAAGGGCAAAGGTTTTCAGGGCGTGATGAAGAAACACAACTTCCACGGCCAGGGTGCAGCGCACGGATCGAAGACGCACCGCCGCAACGGCGCCGTCGGGTATCGTTCCACGCCAGGGCGCATTTGGAAAAACATGGGCATGCCCGGCCATCTCGGCGATGAGCGCGTGACTGTGCAAAATCTGCAAGTGATGCAGGTCCGCGAAGCGGAGAAAATTATTTTGGTGAGCGGCGCGGTGCCGGGCTGCAATGGCAGCTACGTTGTCATCCGTCCGGCGATCAAGAATCCGGCCGCGCAAATTCAGAAACACCAGGCGCACGCGAAGCAAGATCAGGCTGTGGCGAAGAAGGCCGAGGCCAAGAAGCCCGAGGCAGAGAAGAAGCCGGAGGCAGAGAAAAAACCGGCGCCGGCGAAAGAAGCTGAAGCGGAGAAGAAGTGATGAGCGCAAAAGTTTTGAGCAAAGCCGCAGCGAAAGAAGCGAAGATCGACATCATCGAAGACGGTCACGGGACGCAGGCTGTTCACGATGTGGTGGTGGCGATGCGCGCAGCGCGACGATCCGGTTCCGCGAACACAAAAACGAAAGCGGAAGTCGATATGTCGGGCGCAAAACCGTGGCGGCAGAAAGGAACCGGGCGGGCACGCGCCGGTTACGTTGCCTCGCCGATCTGGCGCAAAGGCGGCGTCGTCTTTGGGCCGAAGCCGCGCGATTATTCCAAGAAAGTTTCGAAATCGCTCCGCCGCCTCGCATTTCAGAAAGCGCTGAGCGAACGCATTACGGCCGGAGATGTTTTGACCATCGACAAGTTTGCGGTCGCGGAGATCAAAACAAAATCTTTTGTCGATCTGGTGAAGAAGCAGACGGACGCGCGAAAGGTTCTGATCGTGTCCGACGCGTTCGATGAAAAGACCTACAAATCTGCGCGCAACGTGAAGCCGGTGCGGCTCGCGACCGCTTCGGATGTGAACACAGAGCAATTGCTCTCCTTTGAGAAGATTTTGGTCACGAGCAAGGCGCTCGAAAAATTAGCGGAGAGAACGCGATGAACGAGGCTTACGACATCATCGAGACCGCGTCGTTGACCGAGAAATCGACGTTACTGAGCGAGAAGCAGAACAAATACGTTTTCCGAGTCAGGCCGCGCGCGAACAAGATCCAGATCAAGAAAGCAATTGAGCAGTTGTTTCAAAAGACTGTGGTGGCCGTCAACACCTGCAATTACGCGGGTAAAAAGAAGCGCGAACGCACGCAAAATTTCGGACGCAAGACGCATTGGAAAAAGGCGATCGTGACGCTAAAGGAAGGCGACAAGATCGACCTCGTTTAATATGGCACTGAAAAGCTTTCGCCCACTCACGCCGACGCTGCGCTTCAAGTCGCTTCCGACTTTCGAGGAGATCACGAAATGGAAGCCGGCCAAGAGTCTGGTCGAGACAAAGAAGAGAACGGGCGGCCGCAATAACAACGGCCGGCTGACTTCGCGTCACATCGGCGGCGGGCACAAACAGAGATATCGCAAGGTCGATTTCAAACGGCGCAAACGCGGCGTGGCTGCGGAAGTTGTCGCGATTGAATACGATCCGAACCGGTCCGCCCGCATCGCTCTCATTAAATATACGGATGGCGAGTTGAGTTACATTCTCGCGCCCATCGGTCTTTTGGTGGGCGCAAGAGTCGCCGCGGGCGACGATGTCGCGCCCGATCTTGGAAATGCATTGCCGCTACGCGCAATTCCGCTCGGCGCGAACATTCATAACATTGAACTAACGCCGGGACGCGGCGGACAAGTTGCGCGCAGTGCCGGACAGCAAGCGGTTCTCAATAACCTCGAAGGCGGTTATGCGCTCGTGAAAATGCCGTCCGGCGAAATCCGCCGGATCCACGAAAACTGTTTCGCGACGATTGGCCAGGTCGGCAATGTCGATCATATGAATGTCTCCAGCGGCAAAGCGGGACGCACGCGCTGGAAAGGTCGACGGTCCCACGTGCGCGGCATGGCCATGAACCCGATCGATCACCCGATGGGCGGCGGCCAGGGCAAGTCGAAAGGCGGCGGCGGCCGGCATCATCCAGTCAGTCCGTGGGGGCAACTGTCCAAAGGGTTTAAGACGCGCACGAAACACAAACCGAGCGACCGCTTCATTTTGGAGCGCAGGAAATCGAAGAAGAAAGTTTGATTTTTATGAGTAGATCGTTAAAGAAAGGACCCTTCGTCGAGTCGCATCTTTTGGAAAAGATCGACAAGATGAACACCGCGCACGCCAAGAAACCGATCAAGACCTGGTCGCGGCGTTCGATGGTGACGCCGGATTTTGTCGGCCACACGTTTCTGGTTCATAACGGAAAGAATTTTCAATCCGTGTTCGTGACCGAGAACATGGTCGGGCACAAGCTCGGCGAATTTTCGCCAACGCGAATCTTTAAGAAACATGGTTCGCACACGGCGAAGGTGACGAAATAATTGAGGAAATTTTTTGTAGTGTTGGGCTGCGTAACGCTGGCTCGAGGGCTGGCGGCAGAGGGAAATAGTTCTTTGTCAGAATCCAAAATTGAAAACGCGGAGCGCAATGTGACCGCGGCGGCCCTGCTCGCGCAGAATGAAGAACTGCGCCGGCAGTTGTCGATCCAACAGGAATCGCTCAAGACTTTGACGAGCAGCCTGGCGGAATCGAACGCCGAAGCGGAATTGTTCCGGCGCAAATATTCCGATTTGGAATTGCGCATGGAAGCGTTGGGTCTTCCGTCCGCGAGCAAGGATCGCGCAAAGCTCGAGCAGCGATTGCTCGCGGCCGTGAGCGATCTGCAATTGGCGCAGAAGGAGAGAAATGAGTTTCGCGATCAGATGTTGCGATTGAACGAATCGATGTTGCGATATTTGAAAAGCTCGCAGGGCGGCGATGCGCAGGCGCGAATGGACGTGGAAACGCAGTTGCGTAAGACGAGCGAGATTGCGACAAGATCGACAACTTCTCCGAAATCAGCACAGCCGAGTTTGATGGACGGCAGCGTGATTAGCGTGAAGGACGAATGGTCGTTTGTCGTCGGCGACATCGGCGAAACGCAAGGCGTCAAGATCGGGATGCCGCTGCGAGTGATGCGCGGGGAGAAGAAGGTCGCGACGCTGCGAGTCGTGGATGTGCGCCAGAAGATTTGCGGCGCGGTGATTCAAGAGATGGATTCGAAAGAGAAGGTAAGAGTGGGTGATCGGCTTCAGGTCGATGCGCACTCGAATGTGAGTTTAAAATAAATGGAAGTTAGATCGATATTAAGGTACGCGAAGATTTCGCCCTTCAAGGTGCGCGAAGTCACGCGTGAGATTCAGGGCCTGCCGGTTTCGGCAGCGCTCGACCTGCTCGCTTTTACGCCGAAAAAAGCGGCGTTCCTCATTGGCAAAACGCTGAAAAGCGCGGTCGCCAACGCGGAGAACAATGCGAACCTGAAAGTCGATGGCCTCGTCGTGAAGGAAGCGGTCGTAGGCGAAGGCCCGACGATGAAGCGGATGATGGCGCGGGCGCGTGGAAGCGGCAGCCGCATTTTGAAACGGACCAGCCACATCCGGATTGTTTTGACCGACGAAATCCCAATCGAAACACGCGAGACGCGGAAGGCGAAGCGCAAAGCGGACGAGAAAGCCGCGAAGGGGGAAGCGGGCGGTACTACATCCGCGAAGAAGACGAAGCCGAAGAAGAGCGGCAAAGCGAAGGCGAAGAAATAATTTTATGGGACAAAAGGTTAATCCAATTGGTTTCCGTCTCGGTGTAAATCGCGACTGGCGTTCGCGCTGGTACGCGTCCCCGCAGGAGCTGCCTGCGTTCTTGCACAGCGACCTGGAGATTCGCGCGTACGTGAAGAAGAAACTCCAGTTCGCGGCCGTTTCGAAAATCGTGATCGAGCGCGCGTGGAACTCGATTCGCGTGACTATTTTTACCGCGCGTCCCGGCATCGTGATCGGGCGCAAAGGCGCCGAGATCGAAAAGATGACCGAAGAGATCGCGAAGATGGCGCAAGGCAAGCAAATCAAGATCGACATCCAGGAAATCAAGACGCCCGAGTTGGACGCGCAATTGGTCGCGGAAAATGTCGCGCTGCAGATCGAACGCCGCATCGCCTACCGTCGCGCGATGAAGAAAGCGGTGCAGACGGCAATGGATTTTGGCGCGGAAGGAATCCGGTTGCGTTCGTCGGGTCGATTGAACGGCGCGGAGATTTCGCGTTCGGAATGGTATCGCGAGGGCAAAGTGCCGCTGCATACCTTGCGCACGCCGATCGATTATGGATTCGCGGAAGCGAACACAGTTTACGGAAAGATCGGCGTGAAATGCTGGATCTGTAAGAAGGAAGAAGCGCCGGCCGAAACGCCTGCGCCATCTATGCCACCGCCTCCTCCGCCGGAACCGCAGCCTGCGCCAGCTTAGGAGAATTTTTTTATGCCGTTGATGCCCAAACGAGTGAAGTATCGCAAGTCCCAGCGGGGAAGCCGCAAGGGGACTGCTTCGCGCAATCTCCGAATCGACTTTGGCGAGTTCGGTCTGCAAACGCTCGAGCGCGCATGGATCACGAACACGCAGATCGAAGCCGCGCGCGTCGCTCTCACGCGCAACATGAAGCGTAAGGGAAAATTGTGGATCCGGATTTTCCCGGACAAATCGGTGACGTCGCGCCCCCCGGAAACGCGCATGGGTAAAGGCAAAGGCCAGCCGGAGTATTGGGTGGCCACCGTGCGCCCGGGAAATATTTTGTTCGAGCTCGACGGCGTGACGGAATCGGTCGCGCGCGAATCGTTGCGGCTCGCGGCCGACAAATTACCGGTGCGGACAAAGTTTCTGAGCCGTCACCACGTCGCGGCCGCTTAACCAAACATGAAAATCAAAGAGATAATTGAAATGAGCACAGACGAGCTTCTGACCAAGAAACGCGATCTGCGCCAGGAGAGTTTGCACCTGCGTTTGCAGCAGCAGAGCGGACAGCTCGAACAACCGAGCCGTTTGCGTTTGTTGCGGCGCGATGTCGCGCGGATCGAAACGGTGCTTTCAAAACGGACGAAGGAGCCGGCGAAGAAATAATTTATGGCCGAAAAACCATCAACGGCGACACCGCCGCCATTGCCACCTGAGGTTCAGGCCCAGATTGCGTCTGCGCGCGGTTCGCGCAAAACGCGCACCGGCCAGGTCGTTTCAAGCTCAATGAATAAGACGATCGTCGTGCGCACCGTGACGCGCGTGCCTCACCGAAAGTTCGGCAAGATCGTCAAGCAGATGAGAAAATTTTACGCGCACGACGAAGAGAACAAGGCGAAGGCCGGCGACACGGTGCGGATTATGGAGACGCGTCCGCTGAGCAAATTGAAACGCTGGCGGCTGGTGGAAGTGCTGAAGAAGTAACGTTTATGGTGCAAATCCGATCCAGACTCGATGTGGCCGACAATACCGGCGCGCGCATGGCGACTATGATTGGCGTCATCGGAAAAGGCGCGGCGCAGAGTGCCGGGATCGGCGACGTTATTACCGCGAACGTGAAGGAAGCGAGCGCGACCGGAACGGTGAAGAAAGGCGAAGTGGTACGCGCGGTTTTGGTGCGCACGCGGCAGCCGATCCGCCGGGACGACGGTTCGCTCCTGCGTTTCGACAACAACGCGATCGTCATCATCGACAAGGACTTGAACCCGCGCGGCACGCGCATTTTCGGCCCGGTCGCGCGCGAACTGCGCGAGCGCAATTTCATGAAAATTGTTTCGCTCGCCCCGGAGGTTTTATGAACCGGCTTAAGTTTCACGTTAAGAAAGGCGATAACGTCGAAGTGATTTCAGGGAACTTCCGCGGCTCGACCGGCAAAATTTTGGAAGTGTTGCCGAAGAAGCACCGCGTGTTGGTCGAAGGGGTGCGGATTATTAAGAAACATCTGCGCAAATCGCAGGACAACCCGAGTGGCAAAATTTCCGAGCGCGAGGGCCCGATTCACATCTCGAATGTGAAGTTGATCGAGCGCGAAACGAAGACCGAGAAGAAGGCGAAGAAAAAGCCGGCGAAGAAAGAGGAGAAGAAAGCGGCGTGAAAACGGAGAACGAATTTTATCGCGATTACAAGGAGCGCGTCGTGCCGGCTTTGCGCGAACGGCACAAATACAAAAACGTGCATCAGGTTCCAAAGGTCGAGAAGGTCGTGGTCAACACATCGGTCGGCTCGCAATCGGACATAAAGGCGGCGCTGGAAGATGCCAAGACCGAGCTGGCGTTGATTACCGGTCAACGCGCGGCCGAGACGCGGGCCAAGAAAAGCATCGCCAATTTCAAGCTACGCAAAGAACAGGCCATCGGAGCGAAGGTGACGTTGCGCGGCGAGCGGATGTACGAGTTTCTCGAACGCCTGATCAAAGCCGCGCTGCCGCGCATCCGCGATTTTCGCGGGGTGTCGCCGCGCGCTTTCGACGGTCACGGCAACTACACTCTGGGCGTGCCCGATCAGGCAATTTTTCCCGAAGTCGAACTCGATAAAATCAAGCGCAACATCGGATTTGATGTTACCATCGTCACCACCGCGCGGACGAACGAAGAAGCCAAATCGCTCCTGAGCGAAATGGGAATGCCGTTCAGCGACCGGGCCAGGAAGCCCGTCGCTACCCAAGCGACCTAAATTTTCATGAGCACTGTTACAGATCCTATTGCCGATTTGCTTGCCCGCGTGCGCAATGCCGCCGCGGCGCAAAAACCGGAGATGTTTGTTCCATATTCGAGAATCAAAGCCGACGTGGTTCGGGTTTTGAAAGAAGAAGGCTACATCACCGATTATTCGGTCGATACGACGGCAGCACGCCCGCGAATCAAGATCACAAACAAGATCGCAAATCGCTCGAGCGCGATCACAGGATTGAAGCGCGTGAGCCGCCCGGGTTTAAGGCGCTATGTCGGCGCGAAAGAGATTCCGCGTGTGCTTGGCGGAATGGGCGTGTCAATTCTCTCGACACCACGCGGCATTTTGTCCGGGCGCGAAGCGAAGAAGCAAAATGTCGGTGGCGAGTTGCTGGCCTACATTTGGTAAGTTTTATGTCACGAATCGGAAACAAAGCGGTCGACATTCCCGACAAGGTCAAGGTCAACATCGACAATGCGGGCGCCGTCTCGGTCGAAGGACCGAAAGGAAAGCTGAACTGGACTTTGCCGCGCAACATCAAGGGGAGCGTGAAAGACAATCGCGTCTCGATTGTGCGCGATGCCGAGACGCGCAGCGTGAAAGCGTTGCATGGTCTCTCCCGCGCGCTCGTGCACAACATGGTGCAGGGTGTGAGCGAGGGATTCACCAAGCAGCTCGAGATCGAAGGCGTAGGATTCAAAGCTGCCGTGCAGGGCGCTAAGCTGAATCTGAGTCTCGGATTTTCGCACCCGATCTTGTTCGACATTCCAAAGGAAATCAAAATCACGGTCCTTGAGAACACGAAGCTGACGATCACGGGGATCGACAAGAAACTGGTCGGCCAGGTCGCGGCCGATATCCGGCGATTTTATCCACCCGAACCTTACAAGGGCAAAGGCGTGCGTTACGCCGGCGAACAAATCCGTCGCAAGGAGGGCAAGACTGTTCAGTAGTTATGGCGACGTTTAATCGAAAAGCCAAACGCGAGCGCGTTCATCGTCGGCTCCGGAAGAAGATTCGCGGCACGGCGGAACGTCCGCGGTTGTCGATCCATTTCTCAGCCAAACACGTTTATGCGCAAGTGGTCGATGACGATACGGGCAAGACACTGGTCGCGGCATCGACCGCGGAAAGTAAATTGATCGGCAAAGGGAAAGTGGCGGCCAATCGGGCGAATTCCGAAGCAGTGGGCAAAGCGATCGCCGAACGTTTGCGCGCGAAAAAACTGGAAAACGTCGTCTTCGATCGCGGCGGTTTTCTCTATCACGGAAAAGTCAAAGCTCTCGCGGACGCGGCGCGCGAAGGCGGTCTTAAATTTTAATCATGGCACAACAAGGACAAGGCAGACGGCAAGAGCGGCACACCGATAAGACGCCCGCAGCGAAAGGCGATACGACGGAGAAAGTCGTTTTCATCAATCGTTGCGCCAAGGTGGTGAAAGGCGGACGGCGTTTCAGCTTTAGCGCGTTGATTGTGGCCGGCGACCATGACGGATCTGTCGGCGTCGGTTTCGGCAAAGCGAACGAAGTGTCAGAGGCGATTCGCAAAGCCTCGGAGTCAGCCCGCAAATCGATGGAAAAAGTTTCCCTGCACGAGAACACGATTCCGCACGAAACGATCGGCCAATTCGGTGGCGGTCGTGTTTTGCTGCGGCCGGCATCTCCGGGCACCGGCGTTATTGCTGGTGGTGGAGTCCGCGCTGTGGTCGAAGCGGCTGGAATCAAGGATGTGCTCGCAAAGTCGTTAGGCTCGAGCAATCACGCGAACGTGGTGAAAGCGACGGTTGAGGCATTGCGCGGCTTGCGCCGGCGCGATGAAATTTTGAAAGTCCGCGGAATCAAGAGCGGCGACGGAAAGGCACCGGCGCCAGCGCCAGCAACGTCATGATGCGGTTACATAATTTGCGGCCCCGTCCGGGCTCGCGGCATCGGGTCAAACGTCTCGGGTGTGGCGAAAGCTCCGGCCACGGCAAGACCAGCGGCAAAGGTCACAAAGGACAAAAGGCCCGCTCCGGCGGCAGCATTCGGCTTGGATTTGAAGGCGGGCAAATGCCGTTGATCCGACGGTTGCCCAAGCGCGGGTTTAACAACGCCGCTTTCCACAAGACCTACGCGATCATCAATCTCGATGCGCTCAATGCATTCAAAGCGGGGACGGTCGTCAACGAACAGGCCCTGCGGGAATCGAACCTGATCCGCGGTCATTTCGTGGGCATCAAAATTCTGGGCGACGGTGAATTGAAGCACGGGCTTAAAATTGAAGCTGACAAAATTAGCGCTTCCGCCCGGGAAAAGATCGAGAAGGCTGGGGGAACGATCACATTGCGGGAGGCGCGTGCTCCGCGCCCGAAGGAAGATGTCGATCTTGCCGGCGAAAAAGAAGCTGGCGAGAAAGAACAAAAACCGGCGGCGAAGAAAACTTCCGCCCAGAAGCCGGCAAAAACCAAATCGCGGCCGAAGAAATCGGCCTCGCGCAAGAGCTAGCGAGCGGCGCGATATGATTCAGATTTAGCGGATGGTCTCGGCGTTTCTAAACTCGGTCAAAATACCGGAGTTACGCCGGCGCATCTTGTTCACGCTGGCGGTGGTCGTGATCGTGCGCCTGGGCGCGGCCCTTACCACGCCCGGCGTCAATCAGGCTGTTTTGCAGGAATGGTTTCGCGGCACGGCCGATAAATCGGGAGGCGTAGCCGCGCTCTTCAATTTGTTCAGCGGTGGCGCGCTCGAGAATTGCGCGATTTTCTCGCTCGGGATCATGCCCTACATCAGCGCTTCGATCATGATGCAGCTGTTGACGGCGGTAATCCCGCAACTCGGCCGGCTGGCCAAGGAAGACGGCGGCCGGCAAAAGATCATGCAATACACGCGTTACGCGACCGTGGCGCTTTGCATCGTGCAGGGTTACCTGCTCGCGGTTTCATTTCAACATCCGGAGGCGTATCACACCGTGTTGGGCGGAATCACGGAGACGATCCGAAACATTGGCGTTCCACTGGTCGAAGACACAGGCTGGACGTTCCGGATCGTGACGGTGATTTCGCTCACGACCGGCACGCTTTTTCTAATGTGGCTCGGCGATCAAATCACTGAGCGCGGCATCGGCAATGGAATTTCACTGATCATCACCATCGGCATTGTTGCGCGTTTGCCGGCCGCGCTGGCGCAAGCCTGGAAGACTTTTGTGCCTTCGGCCCAAACGGGAAGCAGTCAGGTCAATCCGGCGATTCTTCTGATATTGATCGTCGTTCTGTTCTTCGTCATCGCTGGCGTCATCGCCATCACGCAGGGCGTGCGCAAAGTCACTATTCAGTACGCCAAACGCGTGGTCGGCCGCAAAATGTACGGCGGTCAAACGCAGCACATGCCTTTGAAAGTCAATTACGCCGGCGTCATGCCAATCATTTTCGCATGGGCGCTGTTGCTGTTTCCAACGACGATCGTTGGCTTCGCTTTCAAAAACAGCCCAACGGCTGGACGCATCGCCAACGCGCTCAACACCGGTTGGCCGCATTACGTTTTTCTTGCCGCCATGATTTTCTTTTTTAGTTATTTCTGGGTGGCGACGCAGTTTCAACCGGCGCAGATCGCCGACGACTTGAAGAAACACGGTGCTTACATTCCCGGCGTGCGGCCGGGTAAACCGACTGCGGATTTTCTCGATTTCACGATGACCCGGTTGACTTTCGCCGGCGCGATTTTTCTGACACTGATCGCGGTGTTGCCAAGTTTGCTCAGTCAGAGCCTGCATGTTCCGCAAATCACCGCGCAATTTTTCGGCGGCACGAGCTTGTTGATCATTGTCGGCGTGATGCTCGATACGATGCGACAAGTGGAGACGCATTTGATTCAGCGGCACTACGATGGGTTCCTGCGCAAAGGGCGCATCCGTGGACGCTCGTTCGATCGCGCTTCATACGCTCGCGGTGAAGCCGCTGAGCACGGGACTTTGATGTGGCTTTACGTGGCCATCGCGACCATCGTCATTGCCGGTGTCGCGATTTTTCTTTACGGACACTAAGTGAAGAGACGACTCGTGCTCCTGGGTGCGCCCGGTTCCGGGAAAGGAACTCAGGCTGAAATGATCACCCGGCAATATGGCATTCCGGTCACATCACCGGGTGCGATCTTGCGGCGCGAAAAGGATCTCGGCACACCGTTGGGAATTGAAACGGCCGAGACGACACAGCACGGCGGACTCGTCTCGGACAAGATCATTGTGCAATTGATTGAAGACTGGCTGCGCTTGCACGGCGCGAGTGGGTTTGTGTTCGACGGTTTTCCTCGCACGTTGCCGCAGGCCGAAAGCCTCGAGGCGATTTTGAAACGATTGCGGACAGCGCTCGATCTCGCCATTTGGCTGGAAGTTTCGGAGCAAACGGTGCGCGATCGAATTTCGGGTCGCCTGCAATGTGGCAGCTGCGGATTTACGACCAGTGCGAACAGCGCCAAGTTCGCCGAGCGTCCGGTATGTCCCTATTGCGATGGCCCGCTCGTGCGACGCAGCGACGATGATGAGAGCGTGCTGAAAAACCGTCTGCAGGAATTTCACACAAAAACTGAGCCGCTGGCAGACTATTACGGAAAGATGTCGATCTTGCATCGCATCGACGGAAATCGCGATCGCGACGCGGTATTTGCCGATATTTCGCGGCTGATCGAAGGCAAACCAGCGGTATGATTCCGATCAAGACAGCCAAAGAAGTTGAGAAAATGCGACGTTCCTGCCGCACGGCGAGCGATATCCTCGATCGCGTAAGCGAGTTGATTCGGCCTGGCATCACGACAAAGGAAGTCGATGAAGCAGCCGCCGATTTCATGGTCGAGGCGGACGTGAAAAGCGCGTTCCTGGGTTATCGGCTTGGCCACCGTGTTTTCCCGGGCAACATCTGCATCTCATTAAACGACGAGGTCGTGCATGGCATCGGCAGCCAACGGCGCATCCAGTACGGCGACATCGTGAAGCTCGACATCGGCGTGATTCAGGACGGCTGGGTTGGCGACACCGCCACGACCATTCCTTCAGGAATGGTTGAAGAGCGTATCGAACAGCTCTTGCGCGTGACGGAAACGGCGCTCGAGCGCGCGATCAAAGTGGCGCTGGAAGGGATGCGGCTGGGCGATATCTGTGCCGAGATCGAGGATGAAGCGGTGCGCAATCGCTTCTCAGTGGTGCGCGAATTCGTCGGTCACGGCGTCGGGCGCAAGCTGCACGAAGAGCCGCAAATCCCGAACTATGGCAAACGCGGGAGCGGCCCCAAACTAAAGGCCGGAATGACGTTGGCGATTGAGCCGATGATCAATATGGGCGCGGCCGAGGTCCGATTGCTCGAGGACGGCTGGACGGTGCGCACGGCCGATCGCATGCCCTCGGCGCATTTCGAACACACTGTCTTGATTACCGAGGAGGAACCCGAAATCCTGACATGGCGCGCAAAGACGCAATTGAAGTAGAGGGCACAGTGGTCGAACTGCTTCCAAACACGATGTTTCGGGTCGAACTACGCAATGGCCATCGCGTCCTGGCCCACATCTCCGGGAAAATGCGTTTACACTTCATTCGCATCTTGCCTGGCGACAAAGTTATGCTAGAGGTTTCTCCCTACGATTTGTCGAAGGGGCGGATCACTTTCCGCCAGAAATGATCTTCGAATCATTTCGCGTTTTTCGTTAGATCGACAATTAATTTTTATGAAGGTACGGCCATCAGTGAAAAGACTTTGTGAAGCGTGCAAGATCGTGAAGCGCAAGAACGTCGTGCGCGTGATCTGCAAGAACCCGCGCCATAAACAGCGCCAGGGCTAGGACATTTATGCCAAGATTACTCGGAGTCGAAATTCCCGCCGATAAGCGCATCGAAGCGTCGCTGACTTACATTTACGGGATTGGATTGAGCACATCAAAAAAAATTCTGGAGCAGACCAACATCGATCCCAACTTGCGCGCCAAGGATCTTTCACCACAGCAGATCAACGAAATCATTCACGCGATCACCAACAATAAGCTTCCGATCGAGGGCGACCTGCGCCGCGAAGTGCAGGGGAATTTGAAACGCCTGCAGGCAATTAATTGTTACCGCGGGGTGCGACATCGCCGCGGATTGCCCGTGCGCGGCCAGCGCACCTCGACTAACGCGCGGACGCGCAAAGGTCCACGCAAGACCGTGGGTGTGATCCGCAACAAGGACGCGAAGACGGGCAAGGTCTAGGAGAACGGTATGGCAGAAGCAAAAAAACCGGCGAAGGCGAAGGCAGAAGGCAAAGCGAAAGCAAAGACAACGAAGCCTCACGTCCCGAAGGTTGATGAGAAAGCTGCGCCCGCGGAGGCAGCGGCAACACCGACAATTGTACCGGAAAACGCCGCGGCCGCCTCACCGGCTGCAGCGGAAGCTCCACCCAAAGCCGCCAAAAAACCGGCTCAGGCGAAAAAGGAACAGCCGGCTCCGGCTGCGCCCCCTCCGGAAAATCTTTCTCTCAGTGGCGACAACATTGAGCCGGTCAAAGTTGTCAAAGCGAAGGGGAGCAAGAATGTGCATTCGGGCATCGCGCATGTTCTTTCCACTTTTAACAACACGATCGTGACCATCACCGATCTCACCGGCAAAGTGATCGGCTGGTCGAGCGCGGGAAAAGTTGGCTTTAAGGGTTCGCGCAAAAGCACCGCTTATGCGGCGCAAATGGTGGCGCAGGACGCTTCGCGCCAGGCGATGGGGCACGGGCTGAAAGAAGTAGAAGTGCGCGTCAAAGGCCCCGGCGCCGGCCGCGAGTCCGCCGTGCGCGCGTTACAAGCGATCGGTCTCGATCTTACCGTGATCCGCGACGTGACTCCGGTCCCGCACAACGGTTGCCGGCCGCCGAAACAACGACGCGTTTAATCTCAACCTCTCAACATTCAATGGGCAGATATACCGGACCGAAAACAAAAGTTAGCCGCCGCTATGGCGTTCCACTGTTTGGACCGTCGAAATCGCTCGAGCGGAAGAATTATCCTCCGGGCATGCACGGAC
>Ga0209331_1000458_pt1 | contig 14621 bp, 15 predicted proteins | sample JacPinW_OM3H0_M3_FD_187971 | JGI IMG/M metagenome (GOLD analysis project Ga0209331, IMG submission 187971) | Forest soil microbial communities from Algoma, Ontario, Canada - Jack Pine, Ontario site 1_JW_OM3H0_M3 (SPAdes) (version 2) | ecosystem: Environmental > Terrestrial > Soil > Boreal...
CGCCGATGCCATCGCGACCGTTGTGCAAACGCTCGCCGCAGCCGGAGTGGATGTCAAGCGCGTGCAGCTCCTTGGTACCGGGTTGTGGGAAGACCCGCAGGTCTTTTCCAATGGGCAGGTCGAAGGCGCCTGGTATGCCGGACCGGAATCGACCGGCTTTCGCAATTTCTCTGCTCGCTATCGCGGCCGCTACGGCCAGGATCCCGTCCGCACCGCGTCACTCTCGTATGATGCCGTCGCGCTCGTGGCCGCCTTGGTCAAGACCCAGGGCCAGCAGCGCTTCTCCGAGGCTGTGCTGACCAATGCCTCGGGGTTTGCCGGCATTGACGGGCTCTTCCGCTTCCGTCCCGATGGGACCAACCAGCGCGGGCTTGCGGTGCTGCGCGTCACGTCTACCGGCGGCCAGATGATCAGCCCGCCGCCCAAGTCGTTCGGCGCCTCGGGGACGTGAAGCAGGAGCGATCTGCAAACATCATTCTCGCCGCTCCTATGAGGTTCCGATTACTACCGCTCGCGACGTAACTTCAGCGGTCAGGGCTCTCGCGATCTCGGTCTCGATCGCGGCATGATCGGTCAGCCCCACCCGGTCGCGGTGGTTCGGTACCAGCTGCCTGAAAGGCACGAAAAGCTCACGGCTCACCCGTTCGAGGCGCTCGAGCTCGGCAAGCGGATCGGGATGATCGTCGACCCGCAGATCAATGTCGGGCCATTCCTGCTCACCGCAGATCACGAGCGCAGCCGATTGCTTGCCGCGCTTGTCGCCACCGGCTGTCTCGCCCGCCTGCATCGCGGCGATCAGGCGCCGTGGAAAGGGGAGCGCGGCATTGCGGTGATAAGTCGAGGCCGTGTCCTCGATCACTCTCGCCCCGGCGAGCATGTTGCCTGCAACCGAGATGGTGTCGGAGGCGAGATCTCCGCACCAGCCTATGCAGTCTTTACCGGTATGGGCGGCGATGCGGCCCTGGGCGTCGATCACATGTACCTGGCGGTGCTCGCGTCCCGGGTCCGCCCCGATCACCGCGGACACGACGTCCCGCGCGCTTGCGCCATGTTCCAGAAGTCGCAATCCCTCGATGCCGTAAAAGGAATTGACCAGTGCCTGCGTCGCGATCGCGCCAATGCGCGATTTGACGTGGGGAACGACGGCGCCCACGGCGAAGAAGCGGCTCGCGACGGCAATTCCGAATTGTCCGGTATCCGCATCACGAGCGATGATCGACCAGGTCATGCCAGAGATCCATAGCGACGGCGATGAGGCTCGGATCCGGCGCGCTCTTGGGCGATGCACGTCAGCTGCGCCCGTCGGGCTCGCTGCACCGCCGTACAATGCCGGTATACCTGCAGCTCAGTCTATCGCATCGCATTTGTTCTGTCACAAATGCGGCGGCTGCAGTTTCAATGATCGGGCCGCACTGCCACTGTCCCGCAGCGTCCGCAAACGCATCGCCCAGATCACGCAAACCGAGCAGAAGCTCGGATGCACCGAGTAGACGCAGACCAGAATCGAGTGACGATTGCCGCTGTTGCGGGGATCGTCCTGGCAATGGCACTCACGTAAGTTCTCACCTGAATTGCGTTTGCCCGTTTTTCGAGAGCGGCCCTGCGATCAAGGCAAGGCTGTTGCTCGCATTCCGGGCAGATCGGAAATGCGGCTCATCCAGGTGGCGAGTTGTGGTCGGCCAGCCGTGAGATCGCCGAGGCCCCTCTTGCGCGCGATATCGACAGAGACCGCCAGGATGAGGTGCGCCATGCGGGGAGCCCCCTGCATCGGCCGGTCGGGCACCCGCTCCTCGAAGAAGCTCGCCATGCGCTGGGTGCGCGCGACCTCGTGAGCAAGGACGGTCGGCGAACGCTCGCATTCGGGCAGACGCATTTGGCGCACCCATACACAGATGCCTTCGCACATGCTGCGCGCGCTCGCCTCGAGTCGGCGGTAGGCCCAATCGTTTTCGAGTAGCGGATCATGCAGGCGGGGCTTACCGTCGAGACTATCGAGATAGACGCATATCAGCTGGCTGTCCTCCATCCCTACGCCGGTGTCGTCAACCAGGTAAGGTACGCGGCCCGATGGGCTGATCTGATAGTAGGGGCTGTCCTTCATGCGCGTCTTGGCCTCGAAGATCTCGACGCGATCCTCCAGTCCCTTCTCCACCACCACGATGCGCGCGAGCCGCGCGTATGGCGAGCCATATGTCACGTAGAGCTGCATCGGTGCTGCACCTATTGCTATTCGGAGGGGCTTGTTGTGCATCAGCCCTGGGTCGCTCGGAACGGCGGTCACCTACGCATCAAAGATCCCAGTTCCGCAACTGCCGGCATGGGTCCGAGCCGCGCCTTGAGGCGCTTCAGGCTCGCCCAGATCGTCGCCTGATTTGAGCTGATCACCGGCTTGCGCAACTCCTGCTCGAGCGGGCTTATTGCGTCGATCTGCGTGGTATTGGTGCAGCTCAGGAAATATCCATCTGCCTCAACGCGCAGATTCTGACGGACAACCTCGCACCAGCGCGCCGGGGAAACGGAGGCGTAGCCGAACTCCGGGGGGACCGCGAGCGCAACGTCTCGCAGGATCGCGAATCCAAGCGCGCGCAGATATGCAATCTCGAGATCATTCGCGCGCTGCTCGTAGGGTGTGACCAACACGAGCTTTTCTATGGCGCACGCGCGTAACGCCTCCACGACGGCATCCGCGGTCGATAAAGCATCTGCGCCCGATGCCGCGTGAATCGCGTCGAGTATCCGGCGGCCACCCTCCGCGCCATGCTCCATGGAATTCGCCGTACAGTGAAAAACGATGAGGTCGCATTTGGCGTCGGCAAGGGCGCAAGCCGCCCTCCTCACGTCTTCGAGCAGAGCTTGCAGCGGCTTGCTGTATTTCCCCGTCATCTGGAGCCGGGTCACATGCACCCCTACCACGCCCGGCAGGAAACGGTGGAATTGTGGTTCCGTCAGTCTGTTGCTGGAAGGGATAATCAAGCCCACTCTGGCACGCGCGTAGCCCGTCGAGCCCTCGAGCGATAGATCAGGACTGCTCGGTAAGCGCACCGATGAATGGAGTGCGTGCATATCCACTGCTGTCCGAGCTCAAGACGCGTTGGCTAGGAACACGAGGAAATATTGCCGGGGCAAGAACAGGTGCGTGGCGAGCAGCGAATAGCCGGCGGCGTTGAGCTCTGTCGTCACCTGTTCAGCTGTGATGCGGTGTTTAGGCGGCGGGCCATTCGGCGAATCCGGCTTGAAGTCAACGATCGCAAGCCGTCCGCCCGAACGCAATGACGCCCGCAATGCGGCAAAGTATGCAACGCGGTCATCGATGTGGTGATAGGTATCGACGACCAGGACCAGATCGACCGGTTCGGGAAGATTAGGACTGCCGGCACTCGCCAGCACGGGCATGAGCACGGTCAGATGCTCGCGCTGCGCGCGCTCCCCGAGGTAACGCAGCATGTCCGGTTCGATGTCAACGGCGAACAATTTCCCTTCGGGGATGCGCCTGCCGATGCGCGCGCTGAAATAACCGGTCCCGGCGCCAAGATCGGCCACATGTGCGGTCCGGTCGAGATGCAGCGCATCCAGAACATCGTCCGGCTTCTGCCACCCGTCACGGGAGGGATCATCGAACTCTCTTGCCCACCTCTCGGCTTGGTCGAAAGAGCGGTGGTAGCCTCGATTTGAGTGCCCGCCAATGTGATGATCGCCTTCGAGCTTGTGCTCGCCCGGCGCTTCAGGGGCCGTCTGCGCGAGCGATCCGACAGTTGTTGCTCCTCCAAGTACAAGCAGCAGAGCAAACAACCACATTAGCGCGATGCGCATCGGGCAAGTCCGGTCATCACAATCGAGCAAGTTCAATCTAATGGAGAAATGTCCTAACGTCGCGTGCGCGTGCGCGGGTAATTTTGCTGCCCGTAGAACCCATTCTGCCGGCAGAAGCCGCCGTTCCCGGAGATTGCCGCCATGCATTGGTCGAAGGAATAGAAGCCGCAGTTCGTTCCCCCGCCCCCGCCGCCGTATTGCGCGCACCAGGAGCCCTCGGCACGGGCGGGTGTCATGGCAAGCATGAGTGAAACGATGGCAATTGCTCCCATGCCGCTTCTGCGGATCTGATCGATTCCCATTGCCTGCATGTTCCACCGGATGAAACCACCCTCCGACCCCGTTGCCGGCGCCGGGGTGGGGAAAGCGTGTAGGGGGCGGGTTTCACACCCACCCTTAGAAAGCGTCGGCTCTCAGATTCGTAGGGGCGAGGTGTCGCCCCTACGAAGGTCTCCACGGCAGAAGTGTGTAAAGGCGGGGTTCACACCCGCCCTACCGCAATTCAGCTTGTTGGCGGTCACCACCACCCGCGCCGATAGCCCCATCCCCACCATGGGCGATACGGCCGGTAATACGGACGGGGGTAATACGCGTACGCTGCGAACGCGGGGCGGTAATACGGCCTGTAGTATGCGTAAGGCCGATAGTACGGCCGGTAAAACGCGTAGGGTCGATAGTAGTAGGGTCGATAGGCGTAGGCGCTGTAGGCAGGGCGGTAATACGCATAGGCCCCGAATGCCGGGCGGTAATAGTAAGGTCGATAGTAGGCATAGCCGGGGGTCCACCCGCATCGGCGCCAGCGCCACCCGCCCCGACAGATATACGCCACCTCTTCTGTGAGGGTTGCTGCCTGAGCGGCCTTGGCCAAGCCCGCTGGTGCAGCAATCGTCATAGCCTGCGCCAAAGGCGGCGCGAACGCGGCGGCTGCGAACAGGGCCGCGGCCCCCGCGCAGGTCACGATCATTTTACGCATCCCAACCTCCTTGTCGGTTCTTCCGAGCAGAGGGGCTGCAGGAGCGCCGCATCCCTCATTCCGTCCCGGAACCCTGTTGAGCATAGGTTTGCGCGTTGCTCCAGATCAAGTCCTCGCGTGACGCGATCCGGGCCGCGGCGAACAGCGCGCCAGCAACAGAATACCGCTGCTGCGGCAATGGCGCGGGAAGGTGCCATAAGGAGCACCCTGCCGAGCCGCGCTTACTCCCCGGAAGCGGCGCAAACGGGATCGTGGCTTTACCCGAAAGGTCCGCAGAACGTCAGCTTGCCGGTTCGGCGGCGATCGTGCTGACAAGCGTCCCGAGCTTTTCGACGCTTGCTTCAATGCGGTCGCCCGGCTTGAGCCAAACGGGTGTCTCCGATCCCGCGATGACCCCGGCCGGCGCGCCCGAGGTGATGACGTCTCCCGGCTCCAAGGTGATGTTGGACCACCACGAGACAAGTTCGCGCACTCCGTAGATCATGTCGCTGGTATTGGCGTCTTGCCGCAGCTCACCATTGAGGCGCAGCTGCATTTTAAGATTCTGCGGGTCGCCGACTTCGTCCTTGGTCGTGAGCCACGGTCCCAACGGACAGGAGGTATCGAAGCTCTTGCCGAGCAGGATCACCTTGTTGGCATGCTCGCGGGCTTGGATGTCCCGGGCCGATATGTCGTTGAAGACGCAATAGCCCGCCACATGATCAAGCGCCTCTTCTTTCGACACGTACTTGCCCCGCTTGCCGATGACGACGCCCAGCTCGAGCTCGTAGTCGAGTTGCTTGGTAAACCGCGGAATAACGACTTCCGCGTCGGTTCCAATGACCGACGATGGCGCCTGGAGAAAGCCGGTCGGATGCTCGTAATGGAAGGAGCCCCAGTTGTGTGCTTGCCATTCCGGCGCGCGAAAGGATTTCGCGACTTCCTCTTTGTGCGAGCGGAAGTTGACGGACGTATGCAGGATCTTGCCCGGGCGTGGGACGGCTCCCAACAGGCGGACCTCCTGACGCCTCCACGCAAGCCGTCGGCCATCTGGCGCGCGCGCCTTCTCCACAGCGCTTCCGTCCACCACCGATCTGGCGTGATCGAGTGCGGCCCGGGCGGCTGTCAGGGCCGCCTCGCCTGCCGCCAGAAACGCGAGCATCTCGCCTGGGAACGGCACGGCTGTTTTGCCGCTCGTAGCCATGGTGCTCTGAGCGGCGCCGAGATCGACAAGCACGTCATCGGTCAGCAAAGCCCCCAGGAAGCGCTTCGGCGACGACCCCTCTCGAAGTTCACAGGTAACGAGCTTCACAATCCATTCCTCCCGATCTTTTGCCTCTCGAAGTCCGTTTCGGCTTGCTCGAATACTCGCAGGCAGTGCGGGCCCGCTTGCCGCGGATGATGCCATGCTTTCTTGGCGGATAGACAGATTTGTGTCCGTTAGTCCGCGAGGTTAGATTGCAGGTGCCTTCTGCTGTGCGCCACACCCCAATTATGATCTCGCAACATCGGCTATGACGTCGCTTCGCGTGAACGGGGTCTCGCATGAGATCCGCAGCGCGAATTTGACCGGCGCGATGGGCATCACAACGCTTGATGGGCTCGGTGTCGGCGGAGGCGGTCAGCACACGTTGGAGGAGCACATCAACATCGAAAGTCTCGCGTTGCGCGGACGCCTGCTCGCCGGATTGCTTTCAGGCATCGGTTGACAGGGAGGCTGAGAATGGCGGTAAGCGAAAGCGACAAGGGCCGGGTGCTGGCGAACATTGAACGTGACCGGGTCGTGCAGTTGACGCGCGTCTGCAGGAAATCAGCGAGGGCCGTTACAACGCCCTCGGCGAGCTGCGCGGGGCCGGCAACGGCCTCAAGCTCCTTTTCAACGGCCATCTCGACACCTCCTACAGCGGCAAGGAGACCATCCTCACAGGTGGTGGCTTCAAGACGCAGTCCTACATCGTCGAGGATGAATGGATCTATGGCGCCGGATCCAACAACATGAAGAGCGCAATTGCCGCCTACGTCGAGGCCGTACGCGCGATCATGAAAGCCGGCCTCGAGCTGCCCGGCGACATCCTGATTGCCGGAGTGAGCGGGGAGATCGAGACGGGGCCCGTGGACGAGTTCAGGGGGTGCGATTATGCCGGGCACGGCATCGGCACGCTTCACCTCCTGCGCCACGGCTTGGCGGCGGACTGCTGCATTCTCGGCGAGCCGACGGCGTTCCAAGTCACTCCCTGGCATTTCGGCACGGTATGGGTGGCGTTCCGTACGCACGGCACAATGGCGCACACGGCGTTCCAGGATCGCGCCGTCAATGCCATCGAGAAGTCGATGCTCGTCTACAACGGATTGCGAGAATGGGCGGAGGGTTATCGCAACCGCAATGTATTCGAAGGCATGAAGCCGAACGTGCTTGTATCGGCGATTCGCGGCGGCTGGCCTTGGCGCGTTTCTCGCGTCCCGGTGTTCTGCGACATCTTCATGGATGTGCGACTGAGCCCGGCGACAACCGTCGTCCAGCTCAAGGCCGAGCTGGAAACCTGGCTCGCCGAGCTAAAGCGCAAGAATCCGTCGCTCGTGTGCGAAGTCGAGTTCTATGGGACCGGTCCGGGCACTTGGATCGAGCGTAACTCCCTCGTCGTCGAGTGCATCAGCGCGGCGCACCGCGAGGTCTTCGGCAATGAGCCGCGGGTCGGAGGCGTGAACTTCTACTCCGATGCGGCACACATGAACCGATATGACGTACCCACGGTGAATTATGGCGTGTCCGGTCGGCTGCGCACCGGTGGCGAGGGATTTGACCCGGCCGAGGGCGAGCATCAATCTGTCACCGACCTTGTGGAAGGAACCAAAGTGTACGCGCTGGCAGCGCTCGACATTGCTTCCCGCAGCCGGGGTCAAAGCCAATGACTGTTGCCGGCTCAATCTGGGCTGTTCGTAGCCCGGATTGCGCTTGCAATCCCGGGACCCGCTTGCAGGAAGAACTGCCATAGCGGAGATTGTGCTGCCTTACTCTCGGGAGAGACGACATGTGGACACTTGGAAAGAGGCGGGATGTGCGGGCGCTCTGGGGAGCATTGGCTGCCGCGGGCCTTACCCTCGGTGTGATAGCCGCAAGCACGGCGCAAGAACGGATGAAGCTGACCGTGTTCATCGGCCCCGCGCCGCTCTATGATTCCATCCAGATGGCTGACGGCCAGGGTTATCTCAGGGAAGAGGGGCTGGACGTTAAATTTGAATTGTTTCCGACCGGCACTACCGCCCTGCAGACGTTCCGTGCGGGTCAAGGGGATCTCGTGACCCATGGTGACTTGCCGGCGGTCGGCCACTGGCTCGCCGTGAACAAGGACTACCGGGTCATCAGCGTGATCGAACGCGACTCCAAGGGCTACCTCGCTACCGCGCGCAAGGAGATCAAACAGCCGAAAGATCTGATCGGCAAGACCATCGCCACGCGCGTCGGCTCCACGGGGTCGTTTTTCATCTCGGAATATCTCAAGAAGAACGGCATCAAAGACAGCGACGTCAAAGTCATCAACCTTGACGGTCAGGTTCTCCCGACGGCCTTGTGTCAGGGCGACATTTCCGCGTTTTTCATCTGGGAGCCGTTCGGCAGCCGCGCACGGGAAATCTGCCCGGACAAGGTCTATACGTTGAGCAGCGCCGAGGGCTACATTCGTGGCTATGCGGCTATCGGCGCAAGGCCAGCCTGGCTTGCGACCAAGGACGGCAAGGAAGCCGCCACCCGGTTTATCCGGGGGATGCTCAAGGGCGCGGATTTCGCGGCAAAAAATTTCGATGCCGTTGCGAAGTACAATGCCGAGCACTTCGGGCTGAGCGAGAAGGCCACGCGGGACCAGTGGGAAATCAATGGCCGCGATATCGGCCTGGACGACATTTTCTTCAAGGACTTCTGTACCCTTGCGGGGTGGATGCGGGAGAATGGGCTCATGAAGGAGGAGTTCAACTTGAAGGAGTTCATCTGGACCGACGGGATCGAGGCCGTCAATCCGAAACTCGTCGGAACAGTGCCCCCTCCGTGTTAGATTTAGAGATCGTCATGCCGGGACTCGTCCCGGCCATCCACGGCCTGGCTGGTTACGCGGCCGTAAAGACGTGGATGCCCGCGACAAGGACGAGCATGACGGTGGAGACGATTCTCCATGCTTACGGTTGAGCGCATCTCAAAGGTCTTCGGGGAAGCCGAGAGCGGATATCCGGCGCTCAAAGAGATCTCGCTTGAAATCAGGGACGGTGAGTTCCTTTGCCTGCTTGGCCCATCGGGCTGCGGTAAGACCACGCTGTTGAACATCCTGGCCGGGTTCGATGCGGCGACATTTGGCCGTGCTGCATTGAACGGCAGGACCATCTCCGCGCCGAACAGCGAACGCATGATGTTCTTCCAGGACGCGGGCTCCGCCTTGTTTCCCTGGCAGACCGTGGAGCAGAACGTCCGTTGCGGATTGAAGCTGCAGAAGGTTCGCGGGCCGGAGCAGGACCGCCGCGTCGACTATTATCTTGGCATGGTGGGCTTGGCGCAGCACCGGGACAAATATCCGTCCCAGCTTTCGGGCGGCATGCGTCAGCGGCTGCAGATCGCCAGAGCGCTTGCTGTCGAGCCGCAGATCCTGCTGATGGACGAGCCTTTCGCCGCCTTGGATGCGCTTACGCGGCGCAAGATGCATGCCTTCCTGCTGGAGATCTGGGAGCGTACAAAGAAAACTGTGGTCTTCGTCACCCATGACATTTCCGAGTCCATCCTCATGGCTGACCGCATCGTGGTGATGACCTCAGGCCCAAATTCGCGGATCGAGGATGTGATCGAAGTGCACTTTTCTCGGCCCCGCGATCCTGCGAGCCCGATGTTTGGCGAGCTCTACGGCCGCGTCGAGGCGCTGCTGGATCAAGACGCGGCGCGCATGCAGCAGGACCTATGACACCCGCCTGCCGCCCTGCGTGGCGTCGGGCAGAGGAGCGCACGGAACTCCGATGGCACTCATCAGCGGTTCCACGGTAGCGCCCACCGCCGCAGCTGCCGGCGGTGAGACGGTTTGGGCCCGCGCCATGCGCTCCAAACGGCTTCGCGTGCTTCGGGCACCGCTGCTGGTCGTGATCTCGTTGGTCATCTTTTTCGGCGCCTGGCAGATCCTCTCCTATTACCTGCTCAATCCCTACCTCATTCCGCCTCCTAGCCGGGTATTCACGACGGCTGTCCCGATGATCAAGTCGGGTGAAATTTTCCGCGACATCGGGATCAGCCTTGTGCGCGTGCTCATCGGCTTCTCCCTTGGATCGCTCGCGGCCATCGTCATGGGCGTGATCATGGGCAGAATTCGTGTGATCAACGAGCTGCTCGATCCCATCATCGAGGTTCTGCGTTACCTTTCCCCGACTGCGATGATCCCCATTGCCGTGATCTGGTTCGGAATTGGCGAGCAATCGAAATATTTTCTGATCTTCTGGGGCACATTCTTCTTCGTGCTCCTCAACACGGTGGCGGGGGTGATCCGAACGCCGGTCGCGCGCCAGCGCGCGGCGCAATGCCTGGGCGCAAATCAGCTCGAGATCTTCCTCATCGTGATCATCCCGTCCGCCATCCCCTACATCATTACGGGCATGCGGGTGGCCATGGCCTCATCCTACATGAGCATCATCCCGGCTGAGATGCTCGCCGCTCAATCCGGCCTTGGTCACCTGCTGCAAGTGTCCGGCATGCTCGCGCAGACCGACCGCATTTTTGTGGCGCTGGCGGCGATCAGCCTGCTCGGCTTTGCCACCGATCGCCTGTTCCGCTGGTTGGTTCACCGCACCCTCAACCGGTACATGGCATTCGTCTCCGTCTCCTGAACGCTGGGCGCCCATGCCGCAACCGCTTCCGACAACGCACCTGAACCTTCGCTCGTTCAGCCCCGCCATCGCGGCGGGGCTTTTCTTTTCGGGAGCAGGGATGCTCATCTCCATTTACCTGCGCCAAGTGACCAGGGTCGCCTCGGCTGCCCGGTCGAGCACTTGCACCGGACCCGGCGCAAGACCGTGGTCTGCGAGCACCTCTTCCGGCGCCATCCCGCAAGCAATCTGCGGGAAGAGCGGGCGCCCGCCAGGCAGACGGGCCCGGCCGGCACGTGTGAGGTGGAATGCGTCATAGCCGATATGGAGGAATTCACCGAACACAGCGGTACCGCCGATGACCGCCAGGACACCTGCGGTCACTCCCATGGAAACGCAGGCCTGAGCCAGGGAACAGCCGGCAGGATTCCATAGGACGGCGAGCGGGTTTGACGCGTCCGGCTCAATCCCCGCGACCCTGCGCGTGAGAATCAACCGGCGCCGCCCTTGCGAATGGGGTTGTTGCTCATGCGAATAGCGCCCGTGAGCCACGGCACTCGCCACATCGAGGCTTGCTGCGAAAAATCTCTGGTCGGCATCAATCCGAAGAGCATTCGGCATGCGCCCATTGCGGTCCGCGATCGTGTGGTCGACCGACACAATCGCATAGCCTTCGACGCGCAGAGACTGCAACGGGGTTTCAGGCAGGGACATTTCGCGAAAGCGTCCAGCCAGCCAGTTTTGGCCGAACCTGCGGCTGTGTAGCCTTGTTCAGCAGCACTTGTCCCCAAGTTCTGGGGCAATGCGAACTTCACGAGCCAGTTTTCGCGGAGCCGACGTGAAGTTGTGACCGAATGAACGCGCGTCTATGCGGGCCCGAGCTCCAGTCGCTCGCTCAGGATCTTTCGATCGACAGCCCCTTCCCATGATGCGATCACGATGGTCGCAAGTGCATTGCCCAGAATATTGACTGCGACAAAGCCCGAGGACATCAAGCGATGCACGCCGAGAATGATGCCAACCGCGGCAACTGGCACCGTGCCGGTCGCTGCCAACGTGGACACGAGCACGACAATCGCTGAGCCCGCCACCCCGGCGCCGCCCTTGGATGTGACCAGCAAGATTCCCAGCAAACCAAGCTGCTGGCCCAGCGAAAGATCGAGCCCGACCGCCTGCGCGAGAAAGACGGACGCGGCGGCGAAATACAGACAAGTGCCGTCATGATTGAAGGCGTAGCCGGTCGGGAGCACGAGGCCGACAACCGACTCCTCGCAACCGAGGCTGGTGAGCTTGTCAACGAGCTGGGGGAATACCGATTCCGACGAGCTGGTTCCGACCACGATCAGCAATTCGGTTCGGATGTAGCGGGCCAAACGCCAGAATCTGATGCCCTTCCAGTGGGCGATCGGCCAGAGAATGAAGCAGATGAACAGAATACAGGTCAGATAGAACTCGCCCACCATTGCGCCGAGCGAGACAAGCGAGCCGATGCCAAACCTTCCGACGGTGAAGCCGATCGCGCCCATGGCGCCGATCGGGGCCAGCCACATGATGTAGCCGATGATCTTGAAAACAATTCGCTTCGTGAGCTCGATCATTTCGATCATCGGCTGGCCATCCGCGCCGATCGCGTGCAGCCCGAAAGCAAACAGGACCGAAAGGAACACTACCTGCAGCACGTTGCCTTCGGTGAAGGCGGAGATCGCGGTGTGAGGGACGATGCTGAGGAGAAAGCCGCTGCCCGTAATCTGTTGCGCGGTTTTGAGATAGGGGTCGAGGGCGGATCCGGAGATCGATTGCAGATCGACATGCATGCCCCGGCCGGGGCCGAGGAGGTTGATCATGGCCAGCCCGATGACGAGGGCAAAGGTCGTCACGACCTCGAAGTAAATCAGCGCCTTGATCGCTACCCGGCCGACTTTCTTCGCCTCGCGCACGGTAGCGATGCCATGGACCACGGCGCAGAAGATGATCAGCCCGACGAACATCGCAATCAACCGGATGAACAGATCGCCAAGGGTGCGCATCCATTCCGCCGATTGCGGCCAGACCCAGCCGATCAGCGCTCCCACCGCCATGCCGGCGAAAACCTGCACCGACATGTCCTGGTAGAATGGCCTGGTCCTGCGCGGCTCGCGGGCCACCGTGGTCGTCATCGCGACTCTAGTTCACGTTTCAGAGGTTCAGCAAAGCTGTAGCTCGGATGAAAATCCAGTCTTTACTTCCGGTCGTCATCGTCCGCGCATGCGGACGATCCAGTAATCACGGGAGGTCCTATTTGGCACGGCTTTGCCTCAACCTGCCACGCCAGGATTACTGGATGCCCCGCATGAAGCGGGGCATGACAACCGAGAGGTTACCGGGTTGCATGCCGGTCTCATAGCGCCAAGGCGCGCGTGGTCTCGTCGAACAACGCGTCGACCGCGATCTTTCGCGGAATGAGCTTTTGACGCATACAATAATCGATGATGATCTCCAGCGTTGGCCGACAAGCCTCGACCCCGAAGCGCAGCGGATCGAGCGCGGTCCCGTTGTTCGGCGACTTCGTGGCGCGCTTGCTTGCGAGCAGCAGCCGGAAGAGCTCCTTGGCCAGATCCGGGCGCGATCTTGCAATCTCCTCGCGTAGCACCACCATGTGGTTGATCGGCACGCCGCCATGGCTTTGTGCCCACTTGCGGGCCGCCTCATCGGCGTCCGGAATGAGATGCCGAAGCCGCGGGTCCGGAAGCTTGTCGCCTACGATCGCGGCATCGAGCTCGCCGTCAAGCAGCATCGCCAGCAGCTCCTTGCCCGGCGGCGCGCGCTTGATCATGTCGGGGTCGCGATATTCGGCAACGTGCGGATCCTCGAACGTGATCCACTCGACCTTGTCGAGATCCACGCCATAGTCCTGCGCGAGTATGCCCCGAACCCACGTGCCGGTGGTGACCGTATAGGCGCGCACGCCAACCCGCTTGCCCGCAAGCTCGGATGGCTTGAGCACTCCGCGCTCGGCATTGTAGGCGATGGTATGGTGCTGGCCGCGGCCAACGACGACGGCGGGCAGCAGCACATACGGTTTGCCGTACGTTTTCGCCTGGAGGTAGGTGACAATCGCGAGCTCGGCGAAATCGTATGCCGCCTCTCGCACAACCTTCTTGAACAGATTGTTCGCAACCTTGACCTCGACGAAGTCGAAATCGATGAGATCAGACCGTATCTCGCCGCTCTTGAGCGCTTTGGTGTTGGGATAGTCTCCCAACATGGTATGAAGCTTCACTCTTGCGCTATCGGCCACGGGATTATCCTCTTTCCTACTTTGCCAGCGCAGGATAAAGCGCCTGCGCGGTCTTGCCGAATATCCAATCCTGATTTTCCTGAGACAAGGTTGCGAGCGAGCTTTTCGCGAGCGCAAGCAGTTCCGGCAGCGAGCCCTCGGATGAAGGATAGTTGGAGCCCCAGGCGAGCCGGCGTGCTCCGAAGGTTGAAACCAGCTGGCGGAAGAATGTCTCCGCGCTCGCTTTTCCCTTGCGCGACTCGGTGAAGGTGCGAGGGGTCAGCTTCAGATAGACATTGGGATAGCGGGAGAGCGCGAAAAGGCTGTCGGCGGCGGCATACGGGGGGCCATCTTCGAGAACTGGGCGCGCCAGATGGTCGAGAATGATGCGCACCCGCGGGAAGCGCTCAGCCATCTTGACCATCTGTGGAAGGGCCTTGGGCGACATCTGCAGGCAGATGGAGAGGCCAAGCTCGCCGGCGCATTCCCAAGCCGGATAAGTTTTGGGATCGTCAAGCCAGGATGCCTGGTCCGGCATGGTGCTGCCGATGGTGAAAAGGCGCATGCCGGTCAGGCCGCGGCCCATCCAGTAGCGCATGCGCTCGGCGGCATTGGGCGCGAGAACGTCGACGGAAAAGACCCCGGTGAAGCGGTTGGGGTGGGCCGCGACCGCGTCTGCGACATACGAGTTGTCATGGCCGTAGCAGGTCGAAGCCTGCACGACTGCCGCCTTGGCGACGCCGGACTTGTCCATGGCGTCGAGCAGCGCTTCGGCCG
>Ga0209331_1000459_pt1 | contig 14614 bp, 13 predicted proteins | sample JacPinW_OM3H0_M3_FD_187971 | JGI IMG/M metagenome (GOLD analysis project Ga0209331, IMG submission 187971) | Forest soil microbial communities from Algoma, Ontario, Canada - Jack Pine, Ontario site 1_JW_OM3H0_M3 (SPAdes) (version 2) | ecosystem: Environmental > Terrestrial > Soil > Boreal...
GATCTGATCAGGCAGCTTGTAGATGACCGCTGCCGGATGGAGTTCCACCGCGTGTGCTGTTCCGGCACTGAGGATCACCGCACCGATCACAATAGCTGCACTTAGAGAGTCGAAACTGAATGTCAATTTGGAAGCCAATGCACTTTCCCTTTGCTGTTACCAGACAGTAGCTGTGGCCCCACTCTTGCTGAAAAGCCCTATCATAGTCCAGCGCGGACCTATCTAACCATTTGCACTCCAGATCGACATAGCGATTGGGGACCAGAACCTGCACCCGAACATTCGGGTAGGATGCGTGGAACGCACCGAGCAGCGGCGTGAGCAGCGTGTCCGAGACGCTAAGCACCCCGAGGGCGTGAATCACCAGTGGGAGGAAGCAGCCACCCGTCGGAAGGGCGGAACGGCGCGGTCGCAGCGCCTGCCGCTGCCAACGGGGTGCCGAAATGAACTGCGCTCCGAACGATGCTCATGCCTTCTCCCCTGATCGCGCTCAGCAGGGTCGCCTCCGTGAGGCTCAAGCGAGCTCACAAAATCCTCATCGCACTAACAGTTTCGGTTGTGCTATTGTTCGCTTGCCGGATTTCTCGGCAATCAGGGAGTATACGTGATGAAAACTCGGAACGTGGCGGCGCTGTCGCTGCTCGCAGGAGTCGCAATTGGCGGCCTTTCTATTGGCGGACTTTACGCGCAGAGCAAATCGCCTGGTGCTTACGTCATTGTCGATATTAGCGAGGTAACTAATCCTGACGGATTCAAGCAACTCTTTCCGAAGGCACCCCCTGCCGTTGCTGCATTCGACGGGCACTTCGTTACACGCACCGAGAAAATCACCGCACTCGATGGGACACCACCCAAACGATTTGTCATTATCGGTTTCGACAGCGTAGATAAAGCAAAAGCCTGGGACGCTTCCGCTGCTCAAAAAGAAGTTAATGACATCCGGCTGAAGAACACGAAATCGCGCTCGTTTGTCGTTGCCGTTGAAGGCATGTAGCTGTCCTCAGGTTTGTACACAGGCAACGTCTCGCATTGAAACAAGAGCCTCGGCGGTTAGGTCGAGGCTCTTGTCGAGTACGCCGACGCCGTTGCTCGAACCCGATCCGTCCGCCAGCTTTCATCGCGCGGAACAGGTCGCTCGCCATCGTTTCGAACTCTTCGGATTGCGCAAGAGTATGTTCGAGCATTCGCTTGAACATCTTGTTGGGCAGAAGGTCCACGTCTTCGGCAAACATGCAGAAGACCAAGCGGCCCGATTTCCCCGGGGTGCCGATCATTTTTGACCGATGCGGCCAAAGTGTTGCGAAGTCGGCTTGCGCCGGATTTGACGGTCTCGATCTTCATGGCTTTCTCCACCGGTCTTGATTGCGACCGCGCTCCCACGGCGCGGTTCAGACGACGCCGTCGGGCGGGAACCGAGGCGGGCGCTTTTCGCGTAGCGCCGCGGTGCCTTCCGGCAGCTCGGGTCCGGAGAAGCCGAGGAATTCCATGCCGAGCGACGCATCGAAGATCGGCCCGGCCGCGCGTAGCCAATTGTTGAGCGCATATTTGGTCCAGCGGATCGCGTTCGGCGCACCTTCCGCCAGCCGCACGGCAACGTCGAGTGCGCGCGCTTGGAGCTCCTCGCCGGGCACCGCGAGCGAAACGAGGCCGATGCGCTCGGCCTCCTCGCCGGTGACAGGTTCACACAACAGCAAGTGATATTTGGCCTTGGCCATGCCGCATAGCAGCGGCCAGATGATCGCGGCGTGATCGCCGGCGGCAACGCCGAGCTTGGTATGACCGTCGATCAGCTTGGCGGAGCTGGCGGCGATGGAAATGTCGGCGAGGATCGCTAGCACCAGTCCCGCGCCCACCGCCGCGCCGTTGATGGCCGAGACGATCGGCTTGCTGCAGTTGATCAGGTTGTAGACCATATCGCGCGCTTCCTTCCAAACGCGCAAGCGGGTGTCGAAATCCGCGATCATCTTGTCCACCAGATCGAGATCGCCGCCGGCCGAAAACGCCTTGCCGGCGCCGGTCAGCAAGACTGCATTCACGCTCGGATCGGCGTCGATCACGCGCCAGATCTCGGTCAGGTCGGAGTGCATCTCGCCGTCGGCGGCGTTGAGCTTGTCCGGTCGGTTCATGACGACGCGCAGGACGCGCGGATGCGGCCGATCGATCAGCAACCGCGAAAAGCGCGCGTAGCGTTCATCCATGGGTTGTTCTCCGAGTTCGTTGTGAATCAGCCAGCGGCCGAAATCCGCGCCACGACCTCGCGCACGAGCGCGTGGCGCTGGATCTTGCCGGTCGGAGTGAACGGGAATTGCGTGAACAGCTCGAGACGCTCCGGCAGCTTGTAGGTGGCGACGCTGTCGCCGAGGAAGGCGACGAGGCTCTTGAGCGTCGGCGTCTCGCCGGGGCGCGGCACCAGGCACAAGCAGTTGCGCTCGCCCAGCCGCGGATCCGGAATGCCGACGATGGCGGCGTAGAGCACCTGCGGATGGGTGTAGAGGATTTCCTCGATCTCGCGCGGGAAGAACTTCTTTCCACCGCGGTTGATCATCTCCTTCAGGCGCCCGACGATGCGCAGATTGCCGTCGGTATCGATCATGCCGAGATCGCCGCTGCGGAACCAGCCGTCAGGCAGGAAGGCTTCCGCGTTGGCGGTGGGGTTGTTGTGATAGCCGAGATGCACCGAGGGTCCATCACAGCAGATATCGCCCTCCTCGCCGCGCGCAACCTCGCGGCCGTCGGCGTCCACCAGCTTGAGGCCCATGCGGCTGGCGGGGCGCCCGACCGAGCCCGCCACCCGCTCAGGATCATCGGTGGCACGCGTGTAGGCCTGATAGCCCGTCTCCAGCATGCCGAGCAGTTCGAGCAGGACACCGGGCGCGCCGCGGCGCCAAGCCCGGATGGTCTCGACCGGCGCCGAGGCGCCCCCGCTCACGACAATTCTCAGGCTGGACAAGTCGCGCCGAGCGAGATCGGGCTCCTGCAGAACGCTGGTGAGGGACGCCGGCGCGGTTGGGATATACGTGACTCGTTCCCGCTCGATGAGGTCAAGCGCCGCTGCCGGCCTGAAGCGATCGAGCAACACCGCCTTGGCGCCGGCGAGGACCGATTGGACGAGCGTGAGATAGCCCCAATTGAGGCCGAGCGGCAGCCAGATCATCATGACGTCATCGGCCGCAAGCCCGAGATCGCCGTTGAGAATGCGGGCAGCGGCCAGCGTAGTGTTGTGACTGTGCATCACGCCTTTGGGGTTGCCGGTGGTGCCGGAGGTAAAGGCCATCCGCATCACGGCGTCGGCGTCCATCGCCACGGGCGCAAAACCCGCAGGCGGCCCGGCGACGATGTCGTCGAGGCTCACCATGCCCGGGCGTGGAGCGCCGCGGACGACGCCAATACGTGCCAGAACAGGAAGCCGCGGCCTAAGCTCTTCGGCCATAGCGACGTGATCGAAATCGCGGAACTGCGCACAGCAGACCAGCATCTTACTGCCGGCGAAACGCATGATGTATTCGAGCTCCCGGCTGCGGAAGTCCACGCTGACCGTCACTGCCACCGCGCCGAGGCGCTCCAACGCGAAGAACACGAACGCAAACTCGATCCAATTCGGCAGCTGGATCGTCACGACGTCTCCTTGACCGATGCCGAGCGCGCGCAACCGGGCCGCCATGCGATCGATCCCGTGCGCGAGTTCGCGGTAGGTGAGCCGGCGCGTTCCGTCGGTCAGCGCCTCGCGATCGGGCGTCTCACGCAGGCGGCGGGACAGCACCGTCGCGAAAGCTTCGTCGCTCCATAGGCCGGCGCCGCGCCAGCGCGCGGACATTGCGGGCGTCAGACGCGTTTCGAACGCCATGCAACCTTCCTTGCCGGGAAGACAGACATCATGACGCGTTCTTCTTCAGTGCGATGTGGGCTTACGCCGCGATGATCTGCCCGCCATCGACTTGCAGCACCTTGCCGGTGATGTAGGCCGCGTCGGGCCCGGCGAGAAAGCACACGACGCGCGCAACCTCTTCGGGCGTACCGATCCGGCCCAATGGTATGCCGCGAATGACCCGTTCGGCGGTCTCCGGTCCCCATTTGGCGAAGGCCATGCGCCCCATCTCGGTGTCCGTCAAACCGACGGCCACGGCGTTCGCGCGAATGCTGCGCCTTCCCTCCTCGCGCGCCACCACGCGCACGATCGCCTCCAGTCCAGCCTTTGCCGCGGCTCCTTGGACGTTGCGCGGCTGGCACATTTGTGCGGCGATCGACGAGATGGCCACGATCGCGCCACCGCCGGCCTTGCGTAGATGAGGCAGGGACGCTCGGATCGCGTAGAATGCCCCGGACAAGTCGACCGCCACGTAGCGGTCCCAATCGTCAGTCGAGAGCTCCGCGGTCTCGTGCCAAGCGCCCATGGCACCGGCCGCCTGCACCAGAACATCGAGCCTTCCGAACTCGGCCGCGGCGCGGTCGATTGCCGCGCCGACACCAGAGGCGTGCGCGAGATCGGTCTTGAGCGCCAGCGCGCGCCGACCGAGCGCGCGAATCTCCGCCGCCGTCGCCTCGGCCTCGGCGTCCCGACTGCGATAGATGAACGCCACGTCGGCGCCCCGGCGCGCAAGTTCGAGGCACACCGCACGCCCGATGCCGCGGCTGCCGCCGGTCACGAGGACCTTCCTGTTTTCGAAATCGGTCTCGCCGCTCATCGCCTGATCACAGCCTTCCCCGGACGCGTTCGATCGTGAACATTACAGTGTGAGGTACTTCGCCTTCACGTCCTCGCGCTCGGCCCGGAACCGTTCGATCGGGGCGTCATAGACCATCTTCCCCTTGACCATGACGTAGACCACATCGGCCACGGCCTCGGCCAGCTTGAAGTTCTGCTCGACCAGCAGGAGGCTTACCCCCTCGTCCCGCAGCCGCGCGATCAGCCGCGTGAGCTCCTCCACCACCAGCGGCGCCAGGCCTTGCGAGGGTTCGTCGAGCAGCATGACCTTGGGATCGGTGACGAGCGCGCGCGCAACAGCGAGCATCTGCTGCTCGCCGCCGGAAAGCTGCGACCCTTTGTTCCGCCGCCGCTCGGCGAGCGAGGGGAATAGCGTGAAGAGGCGCTCCATCGACCATTGCTTCGCCGGCACACGCTGCCCCACCTGGATGTTTTCCACCACCGTCAGGTCCGGAAAGATCATCCGTCCTTCCGGCACGTAACCGACGCCGCCCCGAACGATGCGATGCGGCGGCCAGCCCGCGACGTCTCGGTCGCCGAGCAGCACTCGGCCGCTCCGCGGGGACGCCAAGCCGATGATCGAGCGCAGCGTGGTGGTCTTGCCGACGCCATTGCGGCCGAGCACGGCCGCAATGCGGCCTGGCGGAATCTCCAAATTCACGCCCTGGAGGATGTGCCCATGGCCGTAATAAGTGTGCAGGCCTTCGATGCGCAGCATCACTCGGACCCTCCGAGATAGGCGCTACGCACGGCCGCATTGGCCTTGACGGCGGCAGGCAGTCCATCGGCGATCACGCGGCCGCGATGCAGGACCGTGATGTCGTCAGCGAGCTTGAACACCACTTCCATGTCGTGCTCGACCAGGAGCACGCTGAGATTTCCGACGCTGAGCATGCCCTTGAGAATCTGCACGGCGCGATCGGTCTCCTCGAGCGAGAGGCCCTGGGTCGGCTCGTCGAGCATGAGCAGCCGGGGCTTCTGCGCGATCGCCATGGCCACCTCGAGCAGGCGCTGGTCACCGTGCGAGAGCATGGCGGCGGAGACGTTGGCGAAACGGGTGAGCCGCATATGCTCGAGTGCCTCATCAGCGATCGCAGCGGAGCGGCTGAGCACCCTGCCCCCACCGACGAACCGCCAACGCTGATCGTCGCGCGCCTGGGCCGCAATCCGAACGTTCTCGCGCGCGGTCAGTGCCGGAAAGATGTGGCAGAGCTGGAAGGTGCGCGCGATGCCCTTCTGCGCCACCACGTGCACAGGGAGCCCGGTGATGTTCTCGCCCGCGAAGATGACCTCTCCGGCGGTCGGCTTCAGCACGCTCGTGATCAGGTTGAACACGGTCGACTTGCCCGCGCCGTTCGGACCAATGACGGCACGGATCTTACCGGCCGCGAGGCTCATGTCGACCGCGTCGACGGCGACCAACGCACCGAAGCGACGCACCAACCCCTTGCATTCAAGCAGCGGCATCGGATGTTTCCTTGCCACTAGCCGAGTTCGGGACCTCGGGCTTGGCGTTGAAGCGACTGGTCAGGATGCCCCAGATGCCCTCTGGGGCGAACATAACGAAGGCGATGAATATCGATCCGAAGATGAGCGGCCAAAGATCGGTGACCTGCGACAGTTCATGCTCGAGGAACACGAAGAACACGCCGCCGAGGATCGGGCCAATCAGCGTCCCGGCCCCGCCCACGACCACCATGATGAGGACGCGGCCCGAAACCAGCCAGAAGAACAACTCGGGTGACGCAAAGCCAGCAAAAGCGGCGTAAAGCGCGCCGGCAAGCCCGCCGAATCCGTAGGCTAGTACCACGGTCGCAATCTTGTAGACGCGCGTATTGTAGCCGAGCGCAATGGTCTTGGCTTCGTTCTCGCGGATACCGGCGAGCACCGCGCCGAACGGGGAGCGCACGATGGCACAGCACAAGAGATACGAGCCAAGCAGGCAACCCAGCACGAGATAGTAGTACCCGGTCTTGCCCTGGAACCAGGTGATGCCAAGCGGCCCGGACGGGCGCGGGATGCCGACGATGCCGTCAGATCCGCCGGTGACGTCGCGGAAGCGAAACAACATGGCATAGCCAAGCTGCGCGAAGGCAAGCGTCAGCATCGCGAACGAGACGCCGGTGGATCGCGTGCAGATCCAAGCGATCGGGATCGCGGCAAGAATCGTCACCAGCACGGCGAGCACGATACCGATCGGGAGCGGCGGTTGGAGCTGGGTGAGGATGAGCGCGGTGGAATAGGCGCCGAGCCCGTAGGCGGCGGCATGGCCGAACGAATAGAGCCGGCAATAGCCCACCAGCAGGTCGAGGCTCATGGCGAACAGGCCGAAGATCAGCGCCTCGATCAGGACGGTCAGCGAATACTGTGGGACCATGAAGGGCAGCAGCACGCAGACGCCGGCGGTGACGCCGAAGTTGACCTTCCAATTCACTCAGTCCTCCTTGCCGAGCAAGCCGCCGGGTCGGATCACCAGAACGGTCAGCATCAGGAAGTACATGAACGCCAGCGCGAGGTCCTGAAAGTAGTAGGCACCGAGCACCTGCACGAAGGCGACCAGGATGCTGCCGATGAGGGAGCCGAGGAACGAGCCCATGCCGCCGATGATCACGATGACGAAGGCGTCGATGACGACGGTCGTCCCCATTCCGAGAAACGCCGTGACAAGCGGGGCGGCGAGTACACCACCGAGGGCGGCCATCGCACAGCCGAAGCCGAACACGCCGGTGCGCACCAGATCGACGTCGGTGCCGAGCGCCTGGACCATTTCCGAATTCTGCGACACCGCGCGTATCAGCAGGCCGGCGCGGGTGCGCTCGAGGAATTGCCAGATGGTGACCGCGGCGGCGATCCCGAGCGCGATCAGGAACAACCGGTAGAGCGGAAACGGCTGGTCCAGGATGACGACGATACCGCGCAGGGAATCGGGAATGCCGGCGCTGAGCGGCTGAGCGCCCCAGATGATCCGGATCAGCTCGCTCAGCACGACGGCAAGCCCGAAGGTGAGCAGCAGATAGGCGCCGCCGTCGCGCCGGCCATAGAGGTAGCGCAAGAAGATCCGCTCGAAAGCCATTCCGACGGCGCCGACGACGATCGGCGCGACAATCAGCGACAGCAGGAAGCTTCCGGTAACGGCGACGGTGGTATAGCCGACATACGCGCCGAGCATGAAGATGACGCCATGCGCAAAATTGACGATACGCATGATGCCGAAGATCAGCGTCAGCCCGCATGCGATGAAGAACAGGATCGCGGCCTGCGAGAGCGCGCTCAGGCACTGCGCCAGGACGAAGCCGAGGAAATTCATCTGGCCTCTTGGGAACGCCAGCTAAGCGTCCGGCGGCCCGTCGAGCGGGCCGCCCCGAGCAGCCGACCTCACTTGCTGTAGCTGGCGCTCCGGCAGTCCGGAGTGTTCAGCTCGCGCGGATAGATCTTGACGATCTCAGCGATCGGCTCGGCGTATTTGTCGTTCTTAGCGACCTTGACGACGAAACCCTGATTTTCGCCCTGGTGATCGCACTTGCGCATGAGGATCGGCCCCTTGACGCTGGTGACCTCGAGATCCTCCATCGCCGTGACGATCTTCATCGGCTCGGGCGACCCGGCCTTCTCGATGGCGGCGAACAGGATCATCAGCGCCTGATACATCTCGCCGTCCGACCAGTCCGGGATCTCATTCTTGTACTCGCTCATGAACGCCTCGCGGAACGCCTTGTTCTGCGGAATGTCGTAAGTGAGCGGATAGCGCGAGGATCCCATCAAACCGATCGCATCCTTGCCGAGCACTTTGATGTCCGCCTGCGCAACGATCTCGGTGAAGAACTGCACGCGCTGAGCGAGCCCGTATTGCGTCGCCTGCGAATAGAAGGCACGCGCTTCGTCGCCCTGGAGCGCGACATAGCAGCCGTGGGCGCCGGATTGCAGGATCTTGGTGATGTAGGGCGAGTAGTCCTTGTTGGCGACCGGCGCATAGATCTTGTCGATGAGGTCCTTACCGACCTTCTTGATCTGCTCCTCGAAGGCGGCGTTGCTCGAGCGGCCCCAGGCGGCGTCGGAGGCGATGGCAATGAACTTCTTTTCCGGCGCATCCTTAAGGTAGAGGGCAAGCGCGCGCGCTCCCATGGGCGCGGATGTATTGGCGCGGAAGAACCGCGGCACGAACAGCTCGGCAGTGAGCCGGCCGTCGCCGTTGCCGTGCGAGATGAAGATGGCGTTCCACTCTTCGAGCTTCGGCAGCATCGCTGCGGCCTCGGACGAGACAATAACGCCGGATAGGATGCGGCAATTGTCGCGTTCGACCAGTTCCTGACACTTGCGCGCGCAGGTCGCAGGGTCGCCTTGGGTGTCCTGGTAGAAGAACTCAACCGGTTGCCCGAGCACGCCACCCTTCGCATCGGTCATTTTCTTGACCAGCTTGCAAGTGCGGATGACCTGGCTGCCCAGGAGGGCATAGCCGCCGGTGATCACGGTCGGAATGCCGATCTTGATCGGGATCGCCGCGGTCGATTGCCGCATGATCGCAGGCGCGGCGGCCAGCGCAGAGGCTGCAACCGCGCCCTTGAGGATTCTGCGCCGCGTCACTGTCTGTCTTGTCATCATGGCTTCCTCCCTGATTGTTGAATTTTCGGACGGGCCGTTCCCGCCCGTTTTGGATCAAGACGGGCTATTCCAACTCCACGGTCTTGAACTCCGCCGGCAGGATAATCTCGAGCAGCTCGCAGTCGTCGGAATAGTCGAGCACGGTGTGCTTGATGCGCGGCGGCTGCAGCCAAGACGCGCCTTCGTGCATCGTGACCTCGCCTTGCCCATCGAATTCCGATTTGATCCACCCCTTCAGGACGTAGATCATCTGGACATCCACGTCGTGGAAATGACGCTTCGACACCACCGCCGGATCGCACGGCGGGACGAGGCGAATGACGTGCGCCTGCAGCAGGCCGTTGGTGGCCTTGCTCATGCCGAGATCGCGGTACTTCGCGTAGCTTCGCAATCCGTCTGCCCGGAAGTCTTCCGCCCGGAAGTGGTTGACATTGAACGTCTGCTTCGGGCGCGCTTTGGCCTTTGCCTTCGGTTTCACGCGGGAGGCAACCGCGCCCTTCTTGCCGGACGTCTTTCTCGCTTGCGCCTGCAGTTTTGCCATTGTCTTCGCCATGGCTGAGTTCCTCCGTTTGTTTGGTCTGGTCACGCGGATGCCAGCTATGCCGATGCTGGGTTAGGCAGACCCCTGGGGCCGCAGCTCGATGAAATCAGGATAGCAATTGGGTGCTGCCCGGGCAGCATACACGACGGCCTCCGCCACGTCCCGACGTGAGCGCCTCGAATTTTCTGACCTTCAGGGCCTCCAGTGCGCGGGGGTGATCGCTGCTGGCACGGATGCCGGTATCGACCATCCCGGGAGCGATTTCGGTGACCTTGATGCCGTGACCCTGCAACTGTCCCGCGCCATTGTGCGTATGTGCGCGCTCCAGGTTGCTGAACCAGGCTGCAATATTGGTGATGAAGGCCTCCGAGGACAGGCTTTGAAGTGATGACGCCGAGGCGCTCAATCGCGCGATGAAACGGGGAATCCTTGTCCAGGGATCGATGAATTCGTGATCCATTATAATAAATGGTCATGATGGACTTCGCGAGTGGGCCTGTTCCCAGAACGGGTCGCATCCCCTGCAAATTCACCGACGGCGCTCTTGAAAGGGTTCTGCGACGAGATCGCCGCCGCGCGCCTGGGGTGAATCGCGCTGGCATGGGGTTTGCTCATCGCCACCTGAGCGAAGCCGTTGGCGGCCGGTAGCAGATCGGGGTTATGGTCGAGTCGGCTCAATTCAGGTAACCTGTCGTGCAGAGTCGGACGTAAGCTGGATAGAGCATGTCCCGCAAAAGCATGCCCTCGGGTTCGGCCCGAGGGTGGAAACCGGTTTGGCGAACAAGGACACGCTCAAACAAAGTGATAAAGTGGAATGACGATTCGAAGAAAAGTCATCCTGCTCTAGCCGCAAAACACGTTTCACACTGTCCTGCGGGAGGTGGGACATGATCGGCATGGCGGAAATTATCGTTCTTTTGATAATTGCGGCGCTCGGGCATGCCATGGCATTGGTCTGGTATATTGCGGCAAAAAACAAGTGGAAGATGTGCGAGCGAACGATCTACGATCTTCCTTTCAAGCCCGAACAGATAAAGCGAGAGCTGAAGAATTCCATTCACGCGCCGATCCACGCGGTACTGCTGGCCATGTGCCTGGCCTTCGGGTTCTTCAAGAACACGAGCCTGCTATCCTTTGTACTATCGCTCGTTGGCACAACGGTTTGGGCAGAGATCTGGCATTATGCGTCGCACCGCGCGTTTCATTTGAGCGCACTCCATTGGATTCATGCCGAGCATCACAAGAGCCACCTGAACAGCCCGTTTACCGCGATCTCGTTCGCGTTCTCCGAGAAGCTGATCTTCGATCTCGGGCTGCTTGCGCCTCTGGCCGCGGTCGATTCAGTTTGCAGCATGAATTTTTTCGGGATTGCCGGATGGTACATTGCGTACCTGGTAATCAATTCCTTCAGCCATGCGAATTTCGAGCTTAAATCGCGAAACTACATCCGGGAGCTGGGATGGATTCTGACCAGCACCACGTATCATTCGCTCCATCATTCCAGATATACCGGAAACTATGGGCTGGGGACACGCTTCCTGGATAAGCTGTTCAAGACGGAATGGGAGGATTACGAGAGGTTGTACGACCGCATCTCGCACGACCAGAAGCCTCTCACCAAGCTACGGGAGAGAGTCGAGGCGGCATGCGCATGCGAGTAATGCTGCGCAACCGGCGTCGCGCATGCTCTCCAGCGATCGCATGTCTGTTGCTGCTTGTGAGCGGTTGCGGCGAGCAGGCCCCGCCTTCGCCCCAGGTCCGGCCGGTCAAGAGCGTAACCGTGCAACACCGCACATTTTCGCAACGACTATCCTTGACCGGCCATGTCAGAGCTCAAGAAGAGATAAACTTGGCGTTTCGGATCGACGGAAAGTTGATGACCCGAGTGGTTTCCGTTGGCGATCACGTGGTCTCGGGCCAAGTCGTGGCGCAACTGGATCCGCAGATCGAGCAGAATGCATTACGCGCTGCGCAAGCCGACCTGGTCGCTGCGCAAGCTGTGCTCGATCAGACACAACGATTGGAAACGCGGCAACGGGATCTGCTTGGAAGAGGCACTACGCCGCAGGCGCAATATGACGTGTCTCAACAGCAATTCAAGACGGCCGAGGCGCAGGTTGATTCCGCGCAGGCGCGCGTGCGCACGGCTCTGCAAAGAGTCGATTACTGTGAGCTTCGCGCGGACAGTGCCGGGGTCGTGCTTGCCAAGGGGGCCGAGCCGGGGGAAGTGGTCCGGGCCGGCCAGATGGTGCTGCGAATCGCCCGCGAGGGCCTTAAAGATGCTGCCTTTGATGCACCGGCGCAGATCGTGTCGCTTTTGGATGCTTCTCACGACCCCATAGTCCAGATTGCCCTCGCGGACGATCCCAACGTCAAGACGGAGGGTCGGGTGCGGGAGGTTGCTCCCCAGCCCGACAGCGCGACCCGTACCTTTCCTGTCCGCATCGCTTTGACGGATCCACCGGATGCGATGCGGCTCGGAGCGATTGTGACCGGGAGCATTTCGGTTCCTTCGCGGCCGGTGACCGAGATTCCGAGTGCCGCATTGACCGACAGTAAAGGCAATCCTGCGGTATGGGTTGTGGACCCATCGACTCGAACGGTGACGCTTCGGCAGGTTGACGTTCTGCGTTATGAATCCGATGCTGTCCTCATCGCGAAGGGCCTCGATGAGGGCGAGATTGTCGTAACGGCGGGCGTGCAGGTTCTGCGTCCGGGGCAAAAGGTAAGGCTGCTCGACCCACCATCATGAACAGATTCAATCTGTCCAAGTGGGCGATCGACAATCCTTCGCTTGTGTATTTTTTTGCGTGTTTGCTGCTCGTTGCCGGCGCTTGGTCATACTTTACCCTCGGCCGCAGCGAAGATCCGGACTATACCTGGAAACTGATGATGGTCGAAGCACGTTGGCCGGGAGCCACCGTCGACGAGACCCTGCAACAGGTTACCGACAAGATCGAGAAAAAGCTCCAGGAGACCCCCTATCTCGAGTCTCTGAGGAGTTTCACGAATGCCGGACGTACGACCATCCTGGTCCTTCTGAAGGATTCAACCCCGCCGAAATCGGTCTCCGAGGCATGGTACCAGGTCAGGAAGAAGCTGGCAGACATTCGCCACACGCTGCCGCCGGGCGTTATCGGTCCGGAAGCAAACGATGAAGCCGGGGATGTTTACGGGATCCAATATGCTTTTGCCGCAAACGGTTTCACCCCCCGCGAGTTGCGCGATTACGTCGAAGGCGTGCGCTCGACCTTGCTGCATCTAGCCGACGTCGCGAAGATCGACATCTACGGTGCTCAAGACGAGCGTATCTATATCGAGTTCCTGGTCCGGCGGCTTGCTGATCTCCACATCAACCCGACCGAGCTGGTTCGCGCGTTACAGGCGCAGAACGCAATTACCCCGTCGGGTGCCGTCGACACCCGGGACGAACAGTTCATGGTGCGGGTCTCCGGCCGGTTTACCTCCGAGGAGGATTTGCGTCGCATCAACTTCTTCGTGGATGGCCGCCTGATCCCGATCACCGATATCGGTGTGGTGAAGCGTACCTATGCCGATCCTCCACAGCCGATGTTTCGCGTGAATGGCCAACCGGCGATAGGCATGGCGATCGCCCTGCGCGAGCGCGGCGACACTCTGGCCCTCGGGCGCAATGTGGTTCGCGCGATGGCACAGCTTACCGGGGATCTTCCGATCGGTATTGAACCTGTCCTGATAACGAACCAGCCCGAGATCGTAAGACACAGCGTTGACGAGTTCATGCTGGCGCTGCTGGAGGCCGTTGCCATCGTCATGGCCGTGGGATTGGCCACTCTCGGGCTCCGTGGCGGCACCGTCGTGGCCTGCTCGATTCCATTGGTCCTGGCGAGCGTTTTCGTCGTGATGGACGTCACCGACATCGGTTTGCAGCGCGTCTCGTTAGGCGCTCTCATTATCTCCCTGGGCCTTCTCGTCGACGATGCCATCATCACCGTCGAAGCCATGATCAGCAAGCTCGAAGAGGGCTTGGATAAGAGGGCGGCGGCCGTCTATGCCTATGCGACAACGCATTTCCCCATGGGCACCGGGACACTGGTGACGATTGCAGCGTTCCTGCCGGTCGGGTTCGCTCGCAGCTCGGCAGGCGAATACACGTTTTCCCTGTTCGCCATCATCGCGATTGCCCTGCCGGTCTCATGGCTGGTGGCCGCCATCTTTGCCCCGCTGATCGGGGTGGCGCTTTTGCCCGTCCAGCATGGCAAGAGAGATGAAAGAAAAGGTTCGCATCCCATCCTACGGCGGTTTCGGGTTGTCCTCGATCACGCCCTGAGAGCTCCTTGGCTTACGGTTGGGCTTACACTTGGGCTGTTTGCATGCTCCCTGGTCGCGTTGCGGGCGGTTCCTCAGCAATTCTTTCCCGCTTCCGACCGTCGCGATCTGATGATCGATATCAATCTGCCGCAGAACTCTTCGATCACTGCCACTGCGGCTGCGACATCTCGACTCGATGCTATGCTTCTTGCCGATCCCGACATCGATCATTGGAGCACCTACATCGGTCGCGGCGCAGAACGTTTTTACCTTTCGCTGAATGCGACTCTGACCCACGATTTTTTTGCACAGCTCGTGATTGTTACGAAGAGCGTGGACGCTCGAGAGCGGGTCCGTCACCGCCTCGAACAGGCTCTCCAGGAAAGATTTCCTTCGCTTGTCGGTCGCGTGTACCCGCTTGAGCTGGGCCCGACAGTGGGTTGGCCGCTGCAATATCGCGTAAGCGGACCGGATCCAGGCAA